>Ga0031654_10000004_pt1 | contig 64410 bp, 63 predicted proteins | sample FrelakmetCRP12CR_FD_55268 | JGI IMG/M metagenome (GOLD analysis project Ga0031654, IMG submission 55268) | Freshwater lake sediment microbial communities from the University of Notre Dame, USA, for methane emissions studies - CRP12 CR | ecosystem: Environmental > Aquatic > Freshwater > Lake >...
AAAAAAGCAGCGGCCCCGACTCGTGACCGGTGGGGCCGCTAAAAACTTTAAAATTGAAATTAGATCAGCTTGAGGAAGCGACAATGACTGGGCGTGCCGCGTTTTTTGAGGCCTGACGGGTACATCGGCTGGACTGATAGCTGTGCGGGATGCGTAGATTGCGACTCAGGATGTCGCGGAAAGACATATGGGCGTGGCGCATCTCATCGACGAGCTCTGGGAGCTGTTCTTGAATAAATTTGGAGTTAGCCTTCATGTATTCGATTTCATGCAGATAACGTGCGGCAAGATTAGTTTTTGTGTAGGCGAGTTCTCTAGCCGCCTTGAGGTTGCCAGCGCGCACGAGACGGGTCTCATCTTCAAATGCCTGGACGAGGGCGACCATGGATTCGCCAATTTGGTTCAGAAGTGCCTCGGCATCAGCTGCTTTGATGATCGGGTTTAATCTGGAAACGGGTAAGGTCATTTACGGCCCTCCTGCAGGGCAATGAGTTTTTTGAACTTGATCGGTGATGCGGATACGGACCTCTGGTGGCCGCCGATTTCGCGTATCCTTCGGTTAGCATCGAGCGCCAATTGGCATTGCCGCCGCCACACCGAAGGTGTCCTCGTAATCGACGCCCTAGAGCATGTTTTCGAACATGTTGGTTAAAATTACGTTTTCGGAGCTTGTGATATTTTTTCGCCCATGCCGACTACGCTGGCAGCTACGGCTAGATAATGCGAAAGATCGAGATGTATGAGAAATCAGCGAAATTCGACATTACATTACCTCGATCCCGTCCTGGTTCGGCTTTGAGGNCCTGATTGCCCTCAGAAAGGTGAGAAGAGAGCGGCTGGTAGTCGGTACCGTTCGGATGGGATACTTGATAAAAGGTGTGAGGGTCGCGCTCACCGTTTGCCAGATGCTAGCCGCAACCCGAACAATGGAATTTCGTTTTCCCCGCTGGCAGAACGATGCTGATCGCGGCCGTTTGCGGCTCATTATCGGCTGAACCACATTTTTTGCACTGCCTTTGCCCATACCAAGTTGAGACCTTAGTTACCCCGTTGACGCAGGGTCGAAGCTCGGTATAAGCGCGCCCAGAACGGTCGATCAACGGCCGGCTAAGAATGAAGTGACCGGGAATTGGGGGCGTTCGAATGTTGTGGACTCAAACAAAAGAGTATCGGCCAACCGAGGCCGAGCCGTTTATGAACGAACGGCAGAAAGAGTACTTTCGCGAAAAGCTGCTTCGTTGGAGGGAAGAAATACTGCGCGAAAGCCGAGAGACTCTCCAGCACCTGCAAACTGAAAACGAAAATCACCCCGATCTCGCCGACCGCGCGTCTAACGAAACCGACCGCTCGATCGAACTCCGCGCTCGCGATCGCCAGCGCAAGCTGATCGCCAAGATCGACGCCGCACTGACGCGCATCGACGATGGTACTTATGGCTATTGCGAAGAAACTGGCGAACCAATTTCACTGAAGCGTCTCGAGGCGCGCCCGATCGCAACGCTCTCCATTGACGCGCAAGAACGCCACGAACGCAAGGAACGAGTTTATCGGGATGAATGAATTACGAATTTTTTTAGCTGTGTTTTCTTCTCAGAAAATGCTCATTTTTTCACCAGCGGGCAACGCGATTGCTCGAGCGGTTGGAAGGCTTCGTCCGCCGGGATTGTGGCTTTGATCTTGTAGTAATCCCACGGCCCCTTTGATTCTGCCGGCGTTTTCACTTCGATAAGATACATGTCGTGAACCATGCGGCCATCGTCCCGAATCTTTCCGTTTTTCACCATGAAATCGTTGACCGGTGTCTCGCGCATTTTTTTCATTACAGCTTCGCTTTCGTCGGTGCCCGCTGCTTGCACGGCTTTGAGGTAGTGTGTCACGGACGAATAAACGCCGGCCTGCGCCATCGTGGGCATGCGACCTTCCTTAGCCATGAAACGTTGCGACCATTTCCGCGTCTCGTCATTCATATCCCAATAGAAGGCGGTGGTGAGCAGCATGCCCTGGGCTTTTTCGAGCCCAAGAGCGTTGATGTCAGTAATAAAGACAAGCATGCCCGCGAGTTTTTGGCCGCCTTTCACGATGCCGAATTCGGCGGCCTGTTTGATGGCGTTGGTCGTGTCGGCTCCAGCGTTGGCGAGGGCGATTACTTTTGCCTTCGAAGACTGAGCCTGCAATAGAAATGAAGAGAAGTCGGCCGTGTTGAGCGGTGCTTTCACCCCGCCGACGATCTTGCCCCCATTCGCCTTCACGACAGCTGTGGTGTCACGTTCAAGATCGGCGCCGAACGCATAATCGGCGGCGATGAAGAACCAGGTGTCATAGCCCTGCTTCACCGTCGCATAGCCGGTGCCATGTGCCATCGCATAGGTGTCGTAAGTCCAATGCACCGAGAGAGGCCCGCAGGCTTCATTGGTCAGCCGCGTGGCACCGGGACCGTTGAAAACGATGATCTTGTTTTTCTGCTTCGCGATTTCCAGCGCGGCTAGCGCGGTTGCGGACGCAGCAACATCGAGAATGGCGTCGACTTTTTCGTTCTCGAACCATTCACGAGCTTTGGATGCTGCAATATCCGCCTTATTCTGATGATCGGCATAGACCAGTTCGATCGGCTTGCCCAAAACTTTTCCGCCAAAATCATCGATCGCCATTTGTGCAGCATCAGCGCTGCCCTTGCCGGTGATGTCGGCGTAGATACTCGACATATCGAGAATGAGGCCGATCTTTACGACATCATCAGAAATTTTTGGAGCCTGCGCCTGGGCATAACCAAGCATCAGGCAAATTATGGCAGCGAGCGCCGCGATCGATTTTTTCACGATGTCCTCCCAATGTTGGCCGCTTTCTGCGGCCGGCTTTTTGTTGGCGGTGATTTTGTTGCGTCGAGGGCAGGGCTGTCAAACAACGAGAATTTCGCGGTGCGGATTACTGGATCCTTCAGAAAAACCGAACGTCCAGCCGCGGGGAGCAGCGAAAGCCAAGCGGTAAACAACGCAAGGTCTTTCTTGTGAATATTCTTGATTGTCAGTCCTGCGGAAGGCAACGGAACCTTTCTTAAAAACCTGTGCGGACTTGATCTATCCCGCAACGAGTGACCCTACACTTTGCCCACAAACTACATGAAAGGCGGGCCGATTCCGAAAGCTATAAGAAAGAAGGGCGGAAGCAAACTACGACAGCGTTTCGACGGACGAGCTGCAAGCCGATCGCTATGCAGTTGAACGACGTTATCATCACAAGTCGCAAGCAAGAGTACCGTAACAAGCGCGAGCAATTGAATGACGCGCTTAATTAGATTCCCGTAATTGCCGAAGTTGACTCGGATATTTCATCTTTGCACATTCTAAGGAACAGCCTCAGCAAAAAAAGCGCCGGTTAGAAAGCGCAGTTTATTTTCTCACGAGGGGTTCTTTCCGCCGGGCTTGAGCAGGCTCGCCATTTCTTCCTCGAGGCTTGAGAATACGTCGGCGCTAGATTTTGGCTCGGCCGATGCAGGAAGTGGGGCGGGTGCAGACGTCGCTGTAGAGGGCGCAATAACGCGAGGTTCGACGGGGCGAATTGGAGTGGCCGGCGTCGAAGCGCGCGGTTCGATCTTGGTTGTTACGCCGGGCATTTCCATCGAAGGCTGACGGAGTGCAGCTTCCAGACGTTTCGCCACGTCGGCGTATTGCGGTTCGGCGCTAGCCTGGATCGGACGAGGAGCATGAGGTGCTGGACGTGCGGAAGCGGTAGCTGGACGCCCCGGTGCTGGCGGCGTCTGGCGTGGGGGCGCCGAGCGTGCCGGCTCCTCGTAAACAGGTTCGTCGTAGGGCGCGAGCGAAGGATCATAATCCTGCTCAATCAATTCTATCGGTGCGCGTTCGCGTTGCGGAGCCGCGCGTTGGACAGGCGCCGCCGCAGTCGATTGCGCGCGAACGGCGTTTACTTCCACAACTACATCCGTTGGTCCGCCGATTAGCAGAAGGTGTTCGACATTGTCGCGACGGATCAGAACGAGCCGGCGGCGCGCATCGACGACAGCAGAATCGAGTACGGCAAGACGCGGCTGGCTTCTTCGCCCGCCACCAGCGGTCGTAGCGCGTGCGCTCCCAAATTGCCGGATAAGCCAAGCCGTCAAACCGATCAGCGCGAGGACAAGAATGAAGGCGAGAATGAATCGCGCCGGCAGTCCCAGTTCGCCAAAAATATCACCCATTACATTCTCCCTCGGCGCCGCATTTGAACGGCGCGAACTGCNGGTCACTGCTAGCCAAAAAATACCACCCGTATCCCTCGAGTCCTTAATGATTGAGCAGGAATCCGCCGAAAACGCGGCAAACCGGCCCAGAGCCGAGCTCGTTCTCCCCGTTCATTTAGCTGCGTTAATGCTATTTTAACCATACGCTCGGCAAATAGGCTAAGAAAAGCGCGGCTGGGGAGTGGATGCGCCTTGGGGAGTTAAGGCCATGTCGGTCTCCGACCTGCCACTATTTTCTATATTGAAGCCGCGCATGCGATGGCTCGAGGCGCGCCAGAAGATGCTCGCCGAGAACNTAGCAAATGCTGATAGTTCGCGCCACCGCCCACACGATCTGAAGCAACTCGATTTCAAAGCCGAACTCGACATCGCGACGGCGCAGAATCCCGTTCGAATGGCGGCCATACAGCCGGACCACATCACGGACAGTTTGATCGATAGCAGCAGTTTCCAGCAGGTGGCGCGCACCCGGTTCGAAATTAATTTGAACGAAAATGCTGTCGTGCTCAAAGAAGAAATGATGAAGCTNGCGCATAAGCAGCAGACTGCTGCATCGCTCTATGTTCGTGGTCTCGGCATGATCAAAACCGCATTTAGCAAGCGTTAGGCGAAAAGCGGAGCTTCGATAGATCTCATCCGCACCCTGATGGGTTTAGCTTCTGGACTCGGGGCGCAGTCTCTGGATGCATACGCATTGTGATCATATTGACGCTTGTCCACACAAAATTTCGGGCTACCAGTCGAACGTCGGATCAATGAAGCCATGGTCCGCAGCATATCTGGTCAAATCCGGGCGGCTCGCGCTAACNGCACAACCGCCGCGTGATGGAAATGCCGAAAGCGACCGTCACATCTGCCAACCCGATTGATTACGATGCCTCGCTCAAACATAAAATCGGCTGGAGCGTGCCGCCCTGCGTTGCAAGGGCCTGCGGTGTGCACTCGCCCTCAAAATCCGCAAGGTTTCGATGGAACATCATCTTTATGATCAATGATCACGGGAAAACCACTACGTATGCATGCTCTATAAATCGTGGCTGAGGTCACCGGCTACTCATGTGGTTGCCGCGGACTGTCTGGGCAAATTAAGGCAGAGAACATAACTTGCAGAAGGATGGGTTTCTCAGGCAAACCGACGTGGACAAGCCGCTTCGGGCGGCCTCGTCCAAGAGGTTCTCGCCATGGCCGTTGAGGACAGTCCCCAGGCTCCCGTAGATCGCAGCCAGGCCACTGGCAGCATTGGCCTTGTGCTTCTTGTCGCGCTCGCCCTCGTGGGCACGGCCGTGTTCCTACTTTTCGTCGGTCGCGAGCGGGCAGAGCCTTATATCATTGGGGTTCTGGCGGCACTCGCGGTCATTGGCGTGTTCGCATTATTCGCGGGTGCGACAGGCATTGTCGAATTTGCAGGCCGTGCGGGAAGGAATGATTTTACCAAGGCTCTCGTCGATTCTTCGAGCGAGGGACTGTCGATTGTGAGCGCTTCGGGGCGCGTCTTGTACGCTAACCAGGCGTATCTGGAACTTACGGGTGCTGAAGGCCCGGACGATATACGACCGGTGGAGCGGCTGTTCACCACCGACCCGGAAGTTTCGGAAGCGATCTATCGCCTAGCCCAAGCGACGCGCGAGGGAAATTCGCATACCGAGGAAATTCGCCTTGCAGGTGTGCATGGAACCGCCGCGCGTTGGGTGAGGTTACGTGTACGGCCGCTCGCAAAAAAGGGAACGCTCTCGAAACTTTCGATGTGGGGAATCGCCGACATTTCGCGCGAGCGCGACAAACAAGAAAACACATTTCTTGAATTGCAGCATGCGATCGATTTTCTTGACCATGCGCCGTCGGGTTTTTTTTCAGTGGATCCTTCGGGCAGGGTCGTTTATCTGAATGCGACGCTCGCGGGCTGGCTNGGCTATGATCTTGCGGAAGTGAGCCCCAACGGCCTTTTACTTGCCGACCTCGTGCAGGGCGCCAGCGCCGCGATGCTCTTGAATGTGGCGCCAGTGCCCGGCGAGGTGAAAACCGAAATTTTTGACGTCGATCTCAGGCGCAAGAATGGCGAATTGCTACCTGTGCGGCTACTGCATAAACTTGCTTTTGCCGGCGATGGAACGCCGGGCACCTCGCGCACTCTGGTGTTGAGCCGTGCGCGCGACAATACATCGGGCGACCCGCTGCGCGATGCTGAAGTTCGTTTCGCACGCTTTTTCAATAATACGCCGGTCGCGATCGCGACCATCGATCAGGACGGTCGTATAGGCAGCATGAATGCAAGTTTCATTCGGCTGTTCGGTGCCTTCTGCACCCCATCGAACTCGATTTTCGGTGTCGTTGCGGATTCGGAGCGTGTAAAATTCACGAACGAGATCCGCTCCGCGCTCGATTTTAGGGCCGGTACGCGCGAGGTGGAAGCTGTGCTCGCGGGCACGGAACCGCGCTCTGCGCGTTTCTACATTACCCCGGTCGACGCCACGGAAGATGGAGAAGCCGCGATCGTGCATGCGATCGACATCACCCAGCAGCGGACGCTGGAAGCGCAATTCGCGCAATCGCAAAAGATGCAGGCCGTCGGCCAGCTCGCGGGAGGGGTAGCGCACGATTTCAACAATGTACTCACCGCGATCATCGGCTACGCTGATTTGCTGCTTGCAAACCAGCGGCCGACCGATCCGTCATTCACGGACTTGATGCAGATCAAGCAGAACGCGAACCGCGCAGCTGGTCTCGTCCGCCAATTACTTGCGTTCTCGCGGCGGCAGACGATGCGACCCCAGGTCTTGCAGCTCGGCGACGTGCTTTCGGATCTTTCAATCGGTATGTTGAAGCGTATCATTGGCGAGACAATAACGCTTGAGGTGAAACAGGGTCGGGATTTGTGGCCGGTAAAGGCCGATCTCAATCAGTTTGAGCAGGTGATCGTCAACCTTGCCGTCAATGCGCGCGACGCGATGCCGAATGGAGGCAAGCTCGTTATCAAAATGCAAAACGTGACCCGCGAGGAATGTGGGGCCTTTGGCGAGAAACTCCTGATACCAGGCGATTACGTTATGGTGGAGGTCATCGATCAGGGCGAGGGCATCGCACCTACGATGATTGATAAGATTTTTGAGCCGTTTTTCACGACCAAAGACGTCGGCAAGGGTACGGGCCTCGGGCTTTCCACAGTCTACGGCATTGTGAAGCAGACCGGCGGCTATATTTTCGCCGATTCGAAACTCGGGCAGGGCACGACATTCCGGATTTTCCTGCCGCGTCATCTACCGACCGCGGCCGAAACGAACGCTAAAGTACAAGAGGCTGAGCCGCGCGCCGCCGATCTTACGGGCCGCGGCACGGTGCTATTGGTGGAAGACGAAGAAGCCGTGCGCGCCTTCGCTGCGCGCGCGCTTTCCTCGCGCGGTTATCAGGTGGTGGAGGCGGGAACGGGCCTTGAGGCGCTCTCGGCGATGGAGAAAAGTGGCGGCGATGTCGATCTCGTCGTCTCCGATGTGGTGATGCCGGAAATGGATGGTCCAACTCTACTGAAAGAGTTGCGCCGCCGCCGGCCGGAGATGAAGGTGATTTTTATTTCAGGCTATGCCGAGGAAGCATTTAAAAAGAATCTTCCCGAAGGCGAGCGCTTCACGTTTTTGCCGAAGCCATTTTCACTCAAGGAACTCATCGCCGCCGTTAAGGAAACGATGGCTTCATAATCCATTGATGAGTGCTTCTTCTTCATCTTGACCGCCTCCCCGAATTAATGCCTATTCCCGGCCGCGAGATCTGGTTTTCGGCTGCCTTGCTTCCTGCTTACGCCTTTGGGCCGTCAGGACAACTCCCAAAAACGCGGATATCTGCCCAGCCGTGCGATGAGCGCGCGGTTGGACGATTTTAGAAGTGAGGAAGATAAGATGCCTGTAGGAACTGTGAAGTTCTTCAATACGCAGAAGGGCTATGGCTTCATCCAACCGACCGACGGTGGCAAGGACGTGTTCGTCCATATCTCCGCTGTCGAGCGTTCCGGGATGCACACGCTCAACGAAGGTCAGAAAGTAAGCTTCGAGATCGTGACCGAGCGCGGCAAAACCGCGGCGGCGAATTTGAAGTCTGCGTAAGAACTTCATGCGGCGGGGCGACCTTTCCCGCTGACGAGAACCGAAAGCCCGGCGTCGCGAGACGCCGGGTTTTTTGTACAGGCATTTGACTCTTCTGATCCCGGCGTGGTCCGGGGGCATGCCACTTGGATTCGGAGGATTGCATGGACTGCCAGAAAGATGGGAGCTCGAGGAGGAGAGCCCAAAGGCGGTCCTTTTGAGTAGGCTTCGCTGCGGAACCCAGCCGTGCGGAGATATGGCGGTGTTACAGCTTGTTTGCAGGTTGCAATAAATACAAAATATTTCTGGCGAGAACATCTTGCGAACGGAGAACAAATAGGGTACATTGATCTGGTTCTGTTCGAAAAGGCCGGTTCTTTCGTTCATGGGCCGCGAGGCCCGATTTCATCCTCTAGCAAGGCGCGCAGGAGCCCGTAATGTCACAGTCCTCAGCTGCACTCCGACTCGTTGAAAACAATTCCATGGACAAATCCAAGGCCCTGGATGCCGCGCTGTCACAGATCGAGCGCCACTTTGGCAAAGGCTCGATCATGCGTCTCGGCAAAAATGACAGGTCAATGGATATCGAGACGATCCCCTCTGGCTCGCTCGGGCTCGATATCGCGCTCGGTATCGGCGGTTTGCCGCGGGGTCGGGTGGTCGAAATTTACGGACCGGAATCATCGGGCAAGACGACGCTCGCCCTGCACGCGGTTGCCGAGGCGCAAAAGCGCGGCGGCACCTGTGCCTTCATCGACGCGGAGCATGCGCTCGATCCCGTCTATGCGCGGAAGCTCGGCGTTGATGTCGACAATCTCCTCATCTCACAGCCGGATACGGGCGAACAGGCGCTTGAAATTGCCGATACCCTCGTGAGGTCCGGCGCGGTTGACATTCTTGTAGTGGACTCGGTTGCGGCGCTGGTGCCGCGAGCGGAGCTTGAAGGCGAAATGGGCGATGTGCAGCCGGGTTCGCAGGCACGCCTCATGAGCCAAGCCTTGCGCAAGCTAACCTCTTCGATTTCGAAATCGAACACGATGGTCATCTTCATCAACCAGATCCGCATGAAGATTGGCGTCATGTATGGCTCGCCTGAAACGACGACCGGCGGACATGCCTTGAAATTCTATGCTTCCGTCCGTCTCGACATCCGCCGGATCGGCGCGATCAAAGAGCGCGACGAAGTCGTTGGCAATCAGACGCGCGTAAAGGTGGTCAAGAACAAGCTCGCTCCTCCGTTCAAGCAGGTCGAATTCGACATCATGTACGGCGAGGGCATCTCCAAGATGGGCGAACTGATCGACCTTGGCATCAAGGCTGGCGTGGTCGAAAAGTCCGGAGCCTGGTTTTCCTATGACAGCCAGCGCCTTGGCCAGGGCCGCGAAAACGCCAAGGCGTATCTGAAACAAAACCCAGAAATCGCCGGCAAGATCGAAGCCGCCATCCGTTCGAATGCGGGCCTCATCGCCGAACAGATTCTGGGACCTATTGAAGCCAGCGAAGACGACGATAATGAAAAGGACACGGCCGAGGAATAAACGGGCCCCCGCCCTCAAGCGACCGCGTTCGCCGCACCCCGCGGTCACTCCCAATCTCCTTGGCCGTTATGACCCGCCGTGGACGCTGCCTGTCCGCGGCGGGTCGTCATTTAAGCTCTATCTCGACAGTTCGAGGCTCGCTCTATAGACAAACCGCCTATGAGCGGTGTTAACGAAATTCGATCCACCTTTCTCGACTTCTTTGCGAAGCGCGGCCACGAAATCGTGCCGTCCTCCCCCCTGGTCCCGCGCAACGACCCGACCTTGATGTTCACCAACGCGGGTATGGTGCAATTCAAGAACGTTTTCACAGGGGTTGAAAGGCGTCCCTATCAGCGCGCCGTCAGCGCTCAGAAATGCGTACGGGCAGGGGGTAAGCACAATGATCTTGAGAATGTTGGGTATACGGCGCGGCATCATACGTTTTTTGAAATGCTGGGGAATTTTTCTTTTGGCGATTATTTCAAAGAACGTGCGATCGAACTTGCTTGGGATTTGATCACTAAAACTTTTGAGCTTCCTAAAGACCGGCTTCTCGTGACTGTTTTTTCCGAGGACGAAGATGCATTCAAGCTATGGAAGAAAGTTGCGGGGTTATCAGAATCGAAGATCATCAAAATCGCAACCTCCGATAATTTCTGGGCAATGGGCGATATGGGGCCTTGCGGACCCTGTTCGGAGATATTTTACGACCATGGCTCTCATATCGCTGGTGGTCCACCCGGTTCCACCGATTCCGAAGGTGACCGCTTTATCGAGATCTGGAATCTTGTCTTTATGCAATTCGAGCAACAGGAAGGTGGCAAGCGCGCGAACTTACCGAGACCATCAATCGATACCGGCATGGGGCTCGAGCGTATCTCCGCGGTTCTGCAGGGCACGCATGACAATTATGAAACCGATCTTTTTCGCGCGCTCATACGTGCGAGTGTAGATCTCACTAATGTCGAGGCGGAAGGCGTCTATAAAGCNAGCCATCGGGTGATCGCCGATCATCTTCGCGCGTCTTCCTTCCTGATCGCTGATGGCGTGCTCCCATCCAACGAGGGTCGTGGTTACGTGCTGCGCCGGATCATGCGGCGCGCCATGCGGCACGCGCAGCTCCTCGGTGCGAAAGACCCGCTGATGTGGCGGCTCGTTCCCGTCCTCGTGCGAGAAATGGGTCAAGCGTATCCGGAGTTGTTGCGGGCCGAAGCGCTGATCAGCGAAACTCTCAAACTTGAGGAGACCCGCTTTCGGCGCACTCTTGAGCGAGGTCTTGCTTTGCTCGAAGAAGAAAGCAAGGGCATGAAGCGCGGAGCTAAATTTTCTGGCGAGATCGCTTTCAAACTTTACGACACTTACGGTTTTCCACTTGACCTTACACAAGATGCATTACGGTCACGAGGGATCGAAGTTGACAGCAAAAATTTTACAACGGCGATGGATCGCCAGCGCGAAAAAGCGCGTGCTGCTTGGTCTGGTTCGGGTGACGTGGCGGCTGAGACGATCTGGTTTGAGTTGCGTGAAAAGACTGGTGCAACAGAATTTCTCGGTTATGAGACCGAAAATGCCGAGGGTGTCATCATCGCGCTGGTACGTGACGGCAAGGAAGTCGCCACACTCAAGACCGGCGAGACTGGTTTCGTTTTGCTCAATCAAACTCCATTTTATGGCGAATCCGGTGGCCAGGTCGGTGACACTGGTCAGCTGTTAGGCGAGGGTGTTCGTTTTCGTGTGACAGATACTCAGAAGAAGGTGGGTGATCTGATTGCACATTCAGGGGTGGTAGAAGCGGGCACTCTGAAACTTGGGTTGGTGTTCTCGCTAGACGTCGATCATTCGCGCCGAGATGATATTCGCCGCAATCATTCAGCAACTCACCTTCTGCATGAAGCTCTGCGTCAGGTGCTCGGAAATCATGTCGCTCAAAAAGGCTCGTTGGTGGCGCCCGACCGGTTGCGCTTCGATTTTTCGCATCCGAAGCCAATAGAAGAGGGCGAACTTGCAAAGATCGAAGATCTTGCGAATGCCATTGTGATTCAGAATGCACCCGTGATGACCAAATTAATGGCTTTGGACGACGCAATCGCTTCCGGTGCACGTGCTTTATTTGGTGAAAAATATAGCGATGAGGTGCGGGTTGTCGCCATGGGCAAGTCCGGCGGCAATAGTATGGGCTGGTCGATTGAGCTATGTGGTGGCACCCATGTCGGACGCACCGGAGACATTGGTTTGATCACGGTGATTTCCGAGGGTGGGGTCGCGGCAGGCGTCCGCCGGGTTGAGGCACTGACGGGCAAGGCTGCGCGTCATCACCTTGCGCGGGAAGCGGGTGCGCTACGTGAGGTTGCCGATCGCCTTAAAGCACCCCATTCTGAAATTCCGTCTCGCCTCGAAATGCTGATCGAAGACCGCAAACGGCTCGAACGCGAGCTTTCTGAAGCACGAAAGAAATTGGCTATGAGCGGTGGGGCAAAGGGCACCGAAGATGGTATCCGCACCGTCGGGAGCGTCAAACTCCTGGCGCGTTTCGTCGAAGGTATCGAGATGAAAGATCTGAAGAGCCTTGCCGACGAGGGCAAACGTCAAATTGGCTCCGGCATCGTGGCGATTGTTGGCGTCAGCGAAGAAGGTAAGGCGGGACTTGTTGTGGGTATTACTGAAGATCTTACGGAGCGTTACAATGCGGTCGATCTGGCTCGCCGTGGCGCTGAAGCACTCGGAGGCAAAGGCGGCGGTGGACGGCGCGACATGGCTCAGGCCGGAGGGCCAAATGGCATGAATGCCGAAGCGGCCTTGGCAGCTATTGCCGCCGCAATTGGATCTTCCTGAACGGCAAATTTGCCTAAGACCAAGCAATGAAACTCGGCACGAATCCGACGAACGAAAATAAGGCTGCGAGTCGACGCGCTCCGCAAGTACGCCGCCGTATTTATGAGCTTCTGGAGCATGGCCCAATCGGCGACGGCCCCAACCAACTCGTGAACCGCCTGTTGATGGCGCTCATCATCGTCAACCTCATCGCCGTTACGCTTGAGTCAGTACCGTCACTTGCGGCGCGTTACCGAATTATGTTTGGCGTCATTGAAGCAGTATCGCTTGCTGTCTTCACAATCGAATATCTCTTGAGAGTGTGGGTAGCGGCCGAACATGCGCCTCACAGCCGGCTTTCCGTGCATCGTGCACGGTTGAAATTCATGCTCAGCCCCGAAGGAGTCGTTGATCTCCTCGCCGTATTTCCATTCTGGGTGGCCATCTTTGCTTCAGCGGATCTACGCTTCATAGCAGTGTTCCGATTTGTGCGTTTCTTGAAACTTGTGCGCCATTCCACCGCTATGCAGTCGCTATTCAATGCAGTTTATTCAGAGCGCCGGGCTTTGCTCGGTAGTCTTGTTATTCTTTTTGGCACGGCAATGATCGCAGCTTCGATAATGCATCTGGTCGAACGTGAAGCGCAGCCAGACAAGTTCGGCACGATTCCCGATGCTTTATGGTGGGCTATCGTAACACTTGGAACCGTAGGCTATGGAGATGTGGTGCCGATTACGGTGCTTGGCAAACTTGTTGCCGGGGTTACGATTTTTTTTGGTCTCATTATGGTTGCATTGCCCGTCGGTATCACTGCGACTGCATTTGCTAATGAAATTCACCGCCGTGACTTTGTGGTGACCTGGGGAATGGTGGCACGCGTGCCGCTATTTTCCGAGCTCAATGCGGCCGAGATAGCGGACATCACGACGCTTCTACGGGCACAAACTTTCGAGCCGAGAGATGTGATTATACGAAGAGGTGAGCCCGGTCATTCTATGTATTTTATTGCGGCTGGCGAAGTTGAGATTGAGTTGCCAAAAAAGCGAGTACGACTGGGCGTCGGGCATTTCTTTGGGGAAGTCGCAATCTTGCGGCGAACGAAACGTTCCGCTACCGCAATCGCGATTTCGCGGACAAATCTTCTTATTTTGGATGCGCATGATCTCCATGCACTGATGGAGCGCGACCCCCGTATTGCCGAGCGCGTGAATGAAATCGCTCAGAATCGGCAAGCCGGGGATGCTAATACCAGTGATTGAAGGGGCGGAAACTAAGCCATGGCCTTTCTGAGATTTTCGTCAATCTTATCNAGGAAACCGGTCGTGGAGAGCCACTTTTGATCGACGCCTACGAGAAGCGCTAGATCCTTCGTCATGAATCCCGCCTCCACCGTATCAATGCAAACCTTCTCCAAAGTAGAAGCGAATTTCGCAAGTTCCTTATTGTCGTCTAGCTTCGCGCGATGTGCGAGCCCACGAGTCCAAGCGAAAATCGAGGCAATGGAGTTAGTTGAGGTCTCCTTACCCTTCTGATATTCGCGATAATGCCGCGTAACCGTTCCGTGCGCCGCTTCTGACTCCATCACTTTGCCGTCGGGTGTTGTCAGCACCGATGTCATGAGGCCAAGTGATCCATATCCTTGTGCTACCGTATCGGACTGCACATCGCCATCATAATTCTTACAGGCCCAGACATAACCGCCGGACCATTTCATCGCTGCGGCAACCATATCATCGATCAGCCGATGTTCGTAGGTGATCTTATTCTTCTCGAATTCAGATTTGAATTCACGGTCATAAATTTCCTGAAAAATATCCTTAAAGCGTCCATCATAGATTTTCAGGATCGTGTTCTTGGTCGACAGATAGACTGGGTAACGGCGTGACAATCCGTAATTTAATGAGGCACGTGCGAAATCGCGAATCGAGTCATCGAGATTATACATCGCCATCGCGATGCCGCTGCTCGGAGCTTGAAAAACCTCGTGTTCGATTATCTTGCCGTCTTCGCCGGTAAATTTGATCGTGATTTTGCCCTTTCCGGGAAATCTGAAATCCGTCGCACGATATTGATCACCGTATGCGTGGCGGCCAATGATGATCGGCTTTGTCCAGCCTGGCACCAGCCTTGGCACGTTCTTGCAGATGATCGGCTCACGGAATATTACGCCACCCAAGATGTTGCGTATCGTCCCGTTCGGGGAGCGCCACATCTTTTTCAGATTAAATTCTTTAACGCGTGCTTCGTCGGGTGTGATCGTTGCGCATTTTACGCCGACCCCCACTTTTTTAATCATTTCGGCGGCATCGATGGTCACCTGATCGTCGGTTTTGTCACGGTATTCGACGCCGAGGTCATAATAGAGAAGCTGAATATCGAGGTACGGATGAATCAGCTTATCCTTGATCAGCTGCCAGATGATGCGAGTCATCTCGTCACCATCAAGCTCGACGACCGGGTTTTTAACCTTGATTTTCGCCATGGTGGAAATGCTTTCCTTAAAAAAACGATGATCGGGTTGTGAGTGGGGCGGCTGTTCGATATGGCTGCCAATTACTAGCGGGCGTCGCTATAGCATCGGGCGGCAAAAGGACAAAGTCGACCTTCGCTGGGTGCGAGGACAGTAGATGAAAGAGAGATCATGCCAGGGGCGGGGACCGATCGAACCAAGGAATGGCTGACGGGCGGACCGGTTATCATTCTCGTTGAACCGCAACTTGGCGAAAATATTGGTGCCGCCGCCCGGGCTATGGGAAATTTCGGAATCTCAAAATTGAGATTGGTCAGACCACGCGATGGTTGGCCAAGTATGCAAGCACAGAGATCAGCTTCAGGCGCGGACCGAATTCTGGAGCAAGCCAAACTCTTTGACACGCTGGAAGCTGCGATTACGGATTGCACACTGGTGATTGCTGCGACGGCGCGTCAGCATGACCAAGCGAAGGAGGTGGTAAGTGCCGAGGGCGCGGCGCGTCGAATTGTGCCACTGGTTGCAGCCGGCGAAACCGTCGCTGTAGTTTTTGGACGTGAGCGCAATGGACTTGAGAATGAGGAAGTCGGCTTGGCCGATTTCATTCTCACCCTGCCGGTAAATCCGGCGTTTGCATCACTGAATCTCGCGCAAGCTGTCGCTGTCGTCTCGTACGAGTGCTTCAAGCTGGCAACCAATGATCAACTACCGTTCTTGAAGCGGGCCAGATCGAGGTCGGCTCCAAAGGAGCAATTGCTTGCTTTTTTCGATATGCTTGAACGCGAGCTTAATAAAGTGGAGTTCTTTCGCCCGCCTGAAAAGCAGACAACAATGATTGTCAATTTACGGAACATTATCACTCGTATGAACCCAACACAGCAGGATATCCAAACCTTGCATGGCGTGATCATGGCGATCGCACAAGGCCGGAAAGGGCCAGCAAGGGGTGGCATACTCGATAGCGCGGAGGCAGGAGCGCTTCGGACGTTGCTCGCTGAACATGGCAGCGGCCGCGTACCTTCCGAGCAGGGACCAGTTCGAGGGCTCGCGCGCCTGTTGCGACGAAATCCCACTGACGCGGAAAGAATACTTTGGCGCGGACTAGTCAATGACCGGCGCTTTGCGACGCGTGCTTTCAAGCATCAGGTCCCCGTGGGATCGCATATTCCAGACTTTGTGTCGTTTTCTTTGCGAACGGTCATCGACCTCATCCCTGCCGAAGAATCCAGGCAATCCGTTTTCGCCCGGGCTGAAAGACATAAATGGCTAGCCGCACGTGATTATAAGATCATCGTGATGCGGGCGGCCGATATCGAAACTGATTTAAAAAAGCAGCTCGATCGGCTTGATGCCGAAATCGTTGAACGCTAAACCTGAAATGTCCGGGTCAGATAAAAATCCTTCTTCTGTTCTAGTCTTTGACTCAGGCCTTGGAGGTCTCACTGTTCTGCGTGAGATTTCCCTTCAACGGCCCGATCTTCATCTTATTTATGCAGCAGATGATGCAGCCTTTCCTTACGGTCGTATCGAAGAACAGGCGCTCACTGAACGGGTTGTTGCGGTTGTTGGAAGTCTCATCACACAGCTAAGTCCCGCTCTTGTGGTAATAGCGTGCAATACCGCTTCAACACTAGCTCTTCCTTTACTTCGAAAACGATATTCGATNCCGTTCGTCGGAACNGTTCCCGCCGTTAAACCNGCCTGCGAGCGTTCAGTCACGAAACGTGTGAGCGTACTTGCAACGTCGGGGACGGTACGCCGAGATTACACACAAGCCTTGATCCGCGAATTTGGGGCCGATATTCAGGTGACGCTTGTTGGCAGCGAACGTCTTGCAGCGCTCGCAGAGGCCGCGCTACAGGGCGAGCAAGTATCAGACGATGAGATTGCCCAAGAAATTCGTGCCTGTTTTGTTGACGGTAGTGCGCGAACGGACACTATCGTGCTTGCCTGTACACATTATCCGCTCATCTTAGACCGATTGAAGAAGCTATCGCCCTGGCCTGTTGAATGGATCGACCCGGCGGGAGCCATTGCACGGCGCGTTGCCAGCTTACTTCCGCTTTCGCAGGGGTCGAAAGGGCAACCGATTGAAGCTTATTTCACGAGCGGGCGGCCGCCGACACCAGCACTCGTTAAAACGCTCGCACAATTCGGCGCTAAAGCTTGCCAAAACGATGCATTGAAAATACCCGTTTGACAGAGCAAGCCCCTCTCGGCTATCCCCACAGCGCTTGGCGGGCCTTCGGGCCCGCTTGGCTTTCCAGCACCCGCGATGGGGAACCGACGCACGGTCTCTCGTCTGTCGACCGGAAGTTCCGGTAGAGGAGGGCGCGATCCGAAACGAGGAAGGGATCTGCGATGTCAAAGCGTATTTCGGCGAAGCATAAACTCGATCGCCGTATGGGCGAAAATATCTGGGGCCGCCCTAAGAGCCCGGTGAATCGCCGCGAATATGGCCCGGGTCAGCACGGACAGCGTCGCAAGGGGAAGCTGTCTGACTTCGGTGTGCAGTTGCGCGCTAAGCAAAAACTCCGGGGCTATTACGCCAACATTTCCGAGAAGCAGTTTCGCAATATTTATGCTGAAGCATCGCGGATGCGTGGCGATACCGGCGCGATTCTGATCGGGCTGCTCGAACGCCGCTTGGATGCAGTCGTCTATCGCGCGAAATTAGCGCCGACCGTTTTTGCCTCGCGTCAGATCGTGTCCCATGGCCATGCGATGGTGAATGGCAAGCGCGTAACCATCCCGAGTTATCGTGTTGAGGTCGGCGATACCATAGAGCTGACGGCTCGCGGAAAAGAGTTGATCATTGTGATTGAAGCCTCGCAATCGAGTGAACGCGACGTGCCAGATTATATTGAGGCTGATCACAAGAAGATGACGGCCAAAATGACTCGCGTGCCGACGCTGACAGAAGTGCCTTATCCCGTTCAGATGGAACCGCACCTTGTGATCGAATTCTATTCGCGCTAACGGTTTCGCGATATCGAAACAAAAAGGCCGCGTTCGAGCGGCCTTTTTATTGGTGGTGGAAGAGGTCCAGTACGATCAAGCGCGTTCGGTGATCTTCACGCCCTTTTCCTTCAGCATGCCCTGCAATTCGTTTGACTGAAACATTTCGCGGATAATGTCGCAACCTCCCACGAACTCGCCCTTTACGTAAAGCTGCGGGATGGTCGGCCAATTCGAATAGACCTTGATGGCCTGCCGCAGTTCGTCGGAGTCGAGAATGTTGACCCCTTTATACGGAACACCGAGGTAATCGAGGATCTGCACAACCTGGCCGGAAAAGCCGCACTGTGGGAATTGCGGTGTCCCCTTCATAAAAAGAACCACGTCGCTCGATTTCACTTGTTGGTCGATGAATTCATTGATGCTCATGCTTGTTCCTCAACGGCCTTCTGGTATCGTGGTCTGGAGCGCCAGTGCGTGAAGTGCTCCGCCCATAGAACCTTTGAGCGCAGCATAGACCATTTGATGCTGTTGCACACGGCTCTTTCCGCGGAAGCTTTCGGCCACGACCGTGGCGGCATAATGATCGCCGTCGCCCGCGAGATCTCGGATTTCNACCATCGCATCGGGAATCGCTTCCTTGATTAAGCGCTCAATGTCACGGGCATTCATCGCCATCTATGGTCTCCCCGCTCACGCGTTCGGGCTGGCTTCCATGTAGGCGGGGAACCAGCCCTCGTGAATCATCTGCAAGCTTGACACCAATATTGGGTTCTCGCCCGGAAGCGTCAATTGGTGGCCTCCGGTTGTGCCCAATCGCTGCAGCGGAACGCGGATTCTGGCGGCCGCTGCCTCGATCTTGGGCAGCTCAGCGGAATTGGCGGTGATTACGTAACGAGCCTGATCTTCACCGAACCAAAAGGCGTGGGTGGGCACCTCGATCAGTGGGTCATGCAACACGGCCCCGATGTTTGAAGCTAATGCCATTTCAGCCAGGGCTACCAGTAAGCCCCCGTCCGATAAATCGTGTACGGCGGTAGCTTGGCCCCCCTGAATCAGTGCGCGGACGAAATCCCCATTGCGTTTTTCGATGGCGAGATCGACCGGCGGAGGGGCTCCTTCCTCGCGACCGAGAATCGTCCTCAAAAAAATCGATTGTCCCAGCCAGCCCTTGGTGTCACCGACTAGGAGGATCACTTCGCCCTCCGCCTTGAAAGAAAGGGACGAAGACCTCGAGAGATCGTTGAGCAATCCGACGCCGCCAATCGTGGGCGTTGGNAGGATCGCGCGGCCGTTGGTTTCATTATAGAGCGAGACGTTGCCAGACACGACCGGGAAATCGAGCGCCTTGCAGGCTTCAGAAATTCCGCGAACGCAATAGACGAATTGGCCCATGATTTCTGGGCGCTCGGGATTGCCGAAATTCAGGTTATCGGTAATCGCGAGCGGGAGGGCGCCGACCGCCGTTAAATTTCGCCAGGCCTCGGCGACCGCCTGTTTCCCGCCTTCGAACGGATCGGCCTCGCAATAACGCGGTGTCACGTCGGTCGTCATTGCGAGTGCCTTCGGCCCGTCCTCGATGCGCACGACGGCGGCATCGCCACCGGGGCGTTGCAATGTATTGTTGAGAATAATGTAGTCGTACTGTTCCCAAACCCAGCGCTTAGAACAAAGATCGGGAGAGCCGATCAACTTCTCTAGAGCCGCACCGATCGAAACTGGGCACGGGATCGTCGCCGGATCGAGGACAGGAAGTTTTTTTGGGTCGGCAAATGGCCGATTATATTCGGGGGCCTGGTCGCCGAGTTCCTTGATCGGGAGGTCGGCCATGACGTCGCCTTGGTAGCGAACGATGAAGCGGGAGCTAGTGGTGGTCTTTCCGACAATCGCGAAATCGAGGCCCCATTTTCTAAAGATTGCTTCGGCCTCTTTTTCCTTTTCTGGCTTCAGCACCATCAACATCCGCTCCTGGCTTTCAGAGAGCATCATTTCGTAAGGTGTCATCGCGGCTTCACGAGTCGGAATAGCGTCCAGATCCAGAGTGATGCCGAGGTCGCCTTTCGCGCCCATTTCGACGGCGGAGCAGGTGAGGCCCGCTGCACCCATATCCTGGATCGCAACCACGCAGCCCGCGTGCATAATTTCGAGACTGGCTTCGAGCAAAAGTTTTTCTGCGAATGGATCACCGACTTGAACGGTAGGGCGTTTTTCACTCGATGCATCGTCGAATTCGGCCGACGCCATGGTCGCCCCGTGGATGCCATCGCGTCCGGTTTTCGAGCCGAGATAGACGACGGGCCGACCGACACCGGTCGCCTTGGCATAGAAAATCTTATCTTTCTCGGCGAGGCCGACCGCCATCGCATTGACGAGAATATTACTGTCATAACGCGGGTGAAATCCTGTCGAACCGCCGACCGTTGGCACACCGAAACTGTTTCCGTAACCACCGATGCCCGCAACGACGCCCGAAACGAGCGCGCGCGTTTTCGGATGCTTAGGGTCGCCGAAGCGGAGCGAATTTAGGCACGCGATCGGCCGGGCTCCCATAGTGAATACGTCGCGCAAAATTCCGCCGACACCTGTTGCTGCTCCCTGATATGGTTCGATGAAAGACGGATGATTGTGGCTTTCCATTTTGAAGACGCAGGCGAGACCGTCGCCAATATCGATGACGCCGGCATTTTCACCGGGTCCCTGGATCACCCATGGCGCTTTTGTTGGCAATCCGCGCAAGTGCACCTTGGATGACTTATAGGAACAATGTTCATTCCACATCGCCGAAACAATACCGAGTTCGGTGAAACTTGGATCGCGGCCGATGAGGTTGCGAAAGCGCTCGTACTCATCCGGCTTGAGGCCGTGCTCAGCTACGAGCGCGGGCGTGATTTTAGGCTCATTCGGGCTCATCTCAGGCGGCTTCAAGCGTCTCAACGAGACTTTCGAACAATCTTCGTCCGTCGGTGGGTCCGACAATTGGGTCAACATGGTTTTCCGGATGCGGCATCAGGCCGAGTACATTCAACCTCTCGGATAAAATGCCCGCTATGGCATTGGTTGCGCCATTGTAATTGAACGCAGGATTGAGCTTTCCGTCCGGCGCCGTGTAACGAAGCGCCACGCGATTTTCCCCTTCGAGCCGTGCGATTGTTTCGACATCAGCGATGTAATTTCCTTCGCCGTGTGCGATAGGGACGCGAATTACATCACCGGCGTTGTAGCGACGCGTAAAAGGCGTATCGGAACGCTCGATCCGCAAATAAACTTCCTTGCAAAGGAATCTAAGTCGCGCGTTGCGCATCAAGACGCCCGGCAATAAACCGGCTTCGCAAGCAATTTGAAACCCATTGCAAACGGCCAGTACCAAGCCGCCTTTTGCCGCATGCGAGCGCACCGCGTTCATAATCGGTGCTCGAGCGGCGATCGCGCCACAACGTAAATAATCTCCATATGAGAATCCACCGGGTATCACGACGAGATCAATGCCTTTCGGCAATTCGCTGTCGGCATGCCATACCATCGCCGGTTCTTTTCCCGAGACGAGCTTCAATGTCCGCGCCATATCGCGTTCGCGATTGATTCCAGGAAAAACGAGAACGGCTGCTTTCATTGGGTCAGCTCAAGATATCCACGCGGTAATTCTCGATGACCATATTGGCGAGCAGCGTTTCGGCTGCTTCCTTCAATTTAGCTTCGGCTTTCGTCTTGTCTGCCGCGTCAAGTTCGATGTCGAAAACCTTACCCTGCCGCACGCTCGCGATGCCATTGACACCGAGGGATTTCAGCGCGCTTTCGATTGCCTTGCCCTGCGGGTCAAGGACGCCGGATTTCAAAGTCACCAATATCCGCGCCTTCATTACCTTGCCACTCCGAAATGGAGACGGGGGCAAAGAGCCCCCGCCGAAATGCGACACGCACGCGAAAGCTTACTGCACGAGAACAGGCCCACGCCCTTGCGGTGGCTCGCCCTCGGCCATGATGCCGAGCCGTTTCGCGACTTCCGTATAGGCTTCGATCAGCCCACCGAGATCGCGGCGGAAGCGGTCTTTGTCGAGCTTCTCATTTGTCTTCATGTCCCAGAGACGGCAGCTGTCCGGACTAATTTCGTCGGCAACGACAATGCGCAGCATATCATTTTCCCACAGCCGTCCGCATTCCATCTTAAAATCGATTAGGCGGATACCAATGCCAAGGAAAAGGCCGGAGAGAAAATCATTCACACGGATAGCGAGTGCGATGATATCGTCGATCTCTTGGGTATTTGCCCAGCCAAATGCCGTGATGTGTTCTTCGGACACCATCGGGTCATTAAGTTTATCATTTTTGTAATAGAACTCGATGATCGAGCGTGGCAGCTGGGTGCCTTCTTCCAAGCCGAGACGCGTTGCAAGCGAGCCGGCAGCCACATTCCGTACCACAACTTCGATTGGAATGATCTCGACCTCACGTATCAGTTGCTCGCGCATGTTGAGTCGACGAATGAAGTGCGTCGGCACCCCGATATCGTTCAGACGCTGAAAGATATATTCGGAGATGCGGTTATTGAGCACGCCCTTACCATCGATCACGTCATGCTTTTTTGCATTAAACGCGGTCGCATCGTCCTTGAAGTGCTGAACGAGGGTTGCAGGTTCCGGTCCTTCGTAAAGGATCTTGGCCTTGCCCTCGTAAATTTTCCGGCGGCGGCTCATGGGCATGTACCGTATTTTGAGAAAATCCATCGTCGCGGACAACTCCGGTGGCTTTTTCCGCGCAAGCCTACCGAACTTAGGGTGCTTGCGTCGGGGGTGGTAGAAACGGAAACTGTTCCACTGCACGTCACCGAGTGGAACCTAGCCGATCAAAGGGATCAGCACAATGCAAAGTGGACGTTGTCCCGCGCCATTCTAAGTCCTGCAAGACAGTTGATCCGCAGTCGACAGACCGATATCAAAGCGAATCGACCCGGGGAAGACGCGGCCATCCGAGCCGCAATTGAGGATTAGATGACGACCTTCGACAAGCGTGAAGAGGGATTCGAGCAGCAATTTGCGCACGACGAAGAGCTGCGCTTCAAGGCGACCGCGCGGCGGAATAAGCTGTTCGGTTTGTGGGCCGCAGGTAAGCTTGGTTTAAAGGGCGCCGACGCCGAGGCCTATGCCAAAAGTGTTGTTGTCGCGGAGTTCGAGGAAGCGAGCGATCACGATGTTTTCCGGAAAGTTCGCGGCGACTTGGATGCAAAGAAAGTCGCGGGCATCACGGATGAGCAGCTTCGTAAGACGATGACCGAATTGCTCGCGCGCTCGGTCGACGAAATCAAGGCCGGGCGATAGTTTCCTATCGCCGCCTGTTTCGGACAAAAAATGATTGAACTTGGAGCAACATTAGGACTTGCCGGGCGTCTGCGTGCAAACGAGACGGTATTTAATGCGTGGGTCACCTTGGCGCAGCCCGCCATTCTGCAAGAGCTTGCCCGGGCGGGATTTCATTCGATCACACTCGATTTTCAGCACGGGCTTTGCTCCTTCGATAGCCTTGTGAGCTGCATTCCGACCGCGGTATCGCATAAAATGTCCGTTTGCGCTCGCTTACCGCTCGCGGATCATGCTCTGGCGAGTCGGGTGCTCGACGCCGGTGCCGGCGCTGTCATTATGCCGATGATCAATTCGGCGGCTGAAGCGAAAATGTTGGTGAATACCGTAAAGTTTCCACCAATGGGTGAGCGCAGCTGGGGCCCACATACCGCCCTCGGACTGTCAGGCCTCGACCGCGCCGAGTTTCTTCGCTGTGCAAATGATTTTTCCCTTGCCTTCGGCATGATTGAGACGACGGAAGCTCTTGAAAAAATTGAGGCCATCCTAATCACACCGGGCCTCGACGGAATTTTTATTGGTCCGAACGATCTATCGATCTCGATGACGCATGGTCGACTGGTCGATCCGGCGCATCCGCCTGTGCTTGCCGCAATCGAAAAAGTGCTTTCGCTCTCGCTGAAGCACAAGAAATTTCCCGGAATCTTTGCAGGTAGCGCGGAGACTGCGCGAGAATATGCGAAGCGTGGCTTTAAATTTATCGCGATGGGCTCTGATCTAGGATATCTGCGCGCGGGGGCCACGAATGCGCTGGCTATGGCAAAGGGCGATCCTTCGACGGTTAAATCCTTGAATTGGTTTTAAGACTTACCGAAAACCCGCTTGAAGATCGTGTCGACGTGTCTCAAGTGGTGATTCAAATCGAAACTGCCTTCAAGCTCTGATTCACTAAGTTTTTGAGTCACTTCCGGGTCGGCTTTGAGCAGTTTTAGGAAGTCGCCTTCGCCAGCCCAGGCCTTCATCGCATTTCTTTGCACTAGCTTGTAAGCTGCTTCGCGCGCGAGTCCCTTTTGGACAAGGGACAGTAGCACGCGCTCGGAATGAACGAGACCCCCAAACATCTCCAGATTTCGCTTCATCGCTTGTGGATAGACAAGCAACTTGTCGATGACGCCGGTTAGGCGATCGAGCGCAAAATCGAGTGTGATGGTTGCATCAGGACCGATCATACGCTCGACGGAAGAGTGCGAGATGTCGCGTTCGTGCCAGAGCACAACATTNTCCAGCGCAGGCGTCACATAAGCGCGGATCATCCGGGCGAGCCCTGCGAGGTTCTCCGAAAGCACTGGATTTCGCTTGTGGGGCATCGCAGAGGAGCCTTTCTGTCCCTCCGCAAAAAATTCTTCAGCTTCTCGAACTTCCGTTCGCTGCAGGTGGCGGACTTCAGTCGAAAGTCGCTCGATCGATGAGGCAATAACTCCGAGCGTTGCGAAAAACATTGCATGGCGGTCGCGCGGGATGATTTGACTCGATATTGGTTCGATCGCAAGGTTCATTTTTTTTGCGACATAAGCCTCGATGCGTGGGTCGTTGTTGCCGTACGTCCCTACAGCGCCGGAGATGGCGCAGGTCGCAATCTCGACGCGCGCCTGTTTCAGACGTTCCAGCGCACGCACGAATTCGGCATAAGCGAAAGCGAGCTTTAGTCCAAACGTCGTNGGTTCCGCATGCACGCCGTGCGAGCGCCCAATGGTTGGCGTCATCTTATGTTCAAACGCGCGGCGTTTCAGAGCGTCGAGCAGGCGCTCGACGTCTTTGATCAAAATATCCGCGGCTCGGGAAAGTTGAACTGCTAGACAGGTATCGAGCACATCGGAAGAAGTAAGGCCGAGATGGACGAAGCGCGCTTCTGGTCCCACGATCTCAGCGAGATGCGTTAAAAACGCGATAACATCGTGTTTCACCTCGCGCTCGATGGCATCGATTCGCATGATGTCAAATTTCGCGTTCTTGGCTTTATCCCAGACCTTCTTCGCCGCGTCCTTCGGAATGATCCCGAGTTCTGCCATCGCGTCGGCAGCGTGGGCCTCAATCTCGAACCAAATTCGGAAGCGGGTTTCAGGCGACCAAATCGCGACCATCTCTGGCCGGGAGTAGCGTGGGATCATCAGGCCGCCTCGCCGCGTGCGGTCGCGGCCGCATTGCGAATCGCCGAGATGTTGGCGCGATAGGCATCGATGTTGCCGCCCTTGAAAACGGCGGAGCCGGAGACGAGCACATTCGCTCCTGCGCGTGCGACGAGTGGCGCCGTCTCCGGCGAAATTCCGCCGTCGATTTCGATGTCGATAGGGCGGCCGCTAGCCATGGCGTGAAGATTGCGAATCTTGTCGACCGCGGTCGGAATAAACTTCTGACCGCCATAACCGGGGTTGACCGCCATTACGAGGATTAGATCAACAAGATCGATCAAATGTTCGATTGTAGACGCGGGAGTCGCGGGGTTCAGCGTGATGCCTACCTTTTTGCCAAGCGCGCGGATCGATTGCAGAGAGCGATGGACGTGGGGTCCGGATTCGACGTGAACCGTGATGATATCGGCGCCGGCCTTGGCGAACGCCTCGAGATATGGATCGCAGGGCGCGATCATCAAATGAACGTCGAGCGTCTTTTTGGTGATCGGGCGAAGTGCCTTCACCACCTCAGGGCCGATGGTGATATTCGGCACGAAATGTCCGTCCATCACATCGACGTGGATCCAGTCGGCGCCGGCTGCCTCAAGCGCGCGTACTTCATCACCTAGCCGCGCAAAATCAGCGGAGAGTATGGAGGGCGCGATAATAAGCGGGCGAGTCGACATGTTGTTTGCAGCACAGGCAGTAACATGCGGCTTGTCCGCCCGGCAACCTCGCTGCGATAATTCGCTAAATTCAGGGGCTGAAGCGATCGCGCCAGCAAGGTTGTGCGCCGGGAAAGGGAAGCGCAGTGGCCTCGAACACGCCGCGCGCGACCGCGCGAGCAAGCGTATTGGCGGCGATCGCTCCGAGTTCGCTGAGTTCGCCGACTGGATCGGCAAGTTTTCGCCGTCCCGTTGCGGCCGAAAATACAATATCTCCGTCGATAGGCGTATGCGCGGGATAAATCGCGCGGGCAATTCCGTCGTGTGCCATGACCGCGAGTTGTTTTGCTTGCGCCTTAGTAAGGGTCGCGTCCGTAGCGACAACAGCGATTGTGGTGTTTTCTCCAGGACGACCTTTGGTTTTCGCGATACGGGCGGCTGGAGGCATGCTAATCGGGAAACCGCGCCCGCCGAATTCTCTACCTTCTTCCCAGCATCCTGCCCAAAAATGTGGCCCATCGCCCACGATGACGCTCCCCGCGGCATTCACGGCGGCGATGGCGCCGACGATATGACCATCACGCGTGCGCATTGATGCCGAACCAAGTCCGCCCTTCAGATTGACTGTATTGGCGCCAAAACCAGCGCCCGCTGTGCCGAGTTTGAAATTCGAATTCGCGGCCTTCGCTGCTTCGTAGCCGAGATCGCGATACGGCGCATGGCGGCCCCAATCTTTATCGCCGCCATTCAGCAAGTCGAACAGGATCACACCGGAGACGATCGGCACTCGCATATTTCCGATTGCAAAACCGCGTCCTTGTTCCCTGAGGTGGGATTGCGCACCGCCGCACGCATCGAGCCCAAACGCCGAGCCGCCGGACAGAATGATGGCATCGGTCAGCTCGACCGTGCGATGCGGTTCCATACGATCGGTTTCGCGCGTGCCTGGCGCACCGCCGCGCACATCGACGGCGGCGGTCGAGGCCTGCTCGAAGACGATTGCCGTAACGCCCGAGGCAAGCCGGGCATCCTCGACATTGCCTACCAATATGCCGGGAACGTCGGTGATAAGATTCCGCAGCGCTGTCACAAGCAATCCTCGCGTCGGGGACTGGAAATGAAGCCCATCGTCTTGCCTTCCGCAAGGGAGCGGCGCCGTTATCTCGCCGATCAAAAAGCAGCGAGCGGCGTATCGCCCGGTTGCCCTTCGCATGCGGGAACGGCAAAAGAGAGCTATGAGCGACGTGTCTATCCCCGCAGCACTGGTCGCAGGGCTGGTGAGCTTTCTCTCGCCCTGCGTACTTCCGCTGGTCCCGCCTTATCTGTGCTTTCTCGCCGGTACGACGTTCGAGCATCTGATCGCGCGCGAGCCAGGTCCGTTGGTTGCCAGGCGCGAGCTCGCGACGGCACTGCTGTTCGTGCTTGGCTTTACGACGGTGTTCGTGTTGCTGGGTGCCAGCGCTTCCGCGGTCGGGAGCCTGCTCCGCGAGTATTCAGCGGCGCTTACGATCTTTGCAGGGCTTGCCGTCATGATCATGGGTCTGCACTTTCTCGGTGCATTTCACCTCCCGTTTCTCACTCGAACGGTGCGTCTCCATGTCGAAAAGCCGGTCGGTCTGTGGGGTGCTTACGCGATGGGGCTTGCATTCGCATTCGGCTGGACACCCTGCATTGGCCCTGTGCTCGCAGCGATCCTTGCCGTTGCCGGGTCCGAATCCACGGTCGCACGGGGCGCTGGATTGCTCGGGGTCTATTCACTTGGCCTCGGAATCCCGTTCTTGCTCGCCGCCTTCGCACTGAAACCTTTCGTGGGATTTCTCGCTCGCATGCGCAAGCATCTCGGCTCGGTCGAGAAAGTCATGGGCGGCCTTCTGGTGTTAACCGGGGTCGCTTTTCTCACCGGCTGGATCAGCCAGGCGAGTTACTGGATTCTCGAAACTTTCCCAGCGCTCTCGCGCTTCGGTTAAATTAAAAGAAAAAAGCCCGCCTTGGGCGACGGGCTTCGATCTCTCTCGAGCGTATTCAGGTTACATCTCTGAATAAGAGCCGTCTTTCTTCCATACGTAAATCACATAGTCGAGGACGGTAATGTCCCCTTTCTTGTCATAGGAAATCGGTCCAAGCACCGTGCTCCAATTGCCGGCCCGGATGATTTCGGCAACTTTCTTCGAGTCGGTGGTTCCCGCTTGCGTCGCGGCCTGGGCCCATATCTGGAATGCAGCGTAGGAATAAAGTGTGTAGCCTTCGGGATCGATCCCTTTCGCCTTGAACCGATCTACGATCGCTGCGGCTGTCGGACGTTTGCGCGGATCGGCGCCGAACGTCATGAGTGTACCTTCGCTGCTGGCGCCCGTGATTGCCGCAAACTCTTTGTCCGCAAGCGCGTCGCCGGCCATCAATACGGTCTTCATTCCCTGATCGCGCATTTGGCGGAGAATGAGACCAGCTTCCTGATGATAACCGCCNACAAAAACCACGTCGATATTTGCGGCNTTCATCTTGGANACTAGTGCCGTGAAGTCCTTATCTCCTTTTGTATATGCCTCAAATAACTTTTCTTGCACACCGGCCTTGTTCATCGCTTTCTTGGTTTCATCTGCGAGTCCTTTGCCATAGGTCGTCTTGTCATGGAGGATCGCTATGTTTTTAGTTGCATAATTTTTTGCCAGATAATCGCCAGCGACCCGGCCTTGCTGATCATCACGGCCGCAAACACGGAATGTATTCCACAAGCTCCGCTCCGTGAAAGTGGGATTGGTCGAGGCGGGCGTGATCTGGAGCACATCGCCCTCGGCGTAGGCTTCAGAAGCGGGGATCGATGAGGAAGAACAGTAGTGTCCCGCGACAAACGCTATTTTGGCTGACGCGAATTTCTCGGCGATAGAGCGAGCTTGTTTCGGATCGCACTGATCGTCACCGATTTCCAATTTCAGTTTTTTGCCGAGAATGCCGCCTGCTGCATTGATGTCGGCGACCGCGAGTTCGGCGCCATCTTTCATCTGCCGTCCAAAGACTGCTTCTGCTCCCGTCATTGGTCCGGCGACGGCAACNGGAATGTCTTGCGCGACGGCGGCGCTTGCGATGGTCAGCNCCGTCGCAAATAGAAAGCCTGTGATGTATAGTTTTTTCATGCGCTAATCCCCCTTGGCGCGATGATTGGTTCGCGAACCGAAAACGGCCGCGATGGACGATAGTTCCGTTACTATTTTCACTGCTTTTGGGTGGAAGTCACGTGAGAAAAAATAAGGCTGGCTTATTCGCCCTCGAGATAGGCAGTGCGCACTTCGGGCCGGTCCAGCAGTTCCTGCCCGGTTCCTTCCATCGTAACGGTACCATTCACAAGGACATAGCCACGATGGGCGAGGCGNAGTGCATGATAAGCATTCTGTTCCACAAGGAAAATCGTAAGACCTTCGCTCTGATTCAGTTCGCGGATGGTTTCGAANATCTGCTTTACGATCAAAGGTGCAAGACCGAGCGAAGGTTCATCTAGCAGCAAAAGCCGTGGCCGACTCATGAGGGCGCGTGCGATTGCAAGCATTTGCTGTTCGCCACCCGAGAGCGTACCACCGCGTTGGTCTTGCCGTTCTTCGAGGATGGGGAAAAGCGCGAAAATGCGGGCGATGTCCTGCTTGAAACCGTGAAACTTGTTGACGGATGCGCCCATCTGCAAATTTTCATAAACAGTCATGCGCGAAAAAATCCGGCGACCTTCGGGCGCTTGCGCGATNCGCGCATGCATAATTTCGTGAGTTGGAAGATAAGTGATGTTTCGTCCGTCGAAAAAAATTTGCCCCTCGCGCGCTCGCGGATTGCCGCAAATCGTCATCATCAACGTGGATTTACCGGCTCCGTTTGCGCCGATCAGGCTGACGATTTCCCCGGGCTGAACTTCGAGGCTAACGCCATTCAGCGCGGGGATGTTGCCATAAGACGTTTTTACGTCTCGAACGGAAAGGAGCGGTGCGGTCATCGCGCGACTTCCTCTTCAGCAACGCCTAGATAAGCCGCGATTACCTTTGGGTCTTTATGAATTTCAGCTGGCCGGCCGTCAGCGATCTTTTTTCCATAATCGAGAACGACGACGTGATCGGAAATCTCCATAACAACCCGCATGTGATGNTCGATCAGAAGCATTGAAATCCCCGTTTCGGACCGAATGCTGAGCAATAGTTTATTGAGATCGGATGCCTCACGTGGATTGAGGCCGGCCGCCGGTTCATCGAGACAAAGAAGAACGGGTTCGGAACATAACGCGCGCGCAATTTCGAGACGCCGCTGTTGCCCATAGGCTAGTGCACCCGCAGGATCATCGGCACGTGCAAGCAAACCAACGCGATCGAGCCAAAAGCGCGCTTTCTCGGTTGCTGCATGTTCCGCCTTGAGATACCCGGGCCAGCCGAAGAGGCCGAGCAGCGTCAAGCCCGATGCCGTCATCAATGTATTGTGCTGAGCAACGAGCAGATTCTCGAGTGCGGTCATACCGGCGAAAAGACGAATGTTCTGAAACGTGCGGCCGACGCGGGCATGGGAAGCAATCCTGAAATCCGGAAGGTGTTCGAGTCGAAATTGTTGTCCATTTGCATGCGTGAGTTTCAGCGCGCCCTGGCTTGGCCGATAAAAGCCGGTGATGCAATTGAACACAGTGGTTTTGCCGGCACCATTGGGACCTATGAGCGCAGCAATCTCTCCGCGCTTCACACCGAAAGAAAGATCGTCGACCGCCACAAGGCCACCGAAACGCATCTGGAGGTGCTGTACGTCGAGAATCACATCGCTGGATTCGACGCTCATTGACGCGCTTCCTCCACGATCGCGGCAGGAATAACTTTTTTCTCTTTCAGAAAAATCGATGGTGTTCGAGTTGCAACGAGCCCGCGCGGCCGCCATACCATGATGGCAACCATCGCCCCTCCGAATATTAGCATGCGAAACTGTTCGAAGTGACGAAAAAATTCGAACCCGCCAACCATAACGAGAGCTGCGACGGCGACCCCCAACTGGGAACCCATGCCTCCCAGAACGACGATCGCAAGCACCAGCGCCGATTCCATAAATACGAAAGACTCCGGGCTGATGAATCCCTGCCGGGTCGCAAAGAAGGAACCGGCGAAGCCCGCGAACATGGCGCCTGTAGCGAAAGCGGTGAGCTTCGTATTTGTGGTGTTAATGCCGAGGGAGCGGCACGCAATTTCGTCTTCGCGGAGCGCTTCCCATGCGCGACCAATCGGGAGCCGCCGCAGCCGAAGCGTGACGAAATTCGTTAGCAGCGCAAGCGCGAGAATTACGTAATAGAGAAATACGATCCGATGGACTGCCGAAAATTCGAGACGGAAAGTTGCGGCGAATCCTTGTGGGGTGTCGGTGAATGGAATGCCGAAAAAGCTTGGACGTGGGATGCCGGAAATTCCATTTGGTCCTCCGGTAAGACTTGCCCAGTTGATCAGCACGATCCTAATAATTTCGCCAAAGGCGAGGGTGACAATGGCGAGATAATCGCCGCGCAACCGCAACACCGGAAAGCCAAGCATAACTCCCCAGAAAGCTGCGAGAATTCCAGCGAGCGGAAGGCAGATCCAAAACGAAAAACCGAAAGTCTGCGCGAGCAGTGCGTATGAATAGGCACCCACCGCGTAGAATGCGACGTAACCAAGATCGAGCAGGCCGGCGAGGCCGACAACGATGTTGAGTCCCCAGCCCAGCATTACGTAAGTCAGAACGAGGATGCCAAGATCGAGGAGATATCGATTTGAATAAAAAACAAACGGCATGAAAAGGGCGAACATCAAAAGTGCTGGTCCCGCAAAACGGCCAAGGATTTCGAGCAGTTTCCCGGACTCGGAGGGAAGTAGATTGAGAAAAGCGTAGGCGGCATGGCTTCGCACGATCAGCGCGACAAACAAACGTCCTGCAAAAATGGCAGTGACTGCGGTGAATAGAAGGGCGGGCCGCGTCGTGACGGTCAATGCGCCGGTCGGCCCGCTCTGACTGAGAAGGCCGAGCATAAGCGAAAAGAGTCCGAGTGAGACGAGAGCCGCAAGAGCGGCGTCTCTCAGTGCACCCGCGAAGTCGAGGTGAGATGTGACTCCGCTCGCTTCGCCCGGCGCGATCACGGTCGGCTCAGACTTTCTCAATTTCCGGACGTCCAAGAATTCCCGTCGGCAGGAAAATCAACGCTACAATCAAAATCGAAAAGGCAGCGACATCTTTATACTGAACCGAAAAATAAGCGGACCAGAATGTCTCGATCAGTCCAATGAGCAGACCGCCGAGCATGGCGCCAGGGAGCGAACCGATTCCGCCCAGGACTGCCGCGGTGAAAGCTTTCACGCCAGCGACGAAACCAATAAAAAAATCGACAACCCCATAGTAAAGCAGGTACATGATTCCGGCGACTGCCGCGAGGGCGGCGCCGATGACGAAGGTTAGCGAAATTGTTCGATCGGTGTTAACGCCCACGAGCGACGCCATTTTTAGATCCTGCTCGCAGGCGCGCATGTCGCGGCCGAGTCTTGTTTTCGACACGAGCCAGGAAAAAATCAGCATAAGTGTGAAGGTCGTCGCAACGATGATGATCTGGATATATGAAAGCTGAACCGCGAAACCGCCACGATCGATGATCGTGTAGCCACCAGGGATCAGCGGTGGCAGCGATTTGACCCGCGCGCCTTGCGCAAGCTGGACGTAGTTTTGCAGGACGATCGACATGCCGATCGCAGAAATCAGCGGGGCGAGGCGAAACGATCCACGGAGAGGGCGATAGGCGAGCCGCTCCACCGCCCAACCGTACAGCGCGGTGAGAATCATCGCGATGAGGAGCACCAGAAAGAGCGCGAGCGGCACGGCAGTGACGCCGATCGCGATCAACGCGAGGAAAGCGATTAAGGCTAGGAAGCCGCCTACCATGAATACATCACCGTGGGCAAAATTGATCATGCCGATGATGCCATAGACCATCGTATAACCGATGGCGACGAGACCATAAATCGAACCAAGCGCAATTCCATTGATGAGCTGTTGCAGAAAGTATTCCATATCGATGATCCCAATTCCTCGTTACAGTGCCGTAAGCGCGGCAACAAATCGAGGGGCATCGACGTGTCTTGACCCAAAAGGGGAGAGCGTCCAATTAATTCGCGTCAATGGAGGATTTTGATGTTCAGAAAAGTGCTGTTCACCGCTTTTGCATTGACAATGATTGCTCCCGGAATTTCTAAGGCTCAGGAATGGCCGACCCGCCCTGTTACAATGGTCATCCCGTTCGCCGCAGGCGGTCCCCAAGATGGCATTGGTCGAATAGTCGCACAGCGCATGGGTGAGATCTTAGGTCAGACCGTCATCGTCGAAAACGTCGCTGGGGCTGGCGGCATGACCGGCTCGGATCGTGTTGCGCGCGCCAATCCTGATGGATATCAGTTCGTGCTGGGTACTGTGGGTACGCATGCCCAGAATCAGCTACTTTATAAGAAACCTTCCTATGACGCTGCGACCGATTTCGTCCCAGTAGCACTGATTGCCGAGACGCCTCTCGTTCTGATTACGCGCAAGGATTTACCACCCAATAATCTTAACGAATTCGTTGCCTATTCAAAGGCCAATCAGAAGGCAATGCAGTACGGTTCAGCGGGGGTGGGTTCGGCAACGCATCTCGGCTGCATCGTTGTGAACGCCGTAATGGGTACGGACATTACCCATGTTCCTTTCCGCGGGACCGGTCCTGCCATGCAAGATCTGATGGGGGGTCGCATCGATTTCATTTGCGACCTCGTCAACACAGCTAAGCCACAGATTGATGGGGGCAGCGTGAAGGCAATTGCTATCATGACCAAGGAAAGATCACCGGCGCTGAGAAACGTGCCGACAGCCCTAGAGCAAGGTGTCAAGGATATGGAAGCTTATACTTGGAGTGCCATCTTCTTGCCCAAAGGTACGCCTGCTGTAATTGTGAAAAAGTTGAATTTCGCCATCGTCGGAGCAATGAATACACCCGCTGTAAGGGAACGACTCGGAAATCTAGGTACGCAAATAGTTTCAGATGACAGGGCCACACCTGAATATCTCGAAAAGTTTGTAAAAAGCGAAATCGAGAAATGGAGTGGTCCGATAAAAGCTAGCGGAGTCGTCATCGAATAATTCTTCGGCCGTGAAGAACGCCTTATCTGAAATTTCAGATTATTTCCTTCCAATTTCGGCCAGTACTTCTTCCGCTTCTTTCATAGCCGAATTGGCGGTCGGCACGCCGCAATAAATTGCCTGCTGCAAGATAATTTCCTTGATATCGTCTTTTGAAAAACCACCTTCGACAAGAGCCGCGCGCGTATGTAAGCGGAATTCCTCCCAGCGCCCGAGCGCAATCATTGAGGCGATCACAATGATCCGGCGTGTCCGCTCATCGAAATGCGGGCGTATCCAGATATCGCCCCAAGCATAGCGAGTGATTAGATCAAGAAAGTCTGCATTAAAATCATTTTTTTTCGAGACCGATCGATCAACCCAAGCGTCGCCAAGCACCTTGCGGCGCTTTTTCATGCCGGCGTCAAAGCGTTCTTTGTCGTCCATAGCACGATCCCTATGCCAGAAATCTCTTAAGCGTGTCGGTGTATTGCATATCCTGTTCGAGGTTTGACAAATGAGCCGCATCGAGTTTCGCGAGCCGCGAGCCTCTGATCCGGCTTACAATTACTTCGGCGTCCTTCAGAGTGGTGGCCGGGTCTTTTTCACCCGCGATTACGAGCGTCGGTACCTTGATCATGCCGATATCCCAACGTTGATCCATGTCGCGGATCGCGGCGGAGCAGCCGGCGTAACCTTGTGGTGGAGTGCTCAGTAGCATTTTACGGACCGTAGCGACGGTTTCCGTCGCGCGCTCACGGAAAGGTTTTGAAAACCACCGATCGATGACGGCATCAACGATCGCGATCATGCCTTGTTTCGTCACGGTCAGGATGCGCGAATTCCAAAGAACGGGATCACCGATCTTCGCTGCCGTGTTACTGAGAATGAGTTTATCGATGCGCTCCGGCGCGTTGCGGCCAAGCCACATTCCGGTCATACCGCCCATCGAAAGTCCACAGAAATGCGCACGCTTGATCTCGAGAGTATCGAGAATTTTCAGGATGTCCTTACCAAGTCGATCAAGCGTATAGGGACCTTTGGGTGCGTCTGAGCTGCCGTGGCCGCGCTGATCGTAGCGCAAGATGCGAAAGTCTTTTGCAAGTTGCTTTGCCTGACCATCCCACATGTGCAAATTGGTACCGAGCGAGTTCGAAAGCATCAGGATGGGCGCGTTCGCGGGGCCATCAATTTCGACATGAATGGAGCAGCCATCCGCGTTTATTTTTGGCATTAAGAGTTCCTCTTCGAAAATGGTTGTTCGAGCGATTGACGCACTTCCTTGAGGGTGTGTTCGATAAATGCCTCCGTGCTGCCGAGATAAGCAAGAGGATTGAACAGGCTTTTCAGCTGCTTCTCAGGAAGCATTTTGACGACTTCCGGGATTTCTAGAACGGCAGAAAAAAGGTCTTGTTTCTTCTTGGTCGCGCGTCTGCTGGCAGTCTCGATGAGTTCGTGCGCTTTCAGTTTTCCGATTTTCTCTGCGAGTGCCATTTGCACTGCTTCGGCCATGATGAGACCGTGCGAGATATCGAGATTGTTTCGCATCTTGATCCGGTCGACTTCCAATCCTTCGGCTATTTCCGCGGTTCGCATGACTGCACCCGACGCGAGGAAAAATAACTGTGGCAATGCGAGCCATTCGGCCTGCCAGCCGCCGAGCGCGCGTTCGTGTTCCTGTGACATGCCCCACAGCAAGCTTGCAACGAGACCGGGCGCGAGCGTGGCTGCCGCGAGAATCTGTGCCGATGCGGTCGGATTGCGTTTTTGCGGCATGGTCGAGGAGCTACCACGGCCCGGTGCGGAAGGTTCGAACGCTTCGCCAACTTCGGTCTGCATCATCAACGCCAGGTCTCGCGCGATTTTGCCGGTAGCTCCAATCAAAACGCCGAGCGAAGACGCGACATTGGCGATACGATCACGCTCGGCGTGCCAGGGTGCATCCGGAAGCGCAAGATCAAGCCGATCAGCGAGATGTCTTGCGACTTTCCGTCCGTGTTTGCCGAGTGAGGCGAGCGTGCCCCCGGCGCCGCCGAATTGAAGCACAGACGATTCATCAACGGATCTCAACAAATTGATGCGTGTGCGTGCGAGCAACGCCGCCCAGCGTGAGAGTTTGAGGCCAAAGGTCATCGGCACCGCTTGCTGCAACCATGTCCGTGCTGCTACGGGAGTTTTGCGGTGACGACGAGCAAGAGCTAAGAAATTTTTAATCGCGCGTTTGAGATCGCGATCGAGAAGCTTCGCGCCTTCACCAATAGAGATCACGGTTGCCGTATCGATGATATCTTGACTTGTCGCGCCCCAATGAACGTATCGAGCCGCATCGGTGTTGCGCTTTGCGACTTCCGCTGTCAGTGCTTTGATGAGTGGAATGGCAATATTGCCCGCGCTTGCTGCGGCCTCGCCCAGCGTTTCCACGTCGTAACGTCTTGGATCGCAGGCGAGTGAAATCGGGCGCACAGCTTTGCGTGGGATCACACCGGCAGCAGCTTCGGCATGCGCGAGGGCTGCCTCGATCGCGAGCATGCGACCTAGCATTGCGCGGTCCGCATGGAGGATGCGCATCTCGCGGGTTGCAAATAGAGGTCCAAGAAGCGACGATTGCACAGCTTTTAATCGGTCATGGATGGAACAGAATGGCCGCGGACTTTACGCCGTGGACGCGCTGGCAGGAAGCCCCGCAGAGGTGCATCGGCGCGCGTGGATCGCTATGCTGTACCATTAAGGAGAAGAATTCATGGCTCTGAATATGACTGGCGAGTATGTGTTGCCACGCAAACGCGATGACGTATGGAAGGCGCTAAACGACCCTGAAATGTTGAAACGCTGCATCCCTGGTTGCGAGTCACTCGAAAAAGTGTCGGATACCGAATTTACAGCGGTCGCGAAGCTCGAAGCAGGTCCCGTCAAGGCACGCTTCAAGGGACGCGTGAAACTCGAAGATTTAGTGCCGCCGGAAAGCTACAAGATTGTCGGCGAAGGTGAGGGTGGGGTCGCGGGCTTTGCCAAAGGCAATGCCGCAGTCGAACTCACGGAAATCTCCGAAGGCACAAAGCTCACATACAAAGCCGAGGCGAATGTCGGCGGCAAGATCGCNCAACTCGGCCAGAGACTGCTTGCGGGCACTGCCAAGAAAATCGCCGACAAATTCTTTTCTAATTTTGCCGCCGCGCTTTCGAAGTAAGGTGATGGCGATTCGGAGAGCGAAAAATGACCAATAGTACACAAGCCGCGGATGATGATGTGCTCTCCGCGGCCGAAAACTGGCGGCGGGCAGGGCGTGGGGTTGCCATAGCGACGGTAATCGAAACCTGGGGTTCGGCGCCGCGCCCTGTCGGTAGTCATCTCATTATTGATGACCGCGATAATTTCCTTGGCTCGGTTTCTGGCGGTTGCGTCGAAGGTGCAGTCGTGTCAGAGGCGGCCGAAGTTATTAAAAGTGGCAAGCCGAAGCTGCTCGAATTTGGAGTTGCGGACGAAACTGCGTGGAAAGTTGGTCTCTCCTGCGGTGGCACGATCCGCGTCTATGTGGAGAAGGTGGATTAAGGTCCAATCCAATTCATGCGTCTCGATCTGATTTCTGCATTAAATGTTGAACGCGCAACGCGTCGCGCTGCAATAATCGTGACGGATATTCAAACTGGCGAGCAACGGCTCGTTCGTGAAAAAGAAATCTCCAATGATCCGCTTACGGAGACACTCAAGGCGCAACTTCGTTCGGGCAAGAGCGGACTGATTGAAACCGAAGGGAAGCGCCAGTTTCTCGAGTTGCATCTGCCCTCACCCCGCATGGTGATTACGGGTGCGGTTCATATCAGTCAGGCGCTTGCGCCGATGGCGCGCATGCTCGGTTACGATGTCACGATCATCGATCCGCGAACAGCGTTTGCATCGAAGGAACGGTTTCCTAATGTACCGCTGTTGACCGAATGGCCGGATCAGGCATTGCCAAAGGTCAAGCTTGATCATTGGACTGCATTTGTGGCGCTCACGCACGATCCGAAAATCGACGAGCCGGCACTCGAAGCAGCGCTTAAGTCCGGATGCTTTTACATCGGTGCATTGGGTTCGAGGAAGACGCATTCAAAGCGGGTTGAGAGACTGCGCGCGCGTGGAATTGATGAAGCAGCGATCGCGTGCATACACGCGCCGATCGGACTTTCCATCGGAGCTGCGAGCCCCCCCGAAATCGCCGTCGCGATTCTGGCAGAGATTACCTTGCGTTTGCGGCGAGGGCCTGAGGCGCGGGCGTGAAGTTCGGTCCGGTTCCTGTCGCCGAAGCATTAGGCGCGATTGCGGCTCATTCTGTTCGTGTCGCGGATCGCGTGTTGCGAAAGGGCACCCGCATTGCCGAGAGCGATATCGTCGCTTTAACAGGCGCCGGAATTTCACAGATTGTGGTCGCGCGGCTTGAGCCCGAGGATATTAGCGAGGATGACGCGGCGGCCGCCTTGGCAAAAAAGCTTGCGGGAAATGGAGTTCACGTCGAGCCGGCTTTCACTGGACGCTCCAACCTTCACGCAGCAGTCGCGGGTGTTTTCCTGGTCGATCGAGAAGGTGTCGATCGTTTCAACCGTGTAGATGAAGCAGTAACTTTTGCGACGCTTCCAGCTTTTAAGTCGGTTCGCGCCGGTGAAGTGATTGGAACAGTTAAAATTATTCCCTTTGCAATACCCCGCAGCGTTCAACAAGAAGCACTTGCTGCAGCGAGCCCACTCGTCTCGATTGCACCCTATCGGCTGAAAAGTGTCGCGCTCGTTTCTACTCGCTTGCCGGGTCTCGCTGAAAAGGTGATCGAGAAAACTGTCCANGTGACGTTGAATCGCCTTGCACAGGCGGGGGCCATGATNACTTCGGAGAAGCGTGTCGATCATGCCATTGCGCCTCTTGCCGATGCGATCAAGGCGGCGATCCGCGATAAAGCCGAGCTCGTTATTATTTTTGGCGCCTCAGCGATCGCCGATCGGCGCGACGTCATTCCCATGGCGATTGTTGAAGCGGGCGGAATCATTGAACATTTCGGCATGCCCGTCGATCCGGGAAATCTTATGCTGATTGGCTCCGTTGGTGGAAAACCCGTAATCGGTGCGCCCGGTTGTGCGCGAAGTCCGAAAGAAAACGGGTTCGATTGGCTGCTCATGCGTTTGCTCGCGGGAATGTCTGTCAAACGCAAAGATGTGACGGCCCTCGGTGTGGGCGGTCTTTTGATGGAAATCGTGACGCGCCCGCAACCGCGCGAAAATCCGCCGCAACCGACTCATTCGCGGCGTTACGCCGCGGTCATGCTTGCCGCAGGCCGTGGTACGCGCATGATGCAGGAGAATAAACTGCTCGCCGAGGTGAGGGGAAAGCCTATCTTGCGGCTCGCGGTCGAAGCGGTGCTCTCGTCCAAGGCGCGCCCAGTGATTGTGGTTACAGGTCATGAGAGTGAGCGTATTGCGTCAGCGTTGAAGAGTCTCGAAGTGCAAATCGTGCATAATCCTAACTACGATGACGGACTTTCNAGTTCGTTGAAGGCGGGACTTGCCGCGCTCCCACCCGACACAGATGCAGTTGCGGTTGCGCTTGGCGATATGCCTNAGATTTCAGGCGAACTCATCGATAGGCTGGCGGCGGCCATTCATCCTGAACGCGGAACGCTGATTGCGGTCCCCGTGCGCGACGGTAAGCGCGGCAATCCTGTGGTGTGGTCCCGCCGATTGTTTGAAGAGCTTGCGAAACTTGAGGGCGATGTGGGCGCCCGTCATCTGATTGGTCTGCACAGCGAGGCGATAGCCGAAGTGCAGGTCAATGACGACGGAATTCTGCTCGACATCGACACGCAAGAAGCGCTTGCGGCCGCCCGTGTTCGGCAGTGATTTGCGAATGCCCGAATTGGAAATTTCCCGCACTACTGATGCAATCGTCNTAGTATTTCATGCAACCGCTTCAANAGTTGTTCCTATCTCCGAATGAAGGTAACTATTTATCGTCACTTGGGAAGTGTATTATTCGGTAAGCAAACAATCGCAAACTCATCATTTACAGATACACTACAGCCGTCTCAATGTTAATTTGAGAGAAAATTACGTCATGGACGAGAAGCGGAGCAAACTTGTTTTTATCAATATTGCGCACTTCGTTGATCATTTCGTATTGCTCATTTTTCCAACCGTTGTTCTTGGGTTGCAAAGTGAACTCAGTCGTTCATATGCGGAGTTGATCGGGCTTTCGACCGCCTGTTTCGTCGCCTTCGGTCTGTTTTCATTACCTGCTGGTTGGCTCGGCGATCACTGGAGCCGACGCAAGATGATGGCGATTTTCTTTTTCGGTTGCGCGGTTTCTCTCATCGCGGCCGCGATTTCTCCCAATATGATTGTTCTTGCAACCGCGCTGTTCTTACTGGGCGTGTTCGCTGCGATCTACCATCCGATTGGCGTGACTGTTCTGCTCGCGAACTCTCGTAATCGCGGGCGTGATCTCGCCGCGAACGGCGTATTCGGGAATCTTGGCGTTGCCTTCGCACCGGGCATCACGGCCTTGATTGCTTCGCTTTTCGGATGGCGTACAGCCTTTGGTTTACCCGCAATTATCTGTGCTGCAATCGGCGTCGCCTTTCTTGTGATGACAAGCGAGAAAAAGGAAAATCCAGCCGGGCGTGGAAAAACCGCTGAGGTCAATATGACTTTTGCCACTGCTGCGATTTTTTTTGGTGTATATGCCTTGCTTTCCTTCGCGGGCGGGCTTGTGTTCAATACGGTAACGGTTTCAATTCCAAAAATTATCGATGAACGTGTTCACGGCGATGTACCACTGGCGTGGATTGGTTCGGTAGCAACGATCGTGCTGCTGTTCGGCGGGGCTGCGCAGTTGGCGGTGGGGCGGCTTGTTTCTCGTTTTGCGCCTCACATTCTTTTTGCGGCTATCGGAGCTTTGCAGGCACTGGGAATTGCTTGGGCGACGGTTGCGACAGGATATCCATTGCTTGCTGCGCTCGCGCTTTCGATTGCGATGATTTATGCGCAAGTTACAGTCGGCGACGTCGTGATCGCGCGCTACACGGCGGATGCATGGCGCGGCCGTATCTACGCGGTGCGTTTCTTTCTTGCCTTTATTTCGAGCGGTCTGGCTGTATTGATGATCGCAGCGCTGCATGGGAAGGGCGGTTTCAGCCTAGTGCTTTCCATCACGACTGCATGCGCCGGTGTGTTTGCGGTTTGCACTGCTTTGGTTGCGCTCCTTGCCGCACGAGTTGAACGCGGATTGGGACGGTTACAACCGGCTGAATAATATTCGGCTTGGCCGTATCAAAAAAATCCGATTTTCGGCGATCTGAGAAAGGGTTAGGGATGGTCAGGAGGGGGTATGGACGGGTTTTGCTTTTTGTGCGAAAATGACTGACCGGTCAGTCAAAATATCGCAGGATGCGAATGCCCAAGGCAAAACACAAGTCTTCCGTTACATCTTTTAGAGGCCGCAGTCGGCCCGCGCCAAGTCTGCGTGCGGAGAAAAGTGCGGCGCGGCGCGAGGCGATCCTCTTCGCTGCGCTCGATGAATTTTCGGTGCGCGGCTTCGCTGCGGCAAGGCTTGACGATGTAGCCCGGCGAGCGGGCGTCGCCAAGGGAACGATCTATCTTCATTTCCGCGACAAGGAAGCGCTTTTTCAGGAGATCGTTCGTTCCTTAATGGGCCCATTTGTCGGCACACTAGAAGGTGTATTCAGGGCCGACGTTCCCCTCCGCACGATTGCTGATGAAGTCGTGGATCTTTTCGTGCGCGAGGTTTTTGAAACCCAGCGCAAGAGCATTATCCGCCTCATTATTACGGAGGGACCGCGCTTTCCGAAACTCGCAGAATTTTATTATCGCGAGGTACTGTCGCGCATTTTTGTGGGTATGCGTGTGCTTGCCCGACGGGCACTGGAGCGCGGCGAGATTTCTGACGACGCGCTCATTCGCTTTCCACAATTAATCGCCGCACCCGGCTTAGTTGCAATTATCTGGAGTGGTCTTTTCGATNGCTTCGAACCACTCGACGTACGGGAAATGCTGAAGGCGCATCTCAATATTTTGTTTGCCAAGGGAAAAATCGCATGAGCGTGTTTGGTGTCGTTTCGCGATGTGCGCTCGTATTGCTGACACTCTTTGTTGTGGCTTGTAGTCGGGACGGCGAGCAAACCATGCAGGGTTGGGTCGAGGCCGATATTGTTTTTGTTGGTCCAGATGAAGCGGGAAGAATGGAGACACTTTCCGTGCGCGAGGGCGATGTGGTCGCTGCAGGTAGCCCTCTTTTTTCGGTTGATGCTGATTTGCAAAAAGCCGACGTACTTTCGTTCGAGGCGATTGTCGCAAACACGAAACAGAGTTTCACTCGCGCACAAGANCTTTTGAAAAGCAAGAGCGGCACGCAGAAAGATTTCGACGCAGCTCAGGCTGCCTATCTGGATGCGGAAGCGAAGNTGAATTGGGCACGAGCGCGGCTTCAGCGACGGAGCGTGAACGCGCCCGTGAGCGGCACGGTGCAACAAGTCTACTTCCGTCCCGGCGAAGTCGTATCACCAGGACGGCCAGTGATTTCGTTGCTTCCGCCGGGAAATGTGAAGGTGCGTTTCTATGTACCCGAGGGTACGTTGCCGCAAATCGCGTACGGCGACATAGTCCACGTGACCTGTGATGGCTGCGCGCCCGATCTTAGCGCGCGCGTGAGTTTCATTTCGGGCACATCCGAATACACACCGCCCGTCATCTACAGCCAGGATGAGCGCTCGAAGCTCGTGTTCCTGATCGAAGCGCGACCCGAAAAGCCAGATGCCTTGCGTGTTGGTCAGCCAGTGAGCGTGCTGATCACGAGGAAGGTAAAATAAATGACAGCCGCGGATGATATCGTCATCAATGTCAAGGGCCTGACAAAATCCTTCGGTGGCCGCACGGTGGTGCGCGATCTCTCGATGCAGGTGAGACGGGGTACGATTTACGGATTTCTTGGTCCAAATGGGTCCGGAAAGACGACAACGATTCGCATGTTGTGCGGATTACTGACGCCAGATTCTGGGCATGGCAGCTGTCTCGGCTATGACATCATCACTGATACCGACAAGATCAAGCGGCAAGTTGGTTACATGACGCAGCGCTTCAGTCTCTATCAAGATCTCTCGGTGCGTGAGAATCTGGAATTTGTCGCGCGCATTTATGGCATGGCGAATCCNGTGAGCGCATCACGCGATATGATCGTTCGGCTTGGACTTAAGGGCCGTGAGGAACAGATTGCGGGTGATCTTTCGGGCGGCTGGAAGCAGAGACTTGCGCTCGGCGCCTGCACGTTGCCCGACCCGCAATTGCTTCTACTCGACGAGCCGACCGCTGGTGTTGACCCGAAGGCACGGCGCGAATTCTGGAGCGAGATCCATACAATGGCGGCAGGAGGGCTCACGGTTCTTGTTTCGACGCATTACATGGACGAGGCTGAGCGATGTCATGAGATCGCCTATATCGCGTTTGGAGAAATTCTCGTTCGTGGCACAGTGGAACAGGTGATCGAGCATTCGGGTCTGACGACCTATAGCGTCACTGGCGGTAATCTCGCGCTGCTTCAGACGGAACTCGAAAAGAAGCCGGGCGTCGATATGGTCGCGCCATTTGGCACGAGCTTGCATGTCTCGGGCCGTGATGCCGCTAAACTTCAAGCTTCAATAAAATCCTATCGCGGCGACAAGAAATACGTTTGGAAACACTCTGAACCTTCGCTCGAAGACGTGTTCATCGATTTGATGAAAACATCGAAAGACAATTTTCAATGAACTCGTTCAGAATGTTGAGCTCGGATGGATTCTTGCGGCGCGTGTTCGCGATGATGCTGAAAGAAGTATTGCAGCTGCGCCGTGACCGCGTCACGCTCGCTACCATGATCTCGGTCCCATTGATGCAATTGATCATCTTCGGTTATGCGATCAATACGACGCCGCATGACTTGCCAACTGCCGTTTTGCTGCAAGAAAACAGCGATGTCGGCCGATCGATTCTCGCCGCATTGCAGAACACGAAATATTTTAAGCTTACCTATCGCGCGCATGATACCGACGACTTCAATCATTTGCTTGCGTCGGGGAAAGTCTTGTTTGGGGTTGAAATTCCGGCCGGGTTCGAGCGGTCGTTGAGACGCGGTGATGGGCCGGCTCTATTGATTGCGGCCGACGCGACTGATCCAGTGGCGGCCGGATCTGCGCTCAGTGCGCTGGGGCAAGTTGTCAATACCGCGCTGAGAAATGATCTTGCAATTCCTGACTCTGGCAAGCCTCCATTCGAAATCCGGGCACATGCTCGTTATAATCCGGCTGCCAAGACCGAACTCAACATCGTACCTGGCTTGCTCGGCACCATTCTCACCATGACGATGCTGATTTTCACGTCGCTCTCGGTCACGCGCGAGACGGAGCGCGGCACGATGGAGAGCCTGCTTTCCATGCCGATTACGCCACTCGAAATCATGCTTGGCAAGATCGCACCTTATATTTTTATCGGAGCGATGCAGGCGACGCTTATCATTGTCGCAGGAGTTTTAATGTTTCACGTTCCCATCTTGGGAAGCATGTTTTTGCTGGCTCTACTGACAACATTATTCATCATGACCAATCTTGCATTTGGGTTCACGTTTTCGACGCTCGCCGANAACCAGTTGCAGGCGGTGCAAATGTCGATGATGTCATTTCTGCCCAGCATGTTGCTTTCCGGATTTTTGTTCCCTTTCGCCGGCATGCCCAAATGGGCGCAGTATCTCGGCGAAATTTTTCCACTTACGCATTTTATTCGTATCGTGCGTGCGGTGATGTTGAAGGGATCATCGCTTGTCGATCTTCGTTTTGATACGACGGCGCTTCTAATTCTGATGCTGATCGCAATGGGGATTGCCGTGACGCGGTTTAGGAGGACGCTGGATTAGGTTACCTCACGTTCATGCTTGTCAATGCGCGCAGTTGTTGGCGACTTGCGTTGGCTAATCGTGGGGCATCAAAAATATTTGTNNTGCCCGAATATTGACCTCCAGACAGACCTTCGCCCAACGTTTTGAAATGGTCCTATGTACATAATAGCAGGTAGGCGACTCGGGCGGTCCCCACACCGACTGCGAACTCGGGGAGAGGACCGTTGTAATTTGCTTTCCAGAAGCAACGCTTGTTGCCGCATTGCCAACCCGCCTCGGACGACTGCGTGTTCACAGCAAGGAACAATAATGCGACTGGGATCAGTAACGATAGCTTCATCACGTTGACCGCCGGCAACTCTGCGATGCCCTTACCGGAACCCGNCATGGCGTTGATTATTCGCTGCGGTTCGTTGCCGCAGCATCGTTTTCACCCGAGTTGCGCTTTTGATCGGTGCATCGGAGACATTGTTCTCAGCCCAAAATAAGCTCAAACTTTCTTTGCGCCAACAAACCAAGGAGGCAACAATGCGTAAAGTAATAATCACCCTAGCGGCGATGGCTGCGATCGTATTTGCCGGTGCACAGACCTATAAGGCCGACGCTGCGACGTGGAGCGCGAACGGAAAATTGAAGGCAGCTGCGGAAAACATGACCTCAATCCAAAAAGTGGCCTGCGCTGGATATGGCGGACGCTGCCCTATAGGAACGCGATGGTACTGCGGTCCTGCCGGTCGGTGCAGTTGCGTTCGTTGCTGATTCTCGCATAACATTCCAGGTACGGCGACGTAAAAAGGCCCGGAATTTCTCCGGGCCTTTCAGTTTTCCGGCCAGGGTAGCATCTTAGCCATTGCGTCGTTTCTTGGTTGCTGCGTTGTCATAACCGGCGCCGGAATCAGGATTCTTGTTTAACAGGGGAATTCCAATGCGTGTGGCAGTGATGGCGACCGGAGCGCTCGGCGGTTATTTTGGNGGAAGGCTTGCCGAAGCAGGTCACGATGTTTTCTTCATAGCGCGCGGTGCCAATCTCGCGGCCCTTCGTACGAACGGACTAANGATCGAAAGCCCGGCGGGGAATATTCACATTCAGAAAGTGAAAGCGACCGACANTCCGAAGGAAGTCGGCCCAGTNGATCTCGTTCTTTTCGCGGTGAAGCTGTGGGACGTGGAAAAATCAGGCCAGGTATCGAAGCCGCTGGTTGGNCCGAATACGCGGCTGATTTCGATGCTGAACGGCATCGATAGTGTCGAGAGACTATCGCCCATTTTGGGCAGTNATGTANTGGTCGCCGGGCCGACGCAAATTTCCGCTGTCGTTTCNGCACCGGGCGTCATTTTNCACAAAAGTGCGTTCGCTAATTTTCGCTGCGGTTACATGGATGGGCGTGATGATACGCGACTGAAGGCGCTGGTCGACGANATGAAAGCTTCCAAAGTCGAAGCCGAATATACCGATAACATCGGNAAAGATTTATGGCAGAAATTTATTTTTATTGTTGGCATGTCGGGGGCGACTGCCGGGACGCGCATGCCACTCGGGCCAATCCTCAACGATCCAGATACGCTTGCGCTGTTGCAGTCGCTTATGCTGGAAGTCGAGGCGGTCGGAATCAAAAAAGGTATTTTGCTGCAGGGCCTCGCCGAGAAATCGTTCGCTTTCGCGAAGGCGGCGCCGCCAGCTGTGAAGGCCTCGATGCTAGAGGACCTGGAACGCGGCAATCGGCTCGAACTCGATTGGCTGCAAGGCAAGGTGATCGAACTTGGCCGCGCACTCGGAGTACCGACGCCGGTGAATCGGGATGTATATGCGTTGCTGAAATTACATCGTATGGGGAGAAAAACGTAATCTCATAAAAAAGGCTCGGGATTGCTCCCGAGCCTTTGATTTCTCATTAAGCGCTGGATCTAGAAATCCATCCCGCCCATTCCGCCTCCGCCTGGCATCGCCGGAGCTGGGGATTCTTTCTTCGGTAGTTCGGCGACCATCGCCTCGGTCGTTATCAAGAGGCCGGCAACCGACGCCGCGTCCTGCAGGGCGCAACGCACAACCTTGGTCGGGTCGATAATGCCCTTGCTGACGAGGTTGCCGTATTCGCCGGTCTGCGCGTCGAAGCCGTAGGAATATTGATCCTTCTCCATGATCTTGCCGACCACGACGGAGCCATCAGCACCGGCATTGATGGCGATCTGCCGAGCCGGAGTCTGGATCGCCTTGCGAACGATATCGACGCCGTGCTTCTGGTCTGCGTTTTCGGTGCGCACGCGCTTGAGAGCATCGACCGAGCGCAGCAAAGCGACGCCGCCGCCCGGCAAAATGCCTTCTTCGACCGCGGCACGCGTGGCATGCATCGCATCATCGACGCGATCTTTGCGCTCCTTGACTTCGATTTCCGTCGCGCCGCCGACGCGGATCACCGCAACACCGCCCGCGAGCTTCGCGAGCCGTTCTTGCAGCTTCTCTTTGTCATAGTCCGACGTGGTTTCCTCGATCTGCTGCTTAATTTGGTTGACGCGGGCTTCGATCTCGGACTTCTTGCCGGCGCCATGAACGATCGTAGTATTTTCCTTATCAATCGTTACCTTTTTGGCGCGACCCAGCATATTGACGGTCACGCTCTCGAGCTTGATGCCGAGATCCTCGGAGATCGCCTGACCGTCGGTCAGAACAGCGATGTCCTGCAACATGGCCTTGCGGCGATCGCCGAAGCCTGGCGCCTTCACTGCCGCGACCTTAAGGCCGCCGCGCAGCTTGTTTACGACCAGAGTTGCAAGCGCCTCTCCTTCGACATCTTCTGCAATGATGAGAAGAGGCTTGCCAGTTTGCACCACAGCTTCCAAAAGCGGAAGCAGCTCAGTCAGACCTGACAGCTTTTTCTCATTGATGAGGATGTATGGATCTTCCATTTCGACACGCATCTTATCGGCGTTCGTGATGAAATAGGGAGAGATATAACCGCGATCGAACTGCATGCCCTCGACCACGTCGAGCTCGGTCTCAAGCGATTTCGCCTCTTCGACAGTAATCACGCCCTCGTTGCCGACTTTCTTCATGGCGTCGGCGAGGAACTTGCCGATTTCGGCGTCCCCGTTGGCTGAGATGGTGCCCACCTGAGCGATCTCTTCGTTGGAGGTGACCTTCTTTGAGTTATTTTTTAGGTCTTCAACAATCGCTTCAATTGCAAGATCGATGCCGCGCTTCAAATCCATCGGGTTCATGCCCGCGGCCACCGCCTTGGAGCCTTCTTTGACGATGGCTTGCGCCAGCACTGTGGCCGTGGTGGTGCCATCGCCGGCGACGTCCGAGGTTTTGGATGCCACTTCACGCACCATCTGTGCGCCCATGTTCTCGAACTTGTCTCCCAGTTCGATTTCCTTAGCGACCGTCACACCGTCTTTGGTAATGCGGGGCGCGCCGAACGACTTATCGAGGACAACGTTGCGACCCTTGGGGCCGAGCGTGACCTTGACGGCGTTCGCCAGGATGTCGACACCGCGCAACATCTTATCGCGAGCCTCGACGCCAAATTTGACTTCCTTAGCAGCCATTTTTTTAACTCCGTTNTTCGATACGAAAGGGATTAAGCGGCCTTTTTGGCCTTTGCGGGGGCTTCGATTACGCCCATGATGTCGGACTCCTTCATGATGAGGAGTTCCTCACCGTCGAGTTTTACTTCGGTGCCCGACCACTTGCCGAAGAGGACGCGGTCGCCCGTCTTCACATCGATGGGAATGAGTTTCCCAGACTCGTCGCGGCCGCCAGGACCTACAGCGATAACTTCGCCTTCCTGCGGTTTCTCTTTCGCGGTGTCAGGGATAATGATGCCGCCTGGGGTCTTCTCATCCGCAGTAATGCGGCGGACCACAACGCGATCATGTAGGGGACGAAACTTCATGGAGATCCTCCAAAGCTAAGGTTTAAGCGTTTTGGATGAGCACGCGGATATCTCCGATATGCCCATTGGGCAGATGGTTGAACTGCCCGAAGCCTTCAAGGGGCTGATAAAATTTTCTAGCACTCTAACTGGACGAGTGACAAGCCTTGTTAAGTTCTTGAACACATTCAATATTTTGGGAAAATGCTAAATGCGCAAAATAGCTTATTTCGGCGCGCTGTCAGCAGTCGCGAGCGGACGCTGCTAATGCCTTGGAAATAATCACAAAATTCGATATTTAAGCTTGTGGTCATCGGCTGGGCGCAGATTATGGAGTGTGAAAATTCGGAGGGTTCAATGATCTCTGAGGATTTCCGCAAGCAGTGTGAGGGCTACGGGCTGACAACCGCACAAATTCTCTACCGGTTGCCGGACCATCCCACTTTTCTCCAAAGCTACGTCTGGCAGGAGTACGATCTGTTTCCAAAATTTCCTGTGTTGGCGAAATTTCTCGACTTCTGGCGGCGCGAGTTGGAAGGGCCGCTCTACTCCGTCACCGTCGCACACGCACGGCTAATCAAGCCCTCAGAATTCCGCTCTGTGAGCGGTGAGTTTTATTTGAACTGACTAGATTCGTTACACGCCGTAACTCAGCTTCGGATGCCGGTCGGCGCCGTCGAAGAGTTCCATAGTGGCGAGAATATATCGACGTGACGATGGCCCTGATTTTTGTGGGCCTTTGCTCTCGTTCGGCAGCTGCTGTCGTGCAAAGTGGCCAATTTCTGTGCCGAAACTTTAATTTTCACGTTCTTCGCCGACCCGTCCGCGTTTGGTATCTTCTTCGTGACAATTTCGCCCGCAATAAACATTCATGTGAAGGAATATTTCATGCGCATTCGATTTCAGATAGGTGCATCCACACTGGACGCCGAATTGCTTGACACGCCGACGGCGAAGGCAATCGCAGCGAAATTACCACTTACCTCGGAAGCGATGACCTGGGGCGAGGAAGTCTATTTCGAAATCCCTGTGAAAGCTGCGCGCGAGAAGGATGCGAAAGCAGTCGTGACGCCGGGCGAGATTGCCTATTGGCCGGATGGCCACGCCATCGCCATCGGCTTTGGCCGTACGCCGATCTCGAAAACCGGTGAGATACGGCTCGCATCGCCCTGTAACATCTGGGCGAAAGCACTTGGAGATGTGAAGATACTCACGTCCGTTCGTGCGGGGACAAAGATCGAAGTGAAATCGCTCATGGATTAAGTCAAGGAAAATCTCGACAGAAAATTCTTCCGCCCGCGCGGCGCTTTATGCTTTTTCACCTTCCGGCGGCCGGTTTTATACTCGCCTTGCGAGAATGGTCAGTGCCCTTCAGGACGATTCTCAAGCCCGTCCGACGAATGGCATCTTTGTGGCCATGATGGTCAAGAACAAGATATTCGAATCGAGTGGCAGACTCGCCATATGTACGATGGCCTTTGCTACATCCTCTACGTTCATTCGCGGTTCCGGCATTGTCGTGCCGTTCGGCTGTAAGACGCCCTTAGCCATGCGCTCTGTCATCGGCGTTGCCGCATTACCGATGTCAATCTGCCCGCACGCGATATCATAGGCGCGGCCGTCGAGCGCGGTAGATTTTGTCAATCCAGTGATCGCATGTTTGGTGGACGTATAAGCGACGGAGAACGGACGAGGGGTGTGGGCCGAGATCGAACCGTTATTGATGATGCGGCCGCCGCGCGGCTTCTGCTCTTTCATAATCTTGAACGCTTCCTGGGTGCATAGGAATGGCCCCGTGAGGTTTGCTGCTACCACCGCGCTCCACTGATCATAGGTAAGATCCTCGAGTGGCACTGGCGGCGCACCTGTGCCGGCGTTATTGAACAGCAAATCAATCCGACCGAAACGGTCATTTACCTTGGCGAATAAGTTCTTCACCGAAGATGGGTCACCGACATTGGTCGGCACCGCTAGCATCTCTGCGCCTTTCGACTCAGTGATCACTTCATCGAGCAATTCTTTGCGGCGACCAGCAAGTGCAATCGCATACCCCACTTTCGCGAGCGCGAGCGCGCAAGCCTTGCCTATGCCGGTACCTGCGCCCGTGACGACAGCAACTTTTTCGGCAGCCATTTCGTATTCTCCAGTTTTTTTGAGTGCGAGAATTCAAGCGCCTTATTTCGCCTTGCTGCCGTTCACATAGGGCGGGCGAGGGATTGCCATGTGCGCTGCGCGGAGTGCTGACGACCAGCGCTCGCGCAAGTCCGTGAAATAGGGCTCGCCCGGCTCGATGCGATATTGCATTTCTGTTTTCAATGCATCGCGGCGAATGATAGCGAGATCGATCGGCAAACCTACCGCGAGATTCGATCGCATAGTAGAATCCATCGAGATCAAACCGATTTTAAGCGCGTCGTAAATGTCGGTATCGTATTTTACGGCACGATCGAGGATCGGTTTTCCGTATTTATGCTCGCCGATNTGTAAATAGGGCGTGTCCACGGTGCATTCGATGAAGTTTCCGGCGGCATAGATCATGAATAGCCGCAGGCGGCGGTCGCTGAATTGGCCGCCGAAAAGAAACGAGACATCGAATTTCACATCTGAGTGCTCGAGCGCACTACCATCCAATTGGTGGACGATGCGGAGTGCGCGCCCGATGCGTTGCGCCGCTTGGAACATGGTCGGCGCGTTGGTAAGTTTTTCTCGTTCACCGGTTTCGGGATTTTCGATGCCTTCATTCAGTAGACTGAGTACCGTCTGTGATAAAGAAAGATTGCCAGCAGTTGCGAGTGCCATGACATACTTGCCAGGATCCTCGAAGACGTGAAGTTTGCGGAAGGTTGAGACGTTGTCGAGACCGGCATTGGTACGGGTGTCGCTAATCATAACTAGGCCTTCGCGAACAATAATTCCGCAGCAATACGTCATTGACGCCTCCTCGCTAACTTTTAAGCGGCCAAACTTGAGCGAGCAAGATAGGTTTGGTGCTATTTTTCCGTCATTTCTTTCAGGGCCGAGACAAGACCGATACTCAGAGGTTTGGNGGAATCAATTNTGAGATTGCTGCTGCGTCTGTTTGACATGGACGGCGACCGAAAGCGTCTCGCCCGTGCCGCCGAAGCGCAATCCGCGCACCGGAGCAGCACCCAGCGAATCGAGCCCGACCGCGACCCGCACATGTGCATCGGTTGCGGAAATCCCGTTCGCGGGATCGAATGCGACCCAACCGAGTTTCGGCAAATGCACCTCGACCCAAGCGTGGCCTGCTTCCTGTTCGATCTTGCCGTCGGCGCGCAGGAAATAGCCGCTAATATAACGCGCGGGAATACCGAGATTGCGCGCACTCGCGATGAGTACTTGGGCGTAGTCCTGACAGACTCCGCGTTTGTTTGCCATGCATTCGGCGGCGGCCATCGCCGATGCGTTCGGATTAGGGTCAAAAACGAAATCGGCATAAATGCGCGAGACCAGCTCGTGCATGGTTTTTAGCGGCTCGCCTTTTTGCGTCTTTGACGCCGCTTGGGCGAATTTGGCGATCGCGGCGTCGGGCTTAGTTAGCGGCGTTTCACGTAGATAGAGTGAAGGTGGGAAACGTTCGGTCGTACCTTTGATAATGCCGGCAGTGTCCTGAGTCTCTACTTCACCGTCGACGCGAATGCCGAGTGTCTCGACCGGGCCGTCGACCGTGAAGGTGTGTGCGAGATTACCGAAAGCATCCTCAAACGGATCGAGTTTGCAATCGTGGTTTAGNTCGATCCGCCAGCGCACGATGTATTGGCCCTCGTGATTGCGCGGGGTGAGACGCAAAATCTCGATCGCTGAACTCGCGGGCGTCTCGTAGCGATAGACGGTTTCGTGACTGAGGCGGATGCGCATGATTCTTTAAGTCAGATATTGATCGGTGATCGCGGTGCCGAGCCGATTGTTTTCGGCAATGAAATTACTAATAAATTCGTGCAGACCATCCTGGAAAATGTCTTCCATTGTCGCATTCGAAAGCTTCGTCAGCATGGCGCGTGCCAGGCGCTGCGAATTTCCTTGACGTCCGTAGAATTGCGCGAGATCGTCGAGATAGCGGCTAAGATTTTCATAGCAACTCGCTAGTGANCGTGGCATCTGCCGGTTGAGGATCAAAAGATCGGCAACGAGCCATGGTTTGACNCTTTCCTGATAAACCCAATAATAACTCGTAAGCGCCGATACCGAACGTAAAATCGATGCCCACTGGAAATAGTCGAGCGGCCCACCAACGCGCTCTTTTTCGGGAAGCAGCACGTGATATTTCACGTCGAGAATGCGTGCAGTTGCGTCGGCGCGTTCAATTAGAATGCCGAGGCGCGAAAACCAGTAACCATCGTTTCGCAGCATTGTTCGATAGGCCGAGCCGTCGTATGCGAGCGATGCCTGTTTTACGAAAGTGAGGAAACGAGAAAAGTCGTCATGCGATAGATTATTGCCGTCGAATTTCTTTAGGTCGTGCCAGGCGCCNTTGATTGCATCCCACATTTCGACGGTCAGCGCGGTGCGGACGGCGCGTGCATTTTGGCGGGCTGTCTCCAGACAATTGCGGATTGAAGCGGGATTGTAAGGCGAGAANGCGAGAAATTCGGTGACGGTCTGCTCATTTGCNTCCTCGTAATTAAGCTTGAAAGAGTTCGCGCAAGCCGCGGTGGTGATCGCCGAGTCCCATTCGTTTGTCGTCTCGCCCTCGGCCTGAGGCAACGAGGTCAGGCGGCTCGTCGCGTCAAGAATGCGCGCGAGACATTCCGCGCGTTCCATGTTTCGCGATAGCCAGTACAGGTTGGCGGCGGTGCGGGAAAGCATGGCTAACGGTCCAGCACCCAGGTGTCTTTCGTTCCGCCACCTTGGCTCGAATTGACGACTAACGAGCCCTCTTTCAGNGCGACTCGCGTGAGTCCACCGGGCACGATCCGGACGTGGTCGCGGCCATTCAGCACGAAGGGGCGCAGGTCGACGTGGCGAGGGGCGATACCGTGTTCGACGAATGTCGGGCAGGTGGAAAGCGCAAGTGTTGGCTGCGCGATGAAGCCTTGCGGCTCTCGCTTCAATTTGGCGCGGAAAAGTTCGATCATTTTCTTGTCAGCGNTCGGTCCGACCAACATGCCATAGCCGCCAGAACCATGCACCTCTTTCACTACCAGTTCGGGCAATCGATCCAGCACTTCTTTTAGATGTGCTTTCTCGCGGCAGCGCCATGTTGGGACGTTTTTCAGAATCGGTTCTTCTCCGAGATAGAATTTAACGATCTCAGGCATGTAGCTGTAGACGGCCTTGTCGTCGACGACGCCGGTACCGACGGCATTCGCGATCGTTACCTGGCCCGCGTGATAGGCACTCATCAGGCCGGGCAGGCCGAGCATGGAATCGGGTCGAAAAACTAGCGGATCGAGAAAATCGTCATCGACGCGGCGATAGATGACATCGACGCGCTTCGGCCCTTCGGTCGTCCGCATGTAGACGACGTTGCTTTTCACGAAAAGATCGCGGCCCTCAACCAATTCGACGCCCATCTTATCGGCGAGAAATGAGTGTTCGAAATAAGCTGAGTTGAATATGCCGGGCGTCAGGATCACAACGGTGGGATCGCCCGGCGCGGAGTTGGGGGCGACGGATTTCAGAGTGGCGAGCAATTCATCCGTGTAATTTTCAACCGGAGCTACTTTGTGAAGCGCGAATAATTCGGGAAACAACCGCAACATGATCTCGCGGTTTTCCATCATATAGGAGACGCCCGAAGGAACGCGCGCATTATCCTCGAGTACATAAAACGTGTCGGCGTCGGTGCGCACGACATCGATGCCGGCGATCTGCACGTAGCTGTTGTGGGGAACAGGTTTGCAGTTCATCTCGGGCCGGAACGCCGGATTCTGATAGACGAGGTCCTCGGGCATGATGCCGGCGCGGAGGATTTCGCGCTTGGTGTAGATATCGTGCAGGTACGCATTCAGCGCCTTGACGCGCTGTTCAAGGCCGCGTGATAACAGCGACCATTCCTTCGCGGTCAGAATACGAGGGATGATATCGAATGGGATCAATCGTTCGGTTGCCTCCGCCTCGCCGTAAACGGCAAAGGTGATGCCCATACGGCGGAAAATGAATTCCGCCTCGCGGCGACGATAGTCGAGCACATCGGGTGGTACGCGGTTCAACCACTCCGCGAGCGCCGCGTAGGCTGCCCGCACTGAGCCGTCTTCCGCGCGCATTTCGTCGAATGCAGCCTTCATTTATCTACCTCAACGCCTGCCAGCAAAGTGTAGCTACAAAGAGTGTGCCAACCAAAGGGATATGCTGGAGCATTTTGCGCCGAATGGGCGAGATGGGTGCCTAAGGATTGGGCGCATTGAATCAAGGCAATTCATGTCTTGTCGGTGATAATAACATCAGTGTCGGGTTTTTCCGCGAATAGCCGTTCGACATCCGAGAAGCGTCGCTCCAGCGCAGTGCGCTGGTTGATATATCCTTTGTCGGTGATTTCGCCGCCATCGATTGATGGCATGTCCGAGAGCAAGATTATGCGCTCGATACGCTGAGATGTTCCGGTCTGCACGGCATTATGGCGATTGATTGCGGAGCGAACATACTCACGAACTTTCGGATGACGCGCGAGTTCCAAAAGATCGGTTGGTGCGCCTTCGCCGATCAAGGTTTGACACCCCGCAGGATTCAGCCAGGCTAGGGTCGCGACAAAATCGCGATCGTGCCCCGCGACGATTGCATCCTGCAGCACCGGCGATGCGGCGGCTAGCAGTCCAATTCGCAACGTGCCACAAGCAACCCATGTGCCGGTGGTGAGCTTAAAATCTTCCGCCAGCCTCCCATCGAAGAAAAATCCTTTTGATGGATCTTTGGCATCGACGAAACGGACGGCATCGCCCGGTTTGTAATAGCCCTCCTCGTCGAATGCGGCCTGGGTCAGGTCCGGCCGCTTCCAATAACCTGGCGTGACATTGGGACCGCGCACGCGGACTTCGAGCTTGTTTCCGCTTGGCACGAGTTTCACTTCAAGGGCCGGCGCCGGCGTGCCGATTACCCCTGCACGATCGGCGAGCTCCTGCGCTGCGAGCGCCAAGGGCGCGGTTTCGGTCGTGCCCCAAGACGAAGCCATCGGTACACGCTCGCCGATCGTGCGCACGGAGAGAATTTCGAGCCGTTCCCACAAATCCTGCGATAGCGATGCGCCGGCGTAAAAAATCAGTCGCAAATTGGTGAAAAATTTGCGCGCGAGCGTTTCGTCGTCCTCTAGAAACGGAATCAGGGCGGCATATCCAGAAGGCACGCTTAAATAAATGGATGGCGATATGTCGGCGACGTTGCGCACCGTCTCTCCGATCAGGGCTGGTAGCGGTTTCCCTGCGTCGAGATAAAGCGTGCCGGCGTTTTTCAAAATGGCGTTGAAATCATGATTGCCCGCGAAGGTGTGACTCCATGGCAGCCAGTCAAGCAAGATCAATGGTTCTTCTTTTATGAACGGCCAGACCTGGCTGAGCTGCTGTTGGTTCGCCGCCAGCATGCCATGCGTATTGATGACGGCCTTTGGCATGCCAGTCGAGCCGGACGTAAAAAGAAATTTTGCAACTGTTTCGGGTTTAATCGCGGCAACGGATTGTTCGACAGCCGCTCTTGGCTTCGCCTGCAAAAGCGAATCGAAAAGCGTAACTTTTTCGAGATTGGCGCCATTCCTGTTTGCAACGATCTCAATGCCGTCGAGATTGATCGCGGCGAGTGCATTTGCGTAGGATTTGGTATCGCCGACGTAAATCATTCCCGGGGTGATAAGCTTGGCGATAAATTTCAGTTTTTCGTGGTCCTGGCTCTGCAGCGAATAGGCGACCGAAATGGGCGCTATTGGTACGCCCGCAGTGAAGCAGGCGAGCATCAACAGCGCGTGATCGATGGAATTTCCCGACAAAACCATGACCGGTCTGTCAACAGAAAGGCCACGCTCGATGAGCGACGCGGCAATAGCATCGACCTTCGGCCGCGCCTGTTCATAAGAGATTTTCTTCCATGGTGCGCCAACGCGCTCGGCGATGAATGTACGGCCAGATTCTGCTTCAACTGCGTGGCGGAAGAGTCGTGCGAGATTTGGTTCATATTCCCCTAGCGCTTCTTTCGTACGGATCCGGTAGATCCCATCGCTAGTCGTTTTGCAATCAACATTTGTCGAGCCGAATTTGATCGACTTATAGGCTGCCTTCATGTGAGGTGAGGGCGTGCTGTGATTGGTTTTTGCGAGTTGCGACAAAGCTGCTTTTCTCCGTCGCGTTGATCTAACAGATGCCTTAAACTCGGAAATTTCGATCGATACGAAAGGCTAACATTCCATATTATCGTCGGCATGACGTCAGGTTTTTGTTATAAGCCACAATAACCCTATGCGAACCGCTTAATTCGTCAACCGTAGTGTTCGCCCGCACGAAATGTTCCGTCCGTTAAGCAAGTATTGCAGGACAAGAAAGAGCAATGGTTACTTCCAACCCCGATGTTCCAACTGCTGCGATTCTCGTTATCGGCGACGAGATTCTTTCGGGGCGCACCAAGGACAAGAACATCGGCTACATCGCCGATTATCTTGGCGCGCTGGGTATAGACCTGAAAGAAGTGCGAATCGTGCCCGATGAGGAAGCAGAGATTGTCGCCGGGCTGAATGCGCTGCGTAATCGATATATGTATGTATTTACGACAGGTGGAATTGGTCCAACACATGACGACATTACAGCCGATTCTGTCGCCAAAGCTTTCGGCGTTCCAATTGATTACGATCCGCGTGCGGTAGCGATTTTAAAGGAGCGTTTAGGAGCTCGGGGCATCGAAATCAATGAAGCGCGCATGCGTATGGCGCGCGTGCCGAAGGGCGCGGAGCTCGTAGATAACAAGGTCTCCGGCGCGCCTGGATTCAAGATGGGAAATGTTATCGTGATGGCTGGCGTACCATCGATCATGCAGGTGATGCTGGATGCGGCGGCGCCGCTGTTAAAAACCGGCGTGAAGATGGAATCGGTTTCCGTACGCGCAGATTTGCGCGAGGGTGATCTTGGGACGGAGCTTGCCGAAGTTGCGCGATCGCATCCCCGGGTGATGATCGGCAGTTATCCGTTTTTCGATGAGAAGATAGGCCCGAACACGAACATCGTAATCCGTTCGCGTGATTCGAAAGCGCTAGCGGCAGCAAAAACGGCCGTTGAAGGAATGATTGGGAGCGTGAAAGAGAAAATGAAATAATTTTCTTCGCTATAGCTCTGACGTTCGAATTGTAGTTGTTTACCTCACATATTTTATTGCGACATTTTCAAGAGTAACTTGCCGCATCAGAGGCGGGATTGCTTTTTGATCTTTTTCTTCGCGGCCTTTCTCACTCATTTCACCGGCCTTGCCGACCTTCCAAATTTCTGCCGGGCGTATGCGGCGCCTTTGCCTAGAGCAGCGAGCTTCGCATAGGCGATCTCACGTTGCATTGGTGCCATGCCGCAATTGGTGCAAGGGAAAATCTTTTCCTTTGCGACATATTTCATTGCCTGCTGGATTACGGTGGCGACTTCCTCCGGCGTCTCGACTTTATCGCTTGCGACGTCAATCGAGCCAACAAGTACATCCTTGCCGTCCAGAAGTTTCAAGAGCTTCATCGGCACTCTCGAATTTTTGCATTCGACGGAAATCTGTTTCATCTTGCTTTTTGCTAGCGCCGGAAAAATTTGCTCGTATTGTGTCCACTGCGAACCAAGCGAGGCCTTCCAATCAGTATTCGCCTTGATGCCGTAGCCGTAACAGATGTGAACGGCAGTGGTGCAGGTAAGGTCCTGGATCGCGCGATGGAGGGCGGCGATGCCCCAGTCTGTTACTTCCCGCATGTAGACATTGAAGGCCGGCTCGTCGAACTGAATCGTGTTGATGCCGTCCTTTTCCAATTCACGTGCTTCTTCATTCAAAAGCTCGGCGAAGGTCATCGCCATCTTGACTTTATCGCCGTAGTGACGGTCGGCGATCGTATCGATGATGGTCATCGGACCGGGGAGGGTAAATTTCAGCTTCTTCTTCGTGTGTGCGCGCGCGATTCTTGCCTCGGTCTGATGCACACGGCCCTTCAACCGCAATGGCCCGACGACTTGCGGTACCATTGCCCTATACCGGTCGGCACGTATGCCTATTTCGATTTTATGAGCGAAGTCGATGCCTTCGATCCGCTCGAGAAATCCATGGACGAAATGTTGGCGGGACTGTTCGCCATCACCAACGATGTCGATACCAGCATCTTCCTGGACTTTCAGCGCCAAAATCGTGGCGTCGCGTTTGGCATCAGCCAGTGCCTGTCCTTCAAGGACCCATGGTGCCCATAACTTGTTGGGCTCGGCGAGCCATCCCGGTTTCGGCAGGCTGCCTGCAATCGTTGTTTCGAACATTCCAATTCCCTCGAACTTTTTGTCAGCAGATTATAAAGGACCGCCTTGGTTTCGGGCAGTCCTCCTGTTGTGCGTAGTTTCGGGGATATTTTGGCGGCGCAGCGCAGTCGATGACGAACAAAACATTTGCGACATCGCCATCCGCCCGCCTATCGTCCCACCCGCGTGCCGCCGTGGCGGAACGGTAGACGCATGGGACTTAAAATCCCTCGGGGAGAAATCCCCGTGCAGGTTCGACTCCTGCCGGCGGCACCACTTAATCTATCGACCGGCTGGACCGCAAAACCTTGATTTTTGATCGGTGCGCCTTGTTTTCGAGGCGACGCTTCCTAGCCGCCTTGGTGGGCTTCGTCGGTCGTCGTGGCACCGGCGGGATCGCTGCTTCGCGGATCAATTCGAACAGCCGCTTGCGCGCCTCTGCGCGGTTTTGATCCTGGCTGCGGTGGCGGACCGCGCTGATCACGATGACACCGTCGCGAGTGAGTTTGTTGCCCGCGAGACGCTGCAAACGGACGCTCACATCGTTCGGCAGCGACGGCGAGCGGCGCGCGTCGAAGCGAAGCTGCACCGCGCTCGAGACCTTATTCACGTTTTGCCCGCCGGGGCCGGAGGCGCGAATGAAGCTTTCCTTCAGCTCGCGCTCGTCAATGGATATGCGGTCATTGATGCGAATCATAAGTAAGTCCACGGATACGCTGGAATAGCTTAAAAAGAGACTGGGGGTAGTGGTTGAAGGGGTTCGACTTCCGCCCCCGGTACTACTAGTTTCCCAATCAAAGTGAGTAAGCGTCTGAAAGAGGCAAATGCTAGGTTTGTTGCAAAAATTGTTGCCGCAAGAAGGGCGTTTCTTCGAGCTCTTCACGCTGCATTCGAACACGCTGGTCGCGGGCGCTGAGGCGCTTCGCGCATTGCTAGACGGCAATGACTCTGTACCGAAGCATTTCCAGACTGTCATGGACCGCGAACAGGACGCCGACAACATCACGCGCGAGATCCTCATTGCCGTACGTCGTACCTTCATCACCCCGTTTGACCGGGGTGACATCAAGGATCTCATTACCTGCATGGATAACGCGATCGACCAGATGCAGAAAACGGCGAAGGGAATCATGCTATTCGAGGTCCGCGCTTTCACCCCGCACATGAAAGAGATGGCTGACGGCATCGTGCAATGTGCGCGGCTGGTGCAGGAAGCGGTACCGCTTCTTCGCTCGATCAGCACCGAATCGGCACGACTCTCTGCCATCACCGAGCAAATCACCAAGATCGAAGGCAACGTCGATGATCTGCACGATATCGGCTTGAAAGAGCTGTTCAAGGCGCAAGGATCCTCGAATTCCGTAGCATTTTTCGTGGGCCATGAGGTCTATGACCATCTCGAAAAGGTGGTCGACCGTTTCGACGACGTAGCGAACGAAATCCAGAGCATCGTGATCGAACACGTCTAAAGCTGGGAGGCGCTAGATGGAATCGATCACGCTTAGTCTGCCTTTGCTGGCCGGGCTGGTATTCGTCGCGCTGTTGTTTGATTTTCTGAACGGCCTGCACGATGCTGCAAATTCCATTGCAACCATCGTTTCAACGCGCGTGCTCAAACCGCAATATGCCGTCGCCTGGGCCGCGTTCTTCAATTTCATCGCGTTTTTATTTTTCGGAGTTCACGTGGCGGAAACCGTCGGCGTTGGCATTATTGACGCCAGCGCGGTCACTTCGCGCGTCGTGTTTGGCGCATTAATAGGTGCGATCGCNTGGAATGTGATTACTTGGGGGCTCGGTATTCCGTCGTCCTCTTCGCATGCATTGGTCGGCGGACTGTTAGGGGCGGGCTGTGCGAAGGCTGGTTTATCCGCTGTAGTTTGGCCGGGCACCATCAAAACAGGGGCGGCGATTTTTCTATCACCGCTGGTCGGGTTTGTTCTCGCTATCGCTTTTGCCGTTATCGTCTCATGGATCTTCATGCGTGCGACGCCCTATGCGGTCGACAGCCTGTTTCGTTCGCTGCAATTCGTCTCGGCCTCACTCTATTCGCTCGGCCACGGCGGCAATGATGCACAAAAGACAATGGGAATCATCGCTGTGCTGCTCTATTCTCAAGGCATGCTCAGCGGTCAATTCCATGTGCCGTTCTGGGTCATCATCACCTGTCAGGCGGCGATGGGGCTCGGCACACTTGCGGGTGGTTGGCGTATCGTGAAAACGATGGGTTCCAAGATTACGAGGCTCACCCCCGTGCAGGGCTTCTGCGCCGAGACGGGTGGCGCCATTACACTTTTTATGGCGACCTATTTGGGCATTCCAGTTTCGACGACGCATACGATCACCGGTGCAATCGTCGGCGTGGGTGCAGCGCGCAAGGTTTCCGCTGTGCGCTGGAACATCGCGGGCAATATTGTTGTTGCGTGGATCATCACGATACCCGCTTCAGCCGCAATTGCGGCTTTGGCTTATTGGGCGGTGGGCTTATTTGGCTAGGAGGACAAGATGAACGAGGAAAAATTTAATATGAGTCTGCGCAAATTTCTCAAAACGGTCGGTGTGACTTCGCAGCAGCACATTGAGAAAGCGGTCCGTGATGGGATCGCGAGCGGCAAGATCAAGGGCAACGAAAAGCTCCCCGCTAGGATCGTTTTGACGGTGGGTGGCGTAAATTTGAATTACGAGGTCAAGGGCGATCTGGAACTGGTGTAGACCAGAACTCATTTGCGAAACGCTCAAAGTTTCGTCGCGCGAAGCCTGAGCGCGTTGCCGACTACGCTGACCGAAGAGAGTGCCATCGCGGCCGCGCCGANGATCGGCGAGAGCAAAATTCCGAAAAACGGATAGAGCGCGCCGGCCGCGATGGGAACGCCGAGCGCGTTATANATAAACGCAAAAAAAAGATTCTGCCGAATATTGCCCATCGTCGCGACTGATAATTTTCGCGCACGTACGATACCTGAGAGATCGCCTTTGAGCAGAATGATATTCGCGCTTTCGATCGCCACATCGGTGCCCGTTCCCATGGCGATTCCGACATCGGCGCTGGCGAGGGCAGGGGCATCGTTGACGCCGTCGCCAGCCATGGCGACCCTAGCGCCTTCGCCGCGCAGCTTCTCTATGATTCTGCTTTTCTGATCGGGAAGAACTTCTGCTTCGATTTCTTTCAAATTGAGTTTCTTAGCGATCGCCTGAGCCGTGGTACGATTATCACCGGTGAGCATGATGACGCGAATGCCGCTGGCGCGCAGTGCATCAAGTGCTGCCGGCGTCGTTTGCTTGATTGGATCAGCGATTCCAATGGCGCCAGTAAGTTGACCTCCGATCGAAACAAAAATCACGGTCGCACCTTCGCGGCGAAGCTCCTCGGCTTTATCCGCGAGTGAGGACGTCGAGATTCCGAGCTCACCAAGAAATTTTGCATTTCCCAGTGCAATTTTTCGCCCTTCGACAATTCCCGTCGCGCCCCTGCCAGAGGCCGAATCAAAATCATGCACTGGCGAAAGCACNATCTTCGTTTCNTTTGCGGTTTTCACGATCGCATCCGCGAGTGGGTGTTCGCTTACGCTTTCGAGGCTGCCCGCGAATTTCAGTAGCTCATCTTCAGTGAAACCAGGCGCAGAAATAATTTTCACTATTTTTGGTCTGCCCTCGGTAAGCGTGCCAGTCTTGTCGATCACGAGCGTGTCGATTTTTTCCATGCGCTCCAAGGCTTCCGCGTCTTTAATCAAGACACCCGCTTCCGCGCCGCGACCAACCCCGACCATAATTGACATCGGAGTCGCGAGGCCTAGTGCGCAGGGGCAGGCGATGATAAGCACGGTCACGGCAGCGACGAGACCATAAGTAAGGCGCGGCTCTGGACCAAACACAGCCCACGCGACGAAAGCGAAAATGGAAATGGCAATCACCAGCGGCACGAACCAGGATGAAATTTGATCGGCGAGCCGCTGGATGGGCGCGCGTGATCGTTGCGCGGCTGCGACCAACTGCACGATTTGCGAAAGCAGTGTATCACGACCGACTTTTTCCGCTCTCATGACGAAAGAGCCGCTCTTGTTGAGCGAGCCCGCCACGACGTTTGCGCCCTGCGATTTATCGACCGGCATTGATTCGCCGGTTACCATTGATTCATCGACGCTCGAGTGGCCTTCGGCTATTCGGCCGTCGACAGGAATTTTTTCGCCCGGCCGCACGCGTAAAAGATCGCCTGCTTTCACGGAATCAAGCGTTACTTCATGCTCGCCATCATCGATAATCTTGCGAGCAGTCCGAGGCGTGAGATCGAGAAGTGCGCGGATTGCACCGGATGTCGCNTCGTGAGCACGTAGTTCTAGAACCTGTCCAAGAAGTACGAGCAAGGTGATGACAGCAGCGGATTCGAAATAGGTCGCAACCGCTCCGTCGTGGTTGCGAAAGGCAGGTGGAAATAACTCGGGCAATGCGGTCGCTATAACGCTGTAAAGCGATGCGACACCGATGCCGAGCGCGATCAGGGTGAACATGTTTAAATTGCGCGTCACTAGCGATTTCCAACCGCGTTCGAAGAACGGCCAGCCCGCCCACAGCACAACAGGGATCGCGAAGACGAGCTGCACCCAGTTAGATATCTGTGACGTCAGGAGATGAAGCTGAAGCAGATGGCTTCCCATTTCGAGCGCAACTATAGGTACGGAAAGAACAAATCCGATCGATAGGCGACGCTTCATGTCGAGCAGCGCGGGATTGGTTTCGATGTCCACGCTCGCGATCACAGCTTCTAATGCCATGCCGCAAATTGGGCAGACGCCGGGGCCAATCTGGCGGATTTCGGGGTGCATCGGGCAGGTATATTCGGCGCCTTGCAGTACCGGATCGGTCGTGCGCAAGTTACCTATATATTTTTCCGGATCGGCCACGAATTTTGCGCGACAGCCCGCCGAGCAAAAATAAAAGTGGCG
>Ga0031654_10000006_pt1 | contig 60000 bp, 54 predicted proteins | sample FrelakmetCRP12CR_FD_55268 | JGI IMG/M metagenome (GOLD analysis project Ga0031654, IMG submission 55268) | Freshwater lake sediment microbial communities from the University of Notre Dame, USA, for methane emissions studies - CRP12 CR | ecosystem: Environmental > Aquatic > Freshwater > Lake >...
TGGCACAAGCCAAACGTATGGGACTGGCCGACCGATTCCACTTGATCGGAGCCGTTACCGATCCCCTACCCTATTACGCTGCCGCCGATGCACTGATGCTACCGTCGATCTATGATCCTTTTCCCTCGACGGTGATTGAAGCTCTTGCTTGCGGTCTTCCAGTGGTCACCACCACGGGATGCGGCGCGCGGGACATCGTTCGACAGCTCGAGTCCGCGCTTGTATGTGACGCACTAGATCGAAAAGGATTGACGGAAGCGCTTGCATGCGCGCTTGACCTTGCCGCAATATCGAAAACGAGAAACACAGCCCGAAATATCGCCGAGGCATTCGGCATCGATCCGATGATCGATCGCATGGTTGCGCTCTACGACAATCTCATCGCAGCAGGCGCCCGCATTGCCCAATGAAGATTTTGCACACAGAAGCGTCTTGCGGCTGGGGAGGCCAGGAAATCCGCATTCTCGATGAAGCAGCGGGCTTCATCGCGCGTGGGCACGAGGTCCATGTTGCGGCCCCTGCGGAGGCACCGATTATCAGCGCTGCCAAACATCGTAAAATTCCGGTTCACTGTATCGCCCTAGATCGGCGCGGCCTAAATTCATGGCGCGCGCTCCGCGTACTGATCAGCAAAGTCAGGCCTGATATTATCGTTACCCACAGCTCCAGTGACAGTTGGCTCATCGCTGCGGTTACGCTATTTTCCCGTCCGCGTCCTGTGGTCATTAGGCTTCGCCACATCTCCGCGCCCGTTCGTCGCGGTCCGCTTAATCGCTGGCTTTATGGAAGTGCACCCGCGCGGGTCGTCACGACCGGTGAAGCGATCCGTAGCATGCTAATTGAACGACTTGGCCTTGATCCTGCGCAAGTCGTTTCGGTTCCCACTGGGACCGATCTTTCGCGCTTCCGCCCCGGCAATAAAGCAGTAGCCAGGAAAAAACTCGGTCTTCCTGAAAATCAAAAGATAGTCGGCATCGTCGCGACCTTGCGCAGCTGGAAAGGCCATCGCTTTCTTGTTTCGGCCATGGCCGAGCCGCGACTTTCCTCTGCCCGTCTCATCATTGTCGGCGATGGCCCGCAGGAGCCACCTTTGCGAAAACAGATCGACGAACTGCGGCTTGCGGATCGTGTCCAACTCGCTGGAAGGCACGACGACGTATTGCCCTGGCTTCAGGCGTTCGATGTATTCGTCCTACCATCGACCGCCAACGAGGGCGTGCCGCAGGCGTTGATGCAGGCATTAGCTTGCGAACTGCCGGTTGTGACTACAAGCGCAGGTGGAATTTCGGAACTCGCGCGTGAGGGCGAAAATGCACTCATCGTTCCCACCGAGAACCCGGGCGCACTCGCCGACGCGATTGAGAGACTTCTGCAAGATCCAGTCCTTTGTAAGCGTCTCGGTGCCGCGGGACGGCGGGCAGTCGAGGAAAAACACAGCACAGAGGCGATGTTGGAGGCGATGGAAGACGTTTTCCACGAGGCAATCCAAGTCTCCGCACGCTAGTCATTTTTCTTGCGCAACAGTTATTAAGCTGTGCAGCTTGGTTGTTATAAAAGCGTATCATCAGATCGTCAGCAAAATCGCAACGTAAACCGCGTGCAGTCCATTGCACTGTACACATTCAACCTCGAATACTAGGAGTGACGGCTAACGCAACTTCGTTTTTTTGCAGCGGGGCGAAGCGGCGGCCGGAGCGAATAACGAAGGTCTATTTCTTGTCGGGTAACGAAAGCCGGATATGCAACTCGCGCAGTTGCCTCTGGCTTACTTCTGACGGTGCACTCATCAGCAGATCTTCCGCCTGCTGATTCATCGGAAACGCGACGACCTCGCGCAAATTTTCCTCACCACAGAGCAGCATGACGATACGGTCGATGCCCGGTGCGATTCCTCCGTGCGGTGGCGCACCATAAGATAGCGCGCGCAACATACCGCCGAACTTGTTTTCTAACACCTCTTCGCCGTAGCCGGCAATGGCGAATGCCTTCTTCATTACATCAGGGCGGTGATTGCGGATCGCGCCCGACGAAAGTTCGACGCCATTACAGACGATGTCATATTGAACCGCTTTCAGCGCAAGTAATCGTTCCTCATCCTTGCCATCGAGCTTGAGGAATTCGTCAGCGGCGATATTCGGCATTGAGAATGGATTATGGGAAAAGTCGATCTTCTTCTCCTCCTCGTTCCACTCGAACATTGGGAAATCGATGATCCAGCAGAATTCGAAGCGATCCTTGGCGATAAGATTCAGTTCTTCGCCAATTTTCGAGCGGGCAGGTCCCGCGAATTTCATGAAATCCTTTGGTTGTCCGGCAACGAAAAACGCAGCGTCGCCGACGGCCAGTTTGAGCTGATCACGGATCGCGGCGGTGCGCTCCGACCCGATGTTTTTCGCCAACGGTCCGGCACCGCCCTCTTCACCGTCGCGCCAGAAAATGTAGCCAAGGCCCGGTTGGCCCTCACCCTTCGCCCAATCATTCATTCGGTCGCAGAAGGCGCGGTTTCCGCCTTTTGGCGCAGGAATCGCCCATACCTCGACCTGGGGATCAGCGCTGATCATGCCCGCAAATACTTTAAAACCGGAGCCGCGAAATGATTCTGTCACGTTCTGCATTCGGATGGGATTCCGGAGATCCGGCTTGTCGGTGCCATAGGTTTGCAACGCTTCCGCGTAAGGAATGAGCGGGAATTTTTTTGTCACCGTCTTGCCACCGGAAAATTCCTCNAATACACCGCGCAATACCGGCTCAACAGCCGCAAATACATCTTCCTGCGTGACGAAACTCATTTCGATATCGAGCTGATAGAATTCACCGGGCGAGCGATCGGCGCGCGCGTCCTCGTCACGGAAACAAGGCGCGATCTGGAAATAACGATCAAAACCCGAAACCATCAGGAGTTGCTTAAACTGCTGCGGCGCCTGGGGCAGCGCGTAAAATCTTCCGGGATGTAGGCGCGATGGCACGAGATAATCGCGTGCGCCCTCGGGGGAAGAAGCCGTCAGAATTGGCGTCTGGAACTCGAAGAAACCTTGCTCCTTCATGCGGCGGCGCAGGCTATCGATGATCCTACCGCGCTTGATGATGTTGCTATGAATGCGGTCACGACGGAGATCGAGGAAGCGGTATTTCAGTCGGATATCCTCGGGATATTCCTGCTCCCCGAAGACCGGCATCGGCAGCTCGCCCGCCTGCCCAAGTACTTCGATTTCGATCGCGAACAATTCGACTGCGCCCGTTGGTAGTTCAGAATTTTCTGTTCCCGCTGGACGCCTGCGCAGCTTGCCGTCGATTTTTACGACCCACTCGGAGCGCAGCTTCTCGGCGGTCTTGAACGCGGGAGAATCCGGATCGGCGACGACCTGCGTTACACCGTAATGGTCGCGGAGATCGATGAAGAGCAAGCCACCGTGGTCGCGGATACGATGGCACCAGCCCGAAAGACGCACCGTTTCCCCGATATGCGACTCGCGGAGCGCGCCGCAGGTGTGTGAGCGATAACGGTGCATCATTGTTCCAGAAAATCGTCAGCCAAATGAGGCCGAGTGCATATCGCAGTTAGCCTTCGTGGCAAAGCGGCCCGACGGCCAAACCGGTGGGTATCGCCCCGCCAGCGTCTCAGCGCCGCCGGAAATTCGGGCGGCGTTCGACTGCCGGGACAGCAGGGCCAGTTTTATGGCGAAAGCTGATGCGTCCGCGATCGAGGTCATAGGGTGACATCTCGACAATGACCCGGTCGCCTTCGATCGTACGGATTCGATTTTTTTTCATCTTGCCGGCAGCGTAAGCAAGAATCATGTGATCGTTATCTAGCTTCACGCGGTAATTGCCGTCGGGCAGCACCTCGGTCACGGTGCCGTCGAATTCGAGTAGTTCTTCCTTCGCCATCTAACTATTTCTCCCTTCAGGTTGGCATTCAGTGCGAGGGCCGGCGGTGTCCATGTCTCTGGCCTTGGCCACGGTGCAGGCTATGACCCTGGCCGCCGTGAGCTTGACCATAAGCCGGGCGGTGATCGCGCTTTTTGCTCAAGAACGCAACACCATTGAGAGTGTCGCCGGTCTTGCTGGTTTGGCCATGTGAATTGTCTTTCCGCACGGGATTCTCTTCATACCGGGATCGTTCGCCGTTCGCGTGGCTTTGTCCGTGACCATTTGCCTGGCCGTGATGGCCTTGACCGCGTCCACCCCGGCCATTGCCGTGGTGATGGTAACGATTCTGGCTGCGGCCATGGCGATGTTGCTGTGGGTGTTTCTGACTGCCACCCAAGGACCGCAAATGCGGATCCTTGCGCCGGTCGGTCGACACGATTTTGAGGTCAATCAGTTTTTCGATGTCGCGCAGATAAGCCATCTCCTCGTGATCACAGAACGAGATCGCGACACCTTCGGCTCCGGCACGCGCAGTACGGCCGATGCGATGGATATAGGTCTCGGCAATGTTTGGCAGATCGAAATTAAAGATGTGCGTGATGCCGTCGACGTCGATGCCGCGCGCCGCGATATCGGTCGCAATCAGGATGCGGGTACGACCCTCGCGGAACGCACCAAGCACACGCTCGCGTTGGCTCTGCGACTTGTTGCCGTGAATGGCGGCGGCAGGAATACCGGATTGTTCGAGGCTGCGTACTACACGATCAGCACCATGCTTTGTGCGCGTAAACACGATCGCACGGCCTACGTTTTCGCTTTTGATCGTTTCAGCAAGCAACGCGTTCTTGCCCGACTTCTCGATCAGAATTACGCGCTGGTTGATCCGATCGGCAGTTTTCGCGGCGGGCGTCACTGATACGCGAATCGGCTCGCGGAGGAGCTGGCTCACGAGATTCTCGATCTCCTCGGGCATGGTTGCCGAAAAGAAAAGCGTCTGGCGGCTGACCGGAAGCTTCGCAACGATTTTACGGATGTCACGGATGAAGCCCATGTCCAACATGCGGTCGGCTTCATCGAGCACAAGAATTTCAACCTTATTAAGCGTCACAGCATTCGAATTCATGAGATCGAGCAGGCGGCCCGGTGTTGCGACCAGGATGTCAACCCCATTGGTCAGCGTCCTGACCTGCCGGTTAATCGGTACTCCGCCGATTGCGAGTACCGCCGAGGGCCGAATATGGCGTCCATAGGTGCGGAAACTTTCCAGGATTTGCCCAGACAGCTCGCGCGTCGGGCTTAGCACTAACACGCGACAGTGCCGCCGCTCTGGGCGAAAGCGATTTTTCGCTAGGTGATTCAGAATCGGCAGTGCGAAGGCCGCCGTCTTGCCAGTGCCGGTTTGGGCGATGCCGACGAGATCGCGGCCGGACAGCACATGCGGAATCGCCTGGGCCTGGATGGGCGTCGGGGTTTCGTAGCGTTCTTCGGTCAGAGCCTGCGCGATCGGCGCGGCAAGACCAAGTTCATGAAAAGTGGACAATGGAATGTCTTTCGTTCAGGCGAGGCGACTGCGCGAATCCAAATGGATCGCGTGCCGCGAATCGCGGGGGATTAGAGACTCCCCGCGTGGCCTGGGTTGTCGATGTAAAAGGAGATGAAAACGGGCGAAAATGAAGGTATTTCNATTTCAGACACGCGGCCCGTAAGCGCACGAAGCGTTCGTTCGCGATTGTCTTAAAGCAGATGCGTATGGCTTATTCAAGACATGCTTTCGTAGATTAAGCTACAAAGCCTTTTTCTGGATCGAGGATAAGATTCCTTTACCCTGTTAAGTGGCCCAGGGTATCAAGCCCGCTGGACTGGCGGAACGAACCGATGGACGACGTATCGCAATGGATCTTGTGACTTCGAGTTCGGACCTTGCCGCCGTCTGTTACCGGCTCTCGCATCATCCCTATGTCACCGTCGATACCGAATTCCTGCGCGAGACGACATTCTGGCCGAAACTTTGTGTCGTACAAATGGCGGGGCCGGATGAGGCGACGATCATCGACGCGCTTGCGCCCGGTATCGATCTCTCGCCGCTTTACGAACTGATGGCGAACGAGCGCGTCATAAAAGTTTTTCACGCCGCAAGGCAGGACATTGAAATTTTCTGGAATCTTGCGAAAACAATTCCAGTACCGATGTTCGATACACAGGTCGCTGCCATGGTGCTCGCCTACGGCGATTCAATTTCCTACGATCAGCTTGTGCAACGGATTACCAGTGACACGATCGACAAATCTTCGCGCTTTACTGACTGGTCGCGGCGCCCGCTGTCGCCGGCGCAGGTGAACTATGCGATCTCGGACGTTACGCACTTGCGCGATGTTTATCTAAAGCTCGCAGGCGATCTCGAGAAGCTAGGTCGCACAACCTGGGTGAGCGAGGAAATGAAGGTGCTCACCTCGCCCGATACTTATGAACAGAAACCAGAAAATGCCTGGCGGCGGCTCAAGGCGCGTGTGAAAAAGCCGCGCGAGCTTGCGGTGTTGATGGAAGTTGCCACCTGGCGCGAGCGCGAAGCGCAGTTGCGAGACGTGCCGCGTTCGCGCGTGATCAAGGACGAGGCGATTACGGAAATCGCTCACCAGCAGCCGAGGACACCCGAAGCTCTCGCAAATTTGCGCGCGCTGCCGAAAGGCTTTGAGCGCTCTAAAGGAGGCGAGGCGATTTTGTCGGCCGTTGAGAAAGCGCTCGAGCGTGATCCAGAGACATTACCGCGTCTAGCGCGCGATAGGCCGCTGTCCAACGGCGCATCAGCGACCGTCGAATTGCTGAAGGTATTGTTGCGGATGGTGTCCGAACAAAATGGTGTCGCGGTAAAGGTCATTGCGACGGTCGACGACCTACAGAAGATCGCGATCGAGGATGATGCCAATGTTCCGGCGCTGCACGGCTGGCGGCGAGTGATATTCGGTGAACAAGCATTGAAACTGAAACGCGGCGAGATCGCGCTCGCGTTCGATAAAGGGCGAGTAATCGCGGTCGAGCGAGCCGGCTTCGCGAAAAGCTAATTCGTAGCAATTTCGTGCTTGTGACCAATGAGCTTGCCGAGCTGCTTCACACGGTTTTTCACGCGGTCTCCGGCAAGTGCTTTAAAATCGCCTGCGAGCTTCAGCACGAGCTGGTTTTTCTCGACTAGCAAGGGGGCGCGCGGCAATATGCTAGGCATCGCTGCGGATACCAGATACGCAATTCTCATGGCGGCACCGAGGATACGAGCTCGATCAAAAAGCCGCGTCGTTGCGAGCTCGCGCAATCGGTCCGGCGGCTCCTGCTTCAATCCAACGTGGCGATAGAAAACCGCCAACGCCAAAAATGCGCGGCCGGGGTGATCGATGCCGGCAAAGGCGGCGTTCGCAATCATGCTGAGCGACTGATCACCGCGATAGTCTGGGTGTGCACGCCAGTTGATGTCGGCAAGCAAACAGGCGGCGTGACGCAGCCGCATTTCCTCGGCGGTCTCATCGATGTCGCTCGATTCCATGAATTTATCGGTCCACGCAATCAGTTCTTCGCCATGGGCCGGAGCGCGCGACCGCAATAGATTGAGAGAGCCCGTTGCGGCGAGCAGAGGATCGCGATTACGTTCCTTGGGCGGAAGCTGTTCATACAAGATGCCCTCGCGGACGCCGAACGCCGAGATCACAACATTCGAGGGCCGACCTATCTTCAACGCTTCGCGCAGCACAAGCGCGCCATAAGCGAGTAGCGGACGGCGGCCCAATGAAATTTCCTCAATGTCGGCGAATGTATCTGGTTCGACGCGGTGCACGAGATCAGCAAAATCGATCATTGCATCGGTCTTGATGGAGTAGCCGTGCATTACATGCAGCGGGTAACCGATCTGATGCATGTGCAGCCGCGCCAGGGCACGCCAGGTTCCTCCGACGGCGTAAAAAGTACGGTTGCGTAGATTGGTGAGTGCGGGACTATCGGAAAGCGCGTTGCGGACGATTTTCTTAGCCTTGTCGAGTGAGTGATCGGCGGCGTCGGACAAAACGAGCCCGCCGAGCGCTAGAGTTTGCCCATTCTTGCTGCGATCGCCGGCAACCTCGATGAGTTCAAGCGAGCCACCGCCCAGATCGCCGACAACACCGTCTGGCTTGTGAAATCCAGCAACGACACCAGCCGCGGCCAATTGCGCTTCGCGCGGCCCCGGCAGAACCTCGACCGAAACACCGCATGCCGCGGTAGCATCCTTGATGAAGTTAGAACCGTTTTTTGCATCGCGGACTGCCGCGGTTGCGATCGCATTTAGATGGTCGACGCGCATGACATCGCACAATGCGCGAAACCGGATGAGCGCCTTGAGTGTTTCCTCAATCGCCTCTTTCGCCAGCACGCCTTTGCTTGCGACTTCGCGGCCCAGGCCACATAGAACCTTTTCGTTGAAAATCGGCGTAGGGCTGCGCACAAGGCCTTCATAAACCACCAGGCGCACTGAGTTCGATCCAATATCGATCACCGCGACGGGCCGCTCGCGCGGCAATCGTCCTGGCGCTTCACTCACAACTGCCGAGTTAACCGCGGGTGCTTCGGCGGGTAAGACTCTTCGGCGAAGAAACTTGGAGAGATTTTCCACGGCCGGAAAGACTCGGATTGGTCATAAAATATTGATGAGCGTTGAATGATTCTTCGCCCGATGTAGGAACAATGCGCTCTGCGCTCCCATCCGGCAAGACCCGCCAGCTTTGCTCGTTGTCCTTCAGATTCGCCACCATGATCTGATCGAGCACTTGTTCATGAACCGTGGGCGTCACAATAGGACAGAGCACCTCGACACGACGATCGAGATTGCGCGGCATGAGGTCGGCCGACGAAATATAAACGGCGGCATCCTTGTGCGGCAAACCGTGGCCGCCGCCGAAACAGTAAACGCGTCCGTGTTCAAGAAAGCGTCCGACAATCGATTTCACACGGATAGTTTCTGACAATCCGGGCACGTTTGGACGCAGACAACAGACACCGCGTACGATGAGGTCAATCTCGACGCCCGCACGGCTCGCGGCATAGAGTGCGTCGATAATCTGTGGATCGACGAGCGAGTTCATTTTGGCCCAAATCACACCCCGGCGTCCTGCCCTCACATGTTCGATCTCGTTTTCGATATGCGAGAGAATTCTCGTCCGCAAGGTAAAAGGAGAAATGGCAACGCGCTCCAGTTCGAGCGGCTCGCCATATCCTGTCACGAAATTGAAGATACGTGCCACATCGCGCGCGAGCACGGCGTCCGTTGTGAAGAACGAAAGGTCGGTATAGGTGCGCGCGGTAATCGGATGATAGTTGCCGGTGCCAAAATGCACATAGTTGACGAGTGCTCCACCCTCGCGACGAACGACAAGCGAAAGCTTTGCGTGGGTCTTCAACTCGAGAAATCCGAATACGACCTGGACGCCGGCACTCTCGAGATTGCGCGCCCAGCGGATGTTTGCCTCTTCATCGAAGCGCGCTTTCAATTCGACGAGCGCGGTCACGGACTTTCCGGCCTCAGCAGCCTCCGCAAGGGCGTGCACGATCGGGCTTTCGGACGATGTACGATAAAGCGTCTGCTTGATCGCAATTACGTCTGGGTCACGTGCTGCTTGCGTCAAAAATTGCACGACCACATCAAAAGACTCATATGGGTGGTGGATCACCATATCCTTCTGGCGAATCGCGGCAAAACAATCGCCGTTTTGCTCGCGAACGCGTTCGGGAAAGCGTGGCTCATAAGGTGTAAACTTCAAATCGGGTCGGTCGACTGCGACAAGCTGCGAAAGCTCGTCCAATGCGAGCATCCCGTGGACGAGAAAGATTTCGTCGCCAGAAACCGCGAGCGCGCTGGCGACGAAGGCACGCAGTCCGTCGGGCGTGTCGGCACTAATCTCGAGCCTGATTACCGAACCTCGACGGCGGCGCTTCAATGCCGTCTCGAACACGCGAACGAGATCTTCCGCTTCTTCCTCAACCATGATGTCGCTATCGCGGATCACGCGGAAGGCACCTTGCCCACGCAGTTGATAGCCGGGGAAAAGCTTTCCGATAAAAAGGCTGATCGCGAATTCAAGCGTGATGAATCTCATGACGCCGACTTCGGCATCGGGCAGACGAATGAACCGTTCAATCTGCGATGGAATTCGAATGAGTGCGTTCATTCCCTGTCCATCGCGCTTTCGAGACAGCTGTAGCGCGAGCGAAAAACTGCGGTTTGGGATGAACGGAAACGGATGCGAAGGATCGATCGAAAGAGGTGTCACCACCGGAAAGATGTGATGGAGGAAAAACGTTTCGAGCCAGGCCTGGTCCGGCTTCGACAAATTGGCTCCATCGAGTAGCATAATGCCAGCCGCCGAAAGCTCTCGCCGCAACTCACGCCAGCGGGTCTGTTGATCAGAGGCAAGAATGGCGGCTTCCGCTGTGATGCGAGCAAGCTGCTCGGCGGGTGTCATGCCGTCCGGACTCGTGTCTGTGACATTCGCACGCACCTGGCCACGGAGGCCCGCGACGCGGACCATGAAGAATTCGTCGAGATTCCCAGCGGAAATCGAAAGAAAGCGCAGTTGTTCGAGCAGCGGATGTTTCACATTGCCGGCCTCTTCCAGAACGCGGCGATTGAAACAAAGCCAAGACAGCTCGCGGTTCACAAAGCGCTTGGGGCTTGTCGCGAGTTCGCTAATGGGTTGAGGCGGCTCAACGGCCGCCCGTTTCGCAGCCGCTTCACTACGCTCGATTTTTATTTCGGCCGACATGAACACCTTACTTTGAGCATGCATTATCGCCGAATCCGCATTACTTTTCGATGACAAATAGATCACAACCCTAAGCCGCTGAAAACGAAGTGTTTTCAGCCGTTGCGCAAAATCTCAGCGGCGAGTTGCCGACTGACGGCGCGGCCAAGCGAGAGAGACGCAGAATCCAGTTTCGCCACGAGTTCCCGCGCGCTCGAAAACGAGCGTTCCATGCGCGATAGGAGATAAGTGATCACCCCCTCGCCAACCGCGAGTTGACGATCGGAAAACAGTTTAATGAGCACCGCCGAGAGAAGTGCATCATCCGGCGGCGCGAGCGTGACGGAGGGCACCACTCGCAAGCGTGACAAGAGGTCCGGAATGGCGAAGCCGGCGTCATCGATGCGCTGTGATGCCGTCAGCAGCAGATAGGCACTGTCCTCGTATGCAAGATTAAAGAGATGAAAGAGAGCCGCCTCGTCGATCCGGTCGGGCGCAACATCCTCCACGACGAGAGCCCCGGTTACAAGCTGAGCCGGCACATCTGCGCTGGCGAGCGCGTGCGCAGCGACAATGCGCGCACCTGTTCGTTCGGCCCAGATCGCGGCAAGATGGCTTTTGCCCGAACCGGGAGGGCCCACAATTGCAACTACCCGGTTCGGCCATTCCGGCCAGCGATCAACCAAGGCGAGCGCGTCTCTGTTTGAAGAGCTTTCTAGAAAATCGTCTCGCCGTAAGCTCTCGGCGTGCGGAAGAGCGAGCGTAAGTTGACGAGCCTCAGCGCATGGCCGCTGCATAATCAGCGACCGCCGCGCGGCTTACCGGTGTAGAACGGACTTGCGATATATTGCGACAATGCGAAGCGCAACAGCACGCCCACGGCAGCCGCTAGCGGAATCGCAATTAGCAAGCCGACAAATCCCAGCAAATAGCCGAAGGCGAACAGAGAAAAAATCAGCCAGACAGGATGCAAGCCGACACTGTTTCCTACCAGTTTTGGCGAAAGTACATAACCCTCAAGAAACTGTCCGATAACGAAAATGACGAAGGTGATGATGATCGGCGTCCAATTTGGCCAGAACTGAACAATTGCAACAATCATTCCAATGACGAAGCCGCTAAGCGAACCGACATAAGGAATGAAGGTAAGCACGCCCGACCAAAAGCCGATCAAGAGCCCAAAATTTAACCCAACCAGCACAAGACAGATCGCGTAATAGAAACTGAGGATCAAGCAAAGGAGTGACTGCCCGCGCAGGAATCCCGCGATGGCATGATCGATTTCGATTGCGAGGTGGCGGATGGTCTCGCGATAACGGCGCGGAAGCCAGGAGTCGACCTTCGCGGTGACTGCATGCCAGTCGTACAACACGTAAAATGCGACGACGGGGGTGACGACNAACAACGAAAAAATTGAAACCAACGCGAGCCCGCCNGACCACAACGATGTAACAAAAGTACCGAGCCACTTGGACGCTTCGCCCATTAAATCGGCGATGCTTTGTTTGATATCGGGGAATTTGTAACCGAAACTNTTTTGCAGCCAGGTATTGTTTTCCTCGGTGATGAGTTCTTGCAACCGAGTAATATTGGCGGGCAGATGCTGGATAAAATTAAACAGCTGGTTGCCGAGGATCGGGAACAGTAGGATCCCGACGAGCACGAGCAAGCAGATGAAAAAGCTAACTGTGAGCAGCGTCGCGATGAAGCGGTTGATACCGGCGCGCTCCAGTCGGTCTGTCAGCGGATTCAGCAGATAAGCGATCACGGTACCGGCCACGAACGGCAACATGATCGGGCGCAGCAGCCAGATCAGAAGAATGAAGACAATCAACGCGCCAAGCCAGAAAAGAAGTTGCCGTTGCAGACTCATGATGCCGCTCACGACGCCATATGGCGCGTCCATGCAACGAGATAGGCAGCCGCTGAAAGCACAGTCAAGGCGCCCACCGCGACGAGCCCGAGTGTCAGCCCCCACCCTGGATTTAGGCCGAATGCACTCGCCGCTAGCACCATCGCCGCGAGAATGAACTGCGTCATGGTATTGATCTTGGAGACCATGAGCGGCCTGATCTCGAGTGGTTGCTCGACAAGCCAGGATACAACGATAGCGCCTAAGATCATNATGTCGCGTGANACTACCGCGATCACGAGCCAAAGNGGAAGCAAACCCGCGATAGCCAGCGAAACGTAGATCGACATCAACATGGCTTTGTCGGCGAGCGGATCAAGATAGGCGCCGAATTCGCTTGTCATGCCAAGACGCTTGGCGAGCAAACCGTCCAGCATGTCAGAAACGGCCGCCGCGACGAACAACCAGAACGCGATTTGCATCTGCAGCGAAGCGATCGCCCAGACGACGACCGGCACCATGAGAAATCGCGCAATGGTAATGGCGTTGGGAAGGTTCACGCTTTGATCGCCCCCGCTGGCCATATTCGTTTAGCCTCGCACCCTGCCCTCTGCCAAGGCTGTTAAGCCCCACTCGCTTGTCTTGCGAAAAGAAGCCGTTCGGGCTAGCCCGTTCGCGGAGATCGGCATGCCAAAAGCTAAGGGGCTTAGCTATCGGGACGCGGGTGTCGATATCGACGCCGGTAACCGGCTGGTCGATCTGATCAAGCCATTGGTGAAAGCAACCGCGCGACCCGGTGCCGACGCCGAAATCGGCGGCTTCGGCGGCGTATTCGATCTCAAGCGCGCAGGCTTCAAGGATCCACTATTGGTCGCCGCGACTGACGGCGTCGGCACCAAGCTGAAACTCGCAATTGAAACTGGCCACCACGATACCATCGGCAAAGATCTCGTCGCGATGAACGTGAACGATCTCATCGTACAGGGGGCGGAACCGCTTCTGTTTCTTGATTATTTCGCCTGCGGCAAGCTTGATCCAGAGATCGCCGCGGAAGTTGTGAGCGGCATTGCTGCGGGCTGTAAAGAAGCGGGTTGCGCGCTGATCGGNGGCGAGACCGCTGAAATGCCAGGAATTTATATCGACGGCGATTACGATCTCGCAGGCTTTGCGGTCGGCGCAGTTGAACGCGAAAAATTACTGCCGATGAAGGATGTGCAAGAGGGTGACGTGCTGCTCGCAATCCCCTCTTCTGGCGTTCACTCGAACGGATTTTCGCTGGTGAGAAAAATCATCGCAGAACTCGGCGCAGGCGCGCAGCTGGGTGCGCCGGCCGCGTTCGATAAGACAAAAACACTTGGAGAAGCGCTGCTCGTGCCGACACGGATCTATGTCAAGCAAACGCTTTCGGTGCTGAAGACAGCGAGGGGAATCAAGGCGCTGTGCCACATCACTGGCGGTGGGTTTATCGACAACATTCCGCGGGTGTTGCCAAGGAGCATGGCTGCGAAAATCGATCTGTCTGCAGTGCCGGTATTGCCTGTATTCAAGTGGCTCGCGAGCGCTGGCCACATCGAAGAACGCGAAATGCTTCGTACCTTCAACTGCGGCGTCGGCTTGATTGCCGTCGCCACGCGCGAACATGCAGACGAGGTCGCGTCCTCTTTCGAACTGGCTGGTGAGACAATCTTCCGGATTGGCGAGATTGTTGCGGGCGAAGGTGTTTCGTTCGCCGGCAAGCTCGACCTCAAGACCTGAAAATGACGCGGAAGCGCGTCGGAATTCTGATTTCGGGTCGCGGCTCTAACATGGCGGCTTTGATTGAAGCCACGCATGCAAAGGATTATCCCGCCGAAATCATTCTGGTCATTTCTAATCGCCCCGATGCGAGCGGAATCAAATTTGCAGAGTCAAAGGGAATTGCGACCGCGATCGTAGATCATAAAAAATTCGCGAGCCGCGAGGCGTTTGACGCGGCGCTGCAACACGAACTTGCGGCCGCCAAAATTGAAATTGTATGTCTCGCGGGGTTCATGCGGGTGCTGACCGACGACTTCGTGAAAAGCTGGCAGGGCCGGATGCTCAATATTCACCCTTCGCTTTTGCCCGCTTTCAAGGGCACCCAAACGCACAAACGCGTCTTGGAAGCTGGCGCAAAAATCCACGGCGCGACAGTTCATTTTGTCGTGCCGAAACTCGACTCTGGCCCCGTGGTAATGCAGGCGGAAGTCCCGGTGCTACCTGGCGACGACGAGGAGAAGCTCGCTACGCGTGTCATCCAAGCTGAACACAGGATTTATCCAGTGGCGCTCAGGCTGCTCGCCGAAGGAAGGCTAAAAATCGCAGGCGAAAAGGTAATCGTCGCCGCCTAGGTTTTTTTCTTCGCCGCGGATTTCGCCCCCGGCAGCGACGCCCTCGAGGCGTTTCCAGATTTCCTTAAACCAACCGGTCTTTCGAGATCTTGAGAGTCTTGTCGTAAATTTGGAGATCGTCGATCTTCCGTGGCGGTGAAACCGTTGCACATCCGCCGCCCCCGATTACTATGCGTCAGCCGACGATTTCGCTGTCCTTGAAAAAGAAAGCGATTTCCTTTTTCGCGTTTTCGGGGCTATCGGATCCGTGCACGGAATTGGCCTCGATTGATTCGGCAAACTCCTTGCGGATGGTGCCGGGAGCGGCCTTTGCGGGATCGGTCGCGCCCATAACCTCGCGATACGTTGCGACCGCGTTTTCCCCTTCCAACACCTGCACAACGACAGGCCCCGATGTCATGAACTTGACCAGATCCGCAAAAAACGGGCGCTCTTTATGCACGGCATAGAAACCCTCGGCCTGCTGCTTCGTCATGTGCAGGCGCTTTTGCCCAACGATGCGCAAGCCGGATTTCTCGAGGCGATCGTTGATCGCGCCAGTCAAATTTCGCCGTGTGGCATCGGGCTTGATAATCGAAAATGTACGCTCGCGTGCCATGACTGTCTTCCAACTTGTGAGGGAACTCATTGTGGATCGTTGCGTTTTATAGATACTCAATTACGGNGGCAAGACGTCCGACGGAGCCNCGACGCACAAACAATCGCCTTGGGCGCACAATCCTGAGANCCATGAGATCCTCCNACNCGTCTGACCCGCGTTTTTTTGCAAGCATCTTAAAAATATCAGAANCATAATGCTTGAATAAACGGGACAGANCGGGTCATGACGGAAGAGGCAAGACAAGTTAGGAAGGTAGGAACGCTGGTAGAAAAAATGAAATCACCGGACGTCTCCGGTTCGTTTAACCGAAACCTCTTCCTCGCCACATTTGTTGGTGCGGCGTTGAATTTCGTNGCGTTTTATCCGGGCATTTTGCATCACGATGCCTGGGCGTATTTCGACGCGGCACGCACNCATGACTTCANCAACTGGCAGCCGCCGCTGCTCGGCTTTCTCTGGATCCCGCTGCAGAAAATTTGGTATGGTCCACAGCCCATGTTCGCGCTCTTCATGGCGAGCTACTGGGGCGGATTTTTCCTGATAGCACGAGCATTCGAGGCTGAGGGCCCTGCAGTGGCATCTTGGACCTTCGCCGCGAGTCTTTTCCCAATGGCGATCAACTTCAACGGCCAACTGGTGAAGGACGTCGGCATGGCCGTTTGCCTACTGGTTGCCATCGGATTAGCCGCCTGCGTCCTGCGCGGAGTGATCAAGCGGCGCACCTTCGCTCTTTCGTCAATGTGGTTTTTTTTGATCGCGGGCGCCTTCATGCGAGCAAATGCATTGTTTGCATTGCCACCACTCTTGGATCTTGCCGGCACTTTGACCAGCAAGCGATGGGCGACAACATATTGGTTCAAGCGCATGATCGCTGTTTGCTTGTTCGCNCTTCTATTTGCGCCTGCTCATATCATTGCGGACCGCTACATTTTTCGAGTGAGAGATATTCAGCCGATGTCGCAGCTGCAGATATTCGACATCGGTGGCATCGCTTACTTTTCGGGTTATGATGGCTTTCGAGGATTTTTCGGTCCCGACTTCATTGCAAAAAATCGCACCTGCTANACACCGAAACATTGGGATGTTTATGGCTGGGGCGGTTGCGAGGAAGTTTATCAAAATCTGAAGCCGCAATTTGGCTGGCCGCTCTCCAAGATGTGGCTAGAAACCATCTCCGCCGAACCCCTTGCCTATTTCACCCATCGCCTTGCGCATGCGAATCGTTTTCTTCAGTTGCTGTGCCGCGACTGTACGGAAATGATCTACACCGGTGCGCAATCTACAAAACAAAATGAATTCACCTTTGAGCCGACATTTCTTTACAAGACAATTGATTGGACTTCGCAATGGATCAATGTATCGCCGCTTGGTCCACCTTACGTCTGGCTGTTGATTTGCCTCGCCTGGTCGTTCTCCGCATTCGCGATTCCGAACGCTGTGACACGACGCATTACGATGATGATCACGCTCTCGGGCGCAATGTATGCGCTCGCGTTTGCCGTGATCGGAATCGCGAGCGATTACCGATATATTTTCTGGACAATGCTGTGCGGGCTAATCGCAACGCCGATCATTGTTGCACGCGTCATCATGTTGCGCGACGCTCCAATGATTTTTCGCGCCACGCCGCTTGCCCTGATACTTGCCGTGATTTTGTCGCGTGAGATCATAGTACATGTTCTGCTGTAAGTAATTGGAAATTATACTTTTTTCTGCCACCGCCCGTCAGTGCCCTGTTGCCAATAAGCCACCTCGAAGCCCTCCCCCTGAGCTTCTTTCCACTGGTCGCGCGCGAAATCCACTGCGTCCGGGTCGTTGCCGTCGAAAAGATAGATCGTGCGCTGATAGGCCGAGAGATCATCAGCGGTCGCACCGTCGACGAAAAACCGAACCTGTGAGCCATTGGGGTTGCCGCTTTTCACTGTCAGCAAAACTGGATTTTCTTTCGCATCCTGATCACGCTCAGTCCCATGCGCGATAAAACTGTCGTCGCGATAGGTCCACAGTAAAGANTCGAGCGCATCGACGCGNTCTTCCGACACTGCTTGAATGACGCAGCGCCAGCCACGTTCGAGACATTTTTCGATCAACTGCGGTAATGCCCGCTCCAGCGGTTGGCGCTGCAGATGATAAAAATGAACCTCAGTCACATCAGTCCTCATGATTGTTGGCGATCCAGCGATCGAGCAGCCGTACGCCCCAACCTGGCCCCCANCTCGTATTNATGTCGGAGGCGGATGCACCCATACCGGTACCAGCGATATCGAGATGCGCCCACGGCGTCTTGTCAACGAACCGCTGCAGGAATTGCGCGGCGGTGATTGAGCCGGCCGTTCGCCCGCCGGTATTTTTCACATCGGCGAATTTAGAGTCAATCAGCTTGTCATATTGCGGCCCGAGTGGCAGCCGCCAGACACGCTCCCCGGTTTCGTTACCGGCTTCGATAAGATGTTTCGAAAGCTTGTCATCGTTCGAAAACATACCAGCGTATTCGTGGCCGAGNGCAACTAGGATTGCCCCGGTAAGTGTCGCGAGATCGATCATGTATTTCGGCTTGAAGCGGTCCTTCGTGTACCATAGCGCGTCACCAAGCACGAGACGTCCTTCGGCATCGGTGTTGATGATTTCGATCGTCTGGCCCGACATTGATGTCACAATATCACCGGGCCGCTGCGCGGCACCGTCAGGCATATTCTCGACGAGACCGATCACACCGACGACATTTGCGCGCGCCTTGCGCGCCGCAAGCGTGTGCAGCAGGCCAACAACACAAGCTGCACCCGCCATGTCACCTTTCATGTCTTCCATACTGGCCGCGGGTTTGATCGAAATCCCGCCCGTGTCGAAGCAAACACCTTTGCCAACGATTGCGACGGGCGCCGTTTTTTTCTTGCCACCATTCCAGCGCATCACGACAAGTCGCGACTCGTGAACCGAACCCTGACCAACGCCAAGCAATGCACCCATGCCGAGTTTTTTCATTGCCCTCGCGTCGAGAATTTCGATAGCGACGCCAAGTTTTTTTAGCATCGAGGCGCGGCGAGCGAACTCAACAGGAAAAAGAATATTGGGCGGCTCGTTCACGAGATCGCGCGCGATATTTACGCCAGTTGCGATCGCTTCACGCGTAAGCCACTTTTTGCGCACCGCATCAGGATCCGCTACTGCAAATGAAATATTCATTGCGTCGCTCGATCTTTTTTCGTCGTCGTCCGATTTTTTTGTCTTGTATCGGTCGAAACGATATGCACGGAGGGTCATGCCAAGTGCAAAGTCGGCGACAGTCTCCGGTGACATCGAACCTTCTGGCAGATCGACTAGTACCGTGACTGTTTTGGCGCTGGTTGGAAGACGGCCCAGTAACTTGCCGCCGAGCTGGAGCCAGCTCGAAGACTTCAAGTCCTTCAGTTTACCGAGACCAAGTACAAAAAGCCGCTCCGCTTTGAGTCCAGAGGGAGCGATCAATTCGAGGAATTTGCCCTGTTTCCCCTTGAACCCCTCGCTCTTAGCAGCCCGCGAAAGGAGATCGCCTGCCGGTGCCAAGGCACGACTCGCCAGTCGGCCGAGCTTCAAATTTTCATCGACAAAGACCGCAACCGTACCGTCAAGGGACGGTTTCATCTCGACAAAGGAGATTTTGGGCATTCGGGGCATGTTTTTTCCTGATGAATCAATGATTTTAGCACTATTAACCGATCTGCGAATGACCGGCGAGATGCCCTGTATAGGCCGCAATATCGCCTAATCTTCCAAGTCTTTAGATACGGGGATTGGGGACAGAGCCACTCGTAAAACGCGAGTAGGCGCGGGGATGCAATCGAATGGGGCGGCTCGATCGCTACATCCTAACNACCTGCGCCGGNGCATTTTTTGCCGCGTTGTCGACGCTCACCGGAATGGTCTGGCTAACTCAGATCTTGGCCCGCTTCGATTTGGTGACCAGCCAAGGCCAAACGATCTGGATTTTTTTCACAATCACAAGTCTCGCTTTGCCGACGCTGATTTTGCTGACGATGCCGATCGCGCTGTTTCTTGCCGTCACCTACACGCTCAACAAGCTCAACGGCGACTCGGAGCTGATCGTCATGAGCGCGGCGGGTCTGAGCCCATGGCAAACCTTCAAACCGCTCTTGCTGTTTTCGCTTGCGGTTGCGGCGATGTCAGCGATTATCAGCATCGACATCGGACCGTTGAGCCTGCGTGTCCTACGCTACCAGATGTCTGCCGTGACCGCGGACATTGTCAACAACGTTGCGCAACCCGGCCGGTTTGCCGCGATCGATAAAGGTTTGACGTTTCATGTCCGCGAGCGCGGTGCCAACGGATTACTACGCGGAATTTTCGTGAATGACTCGCGCGATGCCAGTGCCGTCACGACTTACGTTGCGGATCGCGGGCGGATCGTCTCATCCGATACGGGCATTTTCCTCGTCCTCGAACAAGGCACGATGCACCGCTCCGCTACGCAGATTCGTAACGCATCCATGGTCGAATTTGAGCGCTATGCTTTNGATCTGTCACAACTGACGGGAAGCAAATCCACCGATCAATCACGCGCCAGCGATAAAACATTTGCGGAATTGCTTGCAGAACAATCTGACGATACGAAATCCAAACTCGATGCCGCGCGAATCCGAGTCGAGCTCCACAAGCGATTATCGACTCCGCTTTATCCGCTTGCTGCGTTCGTGATTCCGTTTGCGTTTCTGGGTTTACCACGCACGACCCGGCAAAATCGGGGCTCATCAATCGCCGGAGCGGGAATCATTTTCATGGCCGTCGAGATCGCTGGGTTCGGCACTTGGGGATTCGTTCAACGCAGCGAACTCGCCTGGCCGCTTCCTTATTTAGTTCCCCTCTCCGGCATCATTCCCGGATTGCTTGCGGTTGCGGGCATTATTGAATTGAGCATTCCCACCTCTTTGCAAAAATTCGTGGACGCTGCAATTGCGCGGATTCAACGGTTCGAGACCGCGTAAGGATTAGTCATGGTTTTGTTCGGTAAGCTCGGGCGTTATTTCGGCCGCCGTTTTCTCGGAGCGGTCATTCTCGTATTCATCACTTGCGCAGGCCTAATCGGCATCGTCGACTTTTTCGAATTTAGCCGCCGCCTCGGCGACCGCGCCGATGTCTCGATCGCGGATATTGGCTATCTAGTGCTATTGCGCCTCCCTGCGTACAGCGAGCAGATGTTTCCGTTCGCTGTTTTGATTGGCGCGATGGCGAGTTTTCTCACACTTTCCCGCCGTCTCGAACTCGTGATTGCGCGCACAATCGGCGTTTCAGTCTGGCAATTCACCTTTTCGACCGTATCACTGGCGGTATTGCTCGGCGTATTCTTGACCACGGTTTACAATCCAGTCTCGGCAATCCTGAAAGAGCGCGCCGACCGGATCGAAGCTTCACTGTTCTCCCAACGCGTGGGATTGTTCCAGAAAAGCACGGATGGGATCTGGGTGCGCCAGCAGAGCGTCGACGGCCAGTCCGTTCTGCAAGCTTCTGCAACATCCGATAAAGGTCGCACACTGACCGGTGTTCGTATCTATTCGTTCGATCAAAAGGGCCAATTTGTGGAACGGATCGAAGCTCGTTCCGCACGGTTGGAACTTGGTGTCTGGATTTTGCAAAAAGCGCGCGTTTTTCCGGCTGGTGCCGAGCCGCAAGAATACGAAACTTATTCCGTCAGCACGAACCTGACCCCCGCTCAGGTACAGGGTAGTCTTGGTAGTCCTGACTCCATGTCGTTCTGGGATTTACCCGCGGCGATTCGGGATTCGGAAAGGGCTGGAATCAAGACCGAGCGTTACCAGCTTCAATATCAAACACTTCTCGCTCGCCCAGCACTTCTTGCCACCATGGTGCTCATCGCAGCGGCTGTCAGCTTGCGTGTGTTCCGCCTTGGCGGAGTGGGAAAAATGATTCTCGGCGGAGTGGTTGCAGGTTTCATGCTTTATGTGGCCTCGAAATTGGCCGGTGAGCTCGGCGAAAATGGAATTTTGCCTCCCGTTGTTGCCGGATGGTTGCCCGTCTTGTTCGGTGCAGCAATGGGCTGCACGGTGTTGTTGCAGCAAGAGGACGGTTGATGTTTCCGCGTACCGTCATCGAATCGGCAGGCTGGATGTTGCGTTCGATCGCGCGCTTTTTCGCGAGCACAATGCTTTTGATCCTTGTTCCATTTATGCTGTCGATCACGGCTGTTGCTCAATCTGACCCGTCGCAGACACTGCCAACACAAGTTCAGCAGCTACCGACGCAACAGCCGACAGCGCAACGCAAGCAACCCACGCTGATGCAGATGGCAAGGGATAAGCGTGATAGCGAAAAAAAATCTAAGCCCACGCTAGTACAAGCGGACGAGCTCGTGAATGACTATCAGAATGATAAGGTTTCGGCGGTCGGCCATGTGCAAATTTATAACGACGGGGCAGTACTCGAAGCCGATCGAGTGATCTATGATCGCAAAAACGACCGAATGCATGCCGAGGGCAATGTTCGCTATAGAACGAAGGATGGAAAAGTCCTATACGGCGATCACATCGAAATGACGAAGGATTTCCGTGAAGGCTTCGCGAGTTCGCTTCTGCTCGAGACCCCGGAAAAAACTCACATTGCCGCCGCGCGCGCCGATCGCACAGAAGGCGACACCACCGTGTTCCAGAGCGGCGTTTATACATCTTGTGAAGTGTGCAAAGACGATCCATCAAAACCGCCGCTATGGCAGGTTAAGGCGCAGCGCATCATCCACAAAGAAGGTGAACGGACGATATACTATGAAAACGCAACGTTCGAATTATTCGGAAAACCGATCGCATATTTCCCTTTGTTTTGGCATCCCGATCCGACGGTAAAGCGACAATCGGGTTATCTCATTCCGAACTTTTTCTCAGACAGCAAACTCGGTGTTGGCAGCGAAATTGCTTATTTCTGGGCGCTTGCACCCGATAAGGATTTGACGCTGTCCGTCGCTGGGATGACGAAGCAAGGCGCTTGGTTGAGCGGTGAGTGGCGGCAGCGTTTTGAGACCGGCGCGTTCACCGTGAAGGCTTCCGGCATCTACCAGCTGGAACCGAGTCAATTTAGTAATTCTGGTAACGCAACTTATTCTGGTGACGGAAGTCCTGGAGATCGTAATTTCCGCGGCGCCATCGAGACACAGGGCCAGTTTAATATCAATAAGCAATGGGTTTGGGGTTGGGATGGGTTAGTCGCGACTGACCGGACATTCCTGAACGACTACAATAGCGTTACTCAATTAGGTAAAATGACTGAAAAGGCTTCCCAGCTCTATCTCGTCGGCCAAGGTGACCGCAGCTATTTCGACATGCGCGCGATCGAATTCATGGGCATGTCTCTGTCGGACAATAATAGTCAACTTCCGATCGTTTATCCGGTATTAGATTATTCATATATCTACGGACGGCCAGTGCTTGGGGGCCAGCTGGGCTTCACCGTTAACGTGACAAATCTATCGCGGCAACAAGCGGAATTTGACGCGATTAGCACGACCGCGCAGGGCAGCAACACTGCCAACAACCCGAACAATAAATGCCAGCAAGGGAATTCAGACTTTGCTCCGTTACCGGCAAATTGCCTTCTGCGCGGTGCGCCGGGTGAATATGCGCGGGCGTCCTACCAGCTAGACTGGAAAAGAACGATCACGAACAGCTTGGGACAGGTATTCACACCTTTCGTAAGTCTTCGCGCGGATGTCGCCTATACGAATATCGAAAACCAGCCGGGCGTGTCCAAGTTTATTAACACCGGCGGCGACTCGTTGTTCCGTGGGATGCCCGCAATCGGCTTTGATGCCCGTTGGCCCTTCATGGCGGTGCAAGAATGGGGCACGCAAATTATCGAACCAATTGCACAGCTAATTGTGCGGCCAAATGAAACTCAAATTGGGAAATTTCCCAATGAAGATTCGCAAAGTCTCGTCTTCAGCGACGCTAACCTATTCGCGATCGACAAATATTCTGGCTTTGACCGGGTTGAGGGCGGTACGCGTTTAAATGCCGGTGTGGTATATTCAGTTAACTTCAATCGCTATGGTACAATCAATGCGCTATTCGGACAGTCTTATAATCTGTTCGGAAAAAACTCTTTTGCTTATGCCGACGCGACAAATACAGGGTTGCAATCGGGTTTACAGCAAGACACTTCGGATTATGTGGCCCGTTTATACTATCAGCCGACCGATAATGTTTCCATCATCACGCGCTACATGTTCGACAAGAATAACTTCTCGATAAATCGTTTCGAAGCCGAACTGAAAACGAATTTCGACCGCCTGACGTTATCGACGATTTATGCGACTTACCAGGCACAACCTTTGATCGGATTCCTAGATCGCCGCGATGCAATTTATGAACAAGTCTCTTATAAGTTCCAGAAGAATTGGACCGCTGCAGGCGCCATTCGTTATGATTTTAATAGCGGCCTTGTTGATCTCTACAACGCTAGTCTGAGTTATATCGACGACTGTATCGCATTCACGGGTAGTTATACGGCCGACTANACGAACTTCACCAGNACACATCCTGTCCATAGTTTCTTATTCCGCGTATCGTTGCGCGCACTAAGTAGCCCCGATGTGCCGAGCGGCATCACTACGCTCGGCCCTGTCAGCGGTGCTAATGTTTCAACGTCCTCCTCGAATTGATAAGTTGGATTGGCCCGTCATCAAACGAGCAACGAATGCGTAAAGACCGGTTGATCCTAATGCCGTTTGTCAACGCTCCGATTTTGTTCGGTTGGCTTGGCTTTACCGCGGCTATTCTATTCGCGTGTCCGGCCAATGCGCAGCTAGCCGCCATGGTGAATGGCGAGCCAATTACAGCAAGCGATATCGGATACCGAATCAAACTCAATCAGATTACGGCTCACAAGACGACAAGCAAACAAGAGGCGCTGGAGGAACTCGTCAACGAGAAGATCAAACTTCAAACAGCCAAGCGGCAGAATATCGAGATCACCGATNCTCAGCTGGATAAGATTTTGACTGGTATGGCGCAGCGTACAGGCCGCCAATTGTCGGATTTCTTGGACAATCTCGGAAAAATAGGCGCCGACATTCCGAGCTTTAAAACTAAAATGCGATCGGAAATGGCGTGGCGGCAGGTCCTAGAACAGCATTCGCCGGGGATGTTTCAAGTCCGTGATGCGGATCTTGTGGCAATCCTTTCGGCGCGCGGAGAAACTCCTCAGACCAAAGCCACGCAATATTCGCTGCAACAGATTGTTCTTGTGCTCGGTCGTGGTTCTTCAGATGCTTTAAGAGCAGCGCGGATGAAAGAAGCGGAAGCGTTGCGGTCGCGTTCCAAGAACTGCGAAGAAGCCATTCAGTATGCGCGGGAGATGAGAGATGTCGTTATCAAAATCCCGGTACAGCGTCTTTCGTCTGATTTAGCAATACAGTACAAAAAACTTCTCGACAGTATCCCCAATGGGAAAATGACCCCGCCTGAGGTAACATCGACCGGTATCGAGGTTGTGGCTGTATGCGACCGCAAGGAAATCGTCGCGGATATTTCCTCGCGACGGGAATTCCGCGAAGAACTACTGACGCGGCGTATCGGTGAGCTTGAAAAAGACTATCTTGATGAACTCCGCAAACAATCCATAATCAGTTATTATTGAGAGGATGACCCAAGAACCGATACGCCCGCTCGCGCTGACTCTCGGCGAACCGGCAGGTATCGGGCCCGAGCTTACTCTAATGCTGTGGGCGCAGCGCGGCTCACTAGGAACTCCACCCTTCATTGCGATCGGCGATCCGGGCTTGCTGAAAGCTCGTGCCAAGCTTCTAAGATTCGACATTCCGATCTCCGAATCGACGACTGCCGAAGCGATGAACTTATTTTTGAACGCCCTACCCGTATGCCCATCTGGAGTTTCATCGACCGCAGCACCGGGCAGGCCGGATGATACAAGCGCGAAAGCGGTAGCTGCTGCGATTGATCGCGCGGTCGAACTTGCAAAAGCTGGCGAGGTCGCTGCCGTTACCACCAATCCGATCGCGAAATCGGTGATGTTTCAGAGTGGATTTAAATTTCCTGGGCATACGGAATATCTCGCGCATCTCGCGGCAACACCGGATGACGGGTCACTGCGGCCGGTCATGCTGATCTGGTCTGAGGAGCTTGCCGTCGTCCCTGTCACGATTCATGTGCCGCTTAAGGACGTGCCGAAATCGCTAAGCCGTGATCTCATCGTGGACACGGGCCGAATTGTCGCGCATGACTTTGCGCGCCGCTTTCGTATTGCCAAGCCGCGTCTTGCCATCTGCGGATTAAATCCGCATGCCGGCGAACATGGCAATCTCGGGCGGGAGGAAATCGAAATCATCAGCCCGGCCGTTCTGCAACTCGCGGCTGACGGTATCAGTGTTAGCGGGCCACATTCCGCAGACACTTTATTTCATCCGGCAGCCCGCAGACGCTATGATGTTGTACTCGGCATGTATCACGATCAGGTGCTGGCACCCATTAAAACGATTGCTTTCGATCGTGCTGTCAATGTGACGCTTGGTTTGCCTTTCGTGCGAACTTCGCCCGACCACGGCACCGCCTTTGATATTGCTGGCACCGGCACCGCCGATCCCACTAGTTTGCTTGAAGCGCTCAAGCTGGCGCGCCGGCTTGCAGATGCAGAAGAACCATTGCCATGAACGGGACGAATGCGCTGCTCCCGCTGCGGGAGGTAATTCAGCGCCATCAATTACGGGCAAAAAAGTCTCTCGGTCAAAATTTTCTGCTTGATTTGAATCTCATCGACCGCGTCGCTCGTGCAGCGGGATCGCTGGAAAACGTAACCGTAGTTGAAATCGGACCGGGTCCCGGCGGTCTCACACGCGCCCTCCTGAAACATGGTGCGAGAAACATTATCGCAATCGAACGCGACCGTCGCTGTGTTGAAGCACTTTATGATCTCGTGAATTACGCTTCCGGTCGACTGACGGTGATCGAAGGAGATGCGCTTAATCTTGATCCACGGAGCTATTTCGAAGAAGGTCCCGCTCGAATCGTCGCTAACTTGCCCTACAACATCGCAACCGCTCTTCTTGTCCGCTGGCTTTCGATTGAACCATGGGTACCCTGGTATGACTCGGCTGTGCTGATGTTTCAGCGCGAGGTGGCTGAGCGCATCGTCGCTAAACCAGGTGACGATCATTATGGGCGGCTCAGTGTGCTAACGAATTGGCGAGCGGAGGGGGAAATTTTATTTGACGTGAATCGCAGCGCATTTGCACCTGCTCCGAAAGTCACATCCTCTGTCGTTCGGATTGTGCCGAGGTTGGCACCATCACCCTGTAATCTAAAAATTCTCGAGCGCGTGACGGCGGCTGCCTTTGGTCAACGCCGTAAAATGTTGCGTGCAAGCTTAAAAACACTTGGTATCGACCCNCTTCCGATTCTAAGGCAAATTGGAATAGAGCCAACGCGACGTGCAGAAGAAATTCCAGTNGCGGGATTCGTTGCGATTGCCAATGCAATTGCTAATGTCGAAACCCAACTGAGGAATAATCATGGCTGAAATGAAGAAAAGAGTATTCTCTAATTACGCAGCTCCGCTTTATGAAACCGTGAGCGAGGTGCCGATCCCCAGGGCTAGTGAGGTTCTAGTTCGCGTCAGACACTGCGGCGTTTGCCATTCCGACATCCATCTTCATGAAGGATATTTTGATCTAGGCGGCGGACGGAAACTCGAACTCGCAGGTGGACGGAAATTGCCATTCGTGCTCGGTCATGAGATCGAGGGAGAAATCGAAGCGGCAGGACCCGACGCTAAAGGCGCACAGGCTGGCCGCCGCATTGTCGTATATCCGTGGATCGGTTGCGGCGAATGCGCATTTTGCAAACGCAATGACGAACACTTGTGTCTAAAGCCGCGTCAAATTGGCATTCAGGTCGACGGCGGTTATGCGACCCACGTGCTGGTGCCGCATCCACGCTATCTACTCGACTATGATCCGATCCCGCCAGCTCTCGCTGGCACTTATATGTGTTCCGGCGTNACCGCTTATTCCTCTATCGAAAAGTTGGGATCGATCGCCGAGAACTACCCGGTGCTGATCGTGGGTCTCGGTGGTGTTGGCATGATGGGATTTTCGTTTATCCGCGCACGTTCAAAACACGCCCCAATTGTTGTCGACGTCGACGTGAAAAAGCGCGAATATGCACTCGCGAACGGTGCTGCTGCGGCTTTCGATCCGAAAGACCCTGCAACGCGCAAGGCCGTCATGGCCGCGAGCAGTGGCGGGGTTGTAGGAGCAATCGATTTCGTAGGCTCAGACGAGACGGCGACGTTCGCATACGGTTCATTGACCAAGGGCGGGATACTCGTTGTTGCGGGATTGATCGGCGGCGAGATGAAGCTCTCGGTGCCCACACTACCGCTCAAGGGTGTATCTATTGTCGGCAATTACGTCGGCTCGCTGGCCGAAGCAAAAGCAATGATGGAACTGGTTCGGAAAGGAAAAATTCCACCGATCCCAATAGCCACAAGACCACTGTCGCAAGCGCAAGAAGCGCTCGAGGATCTCAAGGCTGGAAAAACCGTGGGCCGCGCGGTTCTCGTTCCCTGAAGAAGCGGAGCTTCGCCTGCAATTCTCGGACGAATGCCGAGAGACCCGTCTGCCGCTCGCGCTTTAGGCGTTCAGCGGCGAGAATTGCGCGCAACTCCGCAAAGGCGATGTTCAGGTCTTCATTCACAATCACGTAATCGTATTCGGCCCAATGACTGATCTCATCGGAGGCATTGGCCATCCGACTCCTGATGACGTCCTTCGAATCTTGCGCGCGCGTCTCCAAACGCCTAGCGAGAGCCGGCACGGTGGGCGGCAAAACGAAAATACTCACGAGATCATGCGGTAGTTTCTCGCGTAATTGTTGTGTGCCCTGCCAGTCGAGATCGAACAGCACGTCGCGTCCCTTAGCAAGCGTGATCTCGACGAGTGTCCGCGGAGTACCATAGCGATTGCCAAAAACTTCGGCCCATTCCAACAATTTACCGCTTTTTACCATCGCATCGAACTTAGTGGCATTGATGAAGTGATAGTGTTTACCGTTTTTTTCCGCGGGTCTGCGCGGCCGCGTCGTGACTGAGATCGAAAGTTCGACGGAACGATCCTGAGCAAGCAACATCCGTGAAAGCGTCGTTTTACCGGCGCCCGATGGCGAGGAGAGCACAAGCATTAGCCCGCGCCTTGCGATTGTGCACATGCGCCGTCTTAAGGCGCGCTTTTTCGATTTTTTCAATTTCCTGTTCTTCATTCGAGATTTTGCACCTGCTCTCGGAATTGCTCCACTGCCGCTTTCAGATCGAGACCAATGGCAACCAATGAAACGTCGTTCGCCTTCGCACATAAGGTATTCGATTCGCGATGCATTTCTTGCGCGAGAAAATCTAGCTTGCGGCCGATCTGCCCTCCGTCTGCGAGCAGCTTGCGCGCCGCATCAATATGGGCCGAAAGACGATCGAGCTCTTCGCGGATATCGGCTTTGGCGGCAAGCAAAATCGCTTCCTGATGAAGTCTGTCGTTGTCAAATTTTTCGCCTGTTGCCGACAGCGCTTTTACCTGATCCTTGAGGCGTGCCCGAATTGCTTCCGGGGAGCGCGCGGGCGAAGCCTCAGCAGCCGCGGACAGTTTTGCGATCTGATCGATGCGCGTGCCCAAAATTCGCGAGAGAATTGCGCCCTCGTTGCGTCGCATCGCGACGAGATCAGCAAGCGCGCTTTCAAATCCTTTGATAATCGCGGTTTCCGCCTTACGGTGTTCTTCCTCGCTTTCCTGAGGTTCGACAACTTCGATCACACCCTTGAGTCCGAGAATTCCATCGAGGTTTGGCGGATTCGCATCCACGCGCCTGGCGATTTTGCCGAGGGTGTCGATGAGGGCCATGAGCACGTCCTCGTTTACCTTTATTGTGGGAACTCCACCGTGGCGGTCTATGGTCAATGTCGCAGAAATTGTTCCTCTTGCGACACATCGAGAAAGCGCCGTGCGCGCAGGAAGTTCAAGGGCGTCCCAGCCCTGCGGGAGACGTAGCCTCAGATCGAGACCTTTGGCATTGACCGATTTCAGTTCCCAAGCCCAACTATAGGAGCCGGACGATCCTTGCGTGCGGGCAAAGCCGGTCATGCTTGCGAGCGACATCGAAGCGGACATCCCGGCTAAGACGATTCGTGCGAAATGAGATGAATTTTAGCCACGCAACCGTCATCCCTCAAGAGCAGACAAACTATTGTGCGCGGGGAACTTGGCCAGCTGTTTTATCCGCGGCCCCATTCATTGCCGGCACTTCCGTCTTGTTTTTGTCTTCGGCCTTCTTCTTCTCTTCAGCCTTTTTCTTATCTTCGCTCTTTTTATGGGTTTGTTTTTTCTTCGATACAATGGTCGTGCGCGGCGATGTCAAAGGTGCAGCGGCTTTGGGTTGCAGAGCCGGCTGATGCGCCTGGGCCGGCGAGGTAGATTCCTGCGGCTCCGCCACCGGTTGAACTATTGGTGGTGTAGGTTGAGCAGATTCCACCGACTGTTGTTTTTCAGCGTTGCGCAAGTTCGATACGTTCCTCGAATGCTGGTCAAGCGTTTCGGAGAAGACATGACCACCGGTTCCGTCGGCGACAAAATATAGTTCGCGGGTGTGCATTGGATGCGCCGTTGCCTCAAGAGAAGCGCGGCCCGGATTGGCGATCGGGCCCGGAGGTAAACCATCGATCTGATAGGTATTGTAGGGATTGGGTTCGTCTAACTCAGTGCGAAGCAACGGACGACCAAGAGGTCCTTTACCACCCATTAATCCGTAGACGATGGTTGGATCGGATTGAAGTCGCATTTTTTTATTCAGCCGGTTGATGAAAACCCCGGCCACACGCGAGCGCTCATCAGTCTTTCCGGTTTCTTTCTCGACAATGGAGGCGAGAGTCACAAGTTCCGCCGGGGAGTTTAGCGGGAGATCAGGCGAACGTCTTTCCCAGATTTCATTTAGAAGGCGCTTTTGTGAGGCGGACATGCGCTGAATAATCTGTTCGCGTGTTGTGCCGCGAGTGACTTTATAGGTTTCTGGTAGAAGAGTGCCTTCAGGTGGCACGCTACCAAGATCGCCCGTGAGAAACTGCGAATTTTTCAGACGTTGAATAATCTGATCGCTCGTAAGACCTTCAGGGATCGTCACGCTGTACTGGATCGAGCGCCCTTCGACAATTGTCTTCATAACATCGAGCATGCTTGCNTGACGTTCAAACATATATTCGCCAGCCTTCAGATCTTCCTTGTAACCGAGCAAAATGGCGCCAGCTATGAACGGAATAGTCTGATCAATAACGCCTTCTTGACGTAGCAAATTAGCTATTTCGTTTAACCCTTTTTTGCTCGGAATCACGACATTGCGTTCGCGATCGAGCGGACCCGGTGCTTCGAGCTTGAGTTTGCCAAAGTAAAGCGTCGCGCCAAAAGCCATGATAAGCAACAACACTCCGGTGAAAATTGCATTCCCCATGATGACAATCGGGTGGCGTGCACGGGCAGACGGCGGCGGAGGAACCTGATCGGGGACCAATGCCTGGCGCGGACTGCGCGGCTGCAGGATTGAACGTTGCTCAGCACGAACCGCGGGCGCATTGCGGGGTGCNTTTCCCTGCACTTGATGGTGATCGTCCGACATAAATTTACGCCCTAAAATTTACTTGGTGAGCCACANACGGGGCAGTTGATCTTTGAAAGTACCCTAAAAGGGCAACACACAACANCAAAGGTCGAACTGTTTTCACTCCGCCAAGNGAAGGCCCATTACCTAAGCGCAATTATAGCGAAAGCGCGAAAGTCTTTGAAAAAAATCACGCTGTCCGGCGGAACACTAACGACGCATTGGTCCCGCCGAAACCAAACGAATTTGACAAGACGGTATCAACTTGACGTTTGCGGGATACGTGCGGGACAAGGTCGATCGGCGTTTCTACTGACGGATTGTCGAGATTGATCGTTGGTGGAACGACCTGATCGCGAAGAGCAAGAATCGAGAAAATCGCCTCCACCGCGCCGGCCGCGCCCAGTAAATGACCAGTGGCCGATTTGGTCGATGACATGGAAATGCGTCCAGCTGCATNGCCGACGATCGATGCCAAAGCATTCAACTCGATTTCGTCCCCCATGGGTGTCGAGGTGCCGTGGGCATTGATGTAATCAATCTCTNCAGGCGTTATCCGTGCCCGGTTGATCGCCATCGCCATACAGCGTTTCGCNCCATCCCCGTCCGGCGTGGGCGCCGTAATGTGAAAAGCATCGCCAGACAGGCCATAGCCGATCAGTTCGGCATAAATCTTCGCGCCACGCGCCTTTGCATGCTCGTATTCTTCGAGCACGACCACGCCCGCACCTTCACCCATCACAAAGCCATCGCGATCTTTATCGTAGGGACGTGAGGCCTTTTCTGGAGTATCGTTGAAACTGGTTGAAAGCGCTTTGCAAGCGCAGAAGCCTGCGACCGAAAGTCGGTTAATTGGTGACTCGGTTCCGCCCGCGAGCATCACATCGGCGTCGCCCAGCGCGATCAGTCGACCTGCATCTCCAATAGCGTGCGCGCCAGTAGAACAAGCCGTTACGACCGCATGGTTCGGTCCCTTCAATCCATGCTCAATGGAGATGTAACCAGAGGCAAGATTGATTAGGCGACCAGGAATGAAGAATGGAGAAATTCGGCGCGGTCCTTTTTCCTTGAGAGTAAGTGCCGCCTCCGCGATCCCCTGGATCCCGCCGATGCCAGAGCCGATCAGTACGCCTGTTGAAATTTGTTCTTCGTAACTTTTCGGTTCCCAGCCGGAATCTTTTAGTGCCTGTGTCGCTGCCGCCATCGCGTAGATGATGAAATCATCGACTTTGCGCTGCTCTTTCGGTTCCATCCATTGATCGGCATTGAATGATCCGTTGGAACCATCGCCGCGCTTAACCTGCGCCGCAATCTTACAGGGCATATCAGAAACATCGAATTTTTCGATGTAATTGGCGCCGCTCTTGCCTTCGAGGATCCGCTTCCATGTCGTATCGACGCTGGAACCCAGCGGCGAAACCATTCCCAACCCTGTAACGACGACACGTCGCATGCGGGATCTCCGGGCGCGGCGCTAAGTATGTCTCGATGTAAACTTCCTCGAACAGCTAATCATGGCGCGTTCGAGGAATGGCGCAAGTGCAATGGAAGTAGAAGCCCTGACGCGTTCAGCCGTTTCAGCGAGCTAGGCCGCGCTCTTCTCTAGAAACTTAATGGCATCACCGACGGTCAAGATCGTCTCTGCAGCATCATCGGGAATTTCGCACCCAAATTCTTCTTCGAAGGCCATGACGAGTTCAACAGTGTCGAGACTATCTGCGCCTAGATCGTCGATGAAGCTCGCCTTATCGGTTACTTTCTCTGGGTCGACACCAAGGTGTTCGACGACAATCTTTTTAACGCGCTCGGGAATATCACTCATCGCTTCACCTTTGTCGGTCCAATTTTTTTGTTCGCCTAGCGAGGCTGCTGAGTTGGTTACCATAGTTGATTTGCGTTGACTAGCGCGCCGGGAGTCTACTGCCGGAGCAAAAATCCTTTTTAGATCATTGCCATACCGCCATTCACATGAATGGTTGAGCCGGTTACATAGCTAGCTTCGTCGGACGCCAAAAATACGACGGCAGCCGCGATATCCTCGGGCGTACCCAATCGATTTGCCGGAACTCTAGAGAGAATTGCCTCGCGCTGTTTGTCGTTCAGCTTGTCGGTCATGGCGGTTCCAATAAAGCCCGGCGCAACGCAATTCGCGGTTACGCCCCGCTTAGCGTACTCGGCACCAATGGATTTCATCATACCGATCATACCGGCTTTGGCGGCTACATAATTCCCCTGGCCCGGATTGCCGGTGACGCCGACGACCGAACTGATACCAATGATTCGGCCAAAACGGCGTCGCATCATGCCGATCGTTGCTTTGCGTGCAAGCCGGAAAGTCGCAGTTAGATTAATCGCGATGACAGAGTCCCAATCCTCATCCTTCAACTGAACCAAGAGATTATCTTTTGTGATGCCCGCATTGCAGACGAGAATATCCAGCTTTTCCATCGTTTTTTCAGCGGCAGGTACGAGCGCCTCCACCTCAGCGGTCTTTGAAAGATCGCACTGAAAAACATGCACGCGCGACCCGAGTTGGGTCGCAAGCGTGTCGAGCGCTTGGCGTCGCGTACCCGAAATTGCGACCGTCGCGCCTTGTTTATGTAACGCGCGCGCAATCCCNCCGCCAATACCGCCCGAGGCGCCGGTGACAAGCGCAGTTTTTCCCGTGAGTTCGAACATTGCGTTTCCTAATCCGAATATTAAGTCTTTGTCTTGTAAGTAGCTACATCTTCAGCCGTACCAACATTCATCGTCGAAATTTCCCTGGCGATTCTTTTGATCAAACCGACGAGGACTTTTCCCGTACCTGCTTCCACGATCTTGCTTACGCCATGCGAGGCCAGATAGCCGACCGACTCGCGCCAGCGCACAGTGCCGGTAACCTGTGCGACCAGAAGCCTCACGATTTCCACGGGATCTTTTACCGGTTGCGCCGTGACATTGGCGACGACCGGTACACTCGGCGCACGGACGACCACTCTTGAAAGTGCCTCCGCCATCGTCTCGGCAGCAGGCTTCATCAAAGCACAATGAAAAGGGGCGGACACCGACAGCAGCATCGCACGCGAGCCTTTTGCTTTGGCGATTTCAACCGCCCGTTCGACGGCGGCTTTATTGCCGGATATCACAATCTGACCCGGTGCATTATCGTTCGCGGCTTCGCAGATTTCACCTTGCGCGGCTTCGTGTGCGACAGCTCTTGCTGTAGCTTCGTCAAGTCCGAGCAGTGCGGCCATTGCACCGACACCGACGGGCACTGCCTGTTGCATTGCGCGGCCACGAATTCGCACGAGCTTCGCTGCATCGGTAAGCGATAAACTTCCAGCCGCAGTGTAAGCCGAATATTCGCCGAGCGAATGACCCGCTACAAAAGCCGCGTCGCGCTTGAGATCGAGGCCGGTCTCAGCCTCAAGCACCCGAATCGTCGCGATCGAAACAGCAAGTAGCGCAGGCTGAGTATTTTCCGTGAGCGTTAGTTTATCGGTAGGGCCTTCCCACATGATCGAGGTCAGCTTCTCGCCAAGCGCCTCATCAACCTCGGCAAAGGCCGCTCGTGCAGATACGAAGGTGTCCGCGAGACTCTTCCCCATGCCGACCGCCTGGCTGCCCTGCCCCGGAAATACGAATGCCGTTGTCACGATTAAAATCCCTGAAGAGCGCGGGCTGAGAGGCCATGCCCACACAATATCTGTCAAGCTGAAGGCCATGATATGCCGCATTCAGGAAGCAGTTGCGTACCCCCGAAAATCGCGTATAAACGCGGCCTTCGCTGGTTTCGGCCGGGGGCTGAAAGGATGGCCGCGTAAGCGGTAGGGCAATCGCCCGGCATCCCGTGTCCCCGCCTTCGGGAATTTTCGAGCCTTTCCCGAGGCTCGGAGGGCTCGGCGCTGAAACGGCGATAAAGAAGGAAAGGCCCATCGAATGCCGCTCTATGAGCACGTATTTCTTGCGCGTCAGGATGTGACCGCGCAACAGGTCGAAGAATTGTCCGCACAGTACAAGGGCGTAATCGAACAGAACGGCGGCAAGGTTGTCGGCGACCCTGAGTATTGGGGCATCAAGACGCTGACCTTCCGCATCAAGAAAAACCGCAAGGCTCATTTTGCAATGCTTCGCCTCGATTCGCCTCCCGCGGCCGTCGTCGAGATGGAACGCCTTGAAGGCATCAGCGAAGATGTCATCCGATTTATGACCATCCGCGTCGAGCAACACGAGGAAGGTCCCTCGATTATGCTGCAGAAGCGTGACCGTGACGAGCGCCGCGACGGACGTCGCCGCGATCGCGAAGTCGGGGATGATTTTGTTGGAATCGATGAAATCGCCGAGGAGGTCTCCTTATGAGCCCCGCTCCAGCCTCCGGTGGACGTCGACCTTTCTTTCGCCGCCGCAAAACTTGTCCGTTTTCCGGCGCGAATGCGCCGAAGATCGATTATAAAGACGCGAAGCTTTTGCAGCGCTTTATTTCCGAGCGAGGCAAGATCGTTCCGAGTCGGATTACGGCCGTTTGTGCAGCGAAGCAACGTGAGCTTTCTGCGGCGATCAAGCGGGCTCGCTTTTTGGGGTTGCTCCCCTACGTAATTCGCTGAAGCGGTAGTCGCTTCGGTTTAAGTCGTAAGCCGCCGGATTGGTCCGTCGGCAATGGTTGGGGCATAGAAGCCTCTAACCGCTCAATAGCGGGACAGCTGACGATGCTTCAAGTTCTACTGGTTGGCGTTGGCGCAGGCGCGGCTTCGGCGCTTTTATTCGTGTCGCTCGCCACAGGTTCGCCATTTGCAATCGCGCTGTTTTATTTGGCACCACTGCCCATCATGCTCGCCGGCCTCGGCTGGAGTCATGTCGCGGCATTTATCGCGGCCGTTTTCGCAGCGGGCGGGCTAGGATTTAGCGCAGGCTTCTGGTTCTTCCTGGCGCATCTCGTAAGCATCGGAATCCCTGCTTACATTCTTTCTTATCTCGCAATGCTCGCGCGGAATAGCGGTAGCGGTCCCGATCTCGAATGGTATCCGGTTGGCCGCATTGTGCTCGCGGCTGCAATCATCGCAACAATCACGACCTCGCTCACCATTCCCGCCTTTGGTTTCGATATCGATGCCTATCGCATTGCTTTAAGACAGGTATTCGAACGCGTCTTGCGTGTTCAGCTTTCGATTCCGGTGGATCAACCTTTGAAACTTCCAAGCGGTGCCGATACCGGAAAAACGCTCGATCTGCTAGTGAGGATCGTGCCGCCGGCCGCAGCAGCCCTTTCCATGGTGACAAGCTTGATCAATCTCTGGCTTGCGGCAAAGATCGCGCGCGTTTCAGGTCTGCTAAACCGCCCGTGGCCCGATCTTTCGACGCTGAATTTTCCCGGTGCGACACCGATCGTGGCCTTAATCGCAATTACGATTTCTTTTTTCGGCACAATAGTGGGTTTAATCACTGGCGTGCTCGCGGCCTGTATGTTGATGGCTTACGCGATACTAGGCTTCGCCGTCATGCATGCCGTTACGCGCACTTTTGCTGCGCGGGGTCTCATTTTGAGCGCCGCATGGCTGATGGTGATTGTATTGGGATGGCCGATTGTGATCATAGCGCTTATCGGGCTTGCCGATGGACTGCTTAATTTGCGCGGAAGAATAGGTCCGCCAAATTCCAATTTTCCAACCAAGAGACCGAACGTCTGAAACCAGGAGACTGTCATGGAAGTGATTTTGATCGAACGCGTTACCAAGCTCGGCCAGATCGGTGATGTTGTGCGTGTGCGAGATGGCTTCGCGCGAAATTTTCTGCTGCCACAGGGCAAGGCGCTTCGCGCCACAAAGCAGAACAAGGAAAAATTCGAAGGAATGAAGGCGGAACTTGAAGCAACGAATGCCGCCAAAAAATCGAGCGCCAGCGAAGTCGGCAAACAACTCGATGGCCATAGCTTTGTCCTCGTGCGCCAAGCGGGCGAAACCGGACAGCTTTACGGTTCCGTTTCTGCGCGCGATATCGCAGATATTGTCGCCAAGGACGGCCATAAAGTTGAGCGTCAGCAAATTGTCTTGAATGTTCCAATCAAGATCATTGGTTTGCACACGGTGGCAGTTGCACTTCATCCGGAAGTGGAAGTGAAAATCACCGTAAACGTCGCGCGTAGCGAGGACGAAGCGAAACGCCAGGCCCGCGGAGAGGACCTCACCGTCGCCCGCACCGAGCAAGAAGAAGCGAAGGCCGAGGCTCGATTCAGTGCTGACAAGGTTTTTGAAAAGTCGCCTGAGGGCGAAGAAGTCGACCGTGGAGAGGCAACGGAAAAGCCTGCGAACAAAATGAAGAAGTCTAAGGCCGATGATTCTGTTAATCAGGCCGATGTTAAATCTGCAACCGCCAAAGGCACGCGCGGCCAGAAAAAGATTGCACCGGCAGCCGAGCAGGTTGACGCCAAGCCTGCGAAGAGGATGAAAAAAGAAAAATCATCGAAATAGGGGTCAGCAAAAGGAAAGATCATCAACTGCAACTTCGATCACTCGCCCAGCAAGACAATCTGAAAATCAAAGCACGGTCATGATGACGAGAAAAATATTATGGCAGCGCGCTCACGCTGGCATCGACACAGGTGTCGCCGCTTGCTTTCGCCCGAGCAGCATGAATGTGGCAAACAATCCGCAAAGAGCTGCAAACGACATCCACAACCCCGGCGCCGCCTTGTTCCCAGTTATTTCAATCAGCGCGGTCGAAACGGCCGGCGTGAAGCCGCCGAACAACGCTGTCGCCAAGCTGTAAGCCAGCGAGAAACCGGCCGTGCGCACGTCGCTCGGCATCACTTCGGTGAGCGTGACGACCATCGCACCATTGTAGCTTCCATAGAGAAAAGAGAGCCACAGCTCGACCATCAACATACGTTCAAAAGATGGCTGCGATACGAGCCAGGATATTGCGGGATAGGCCGTGAGTATCGTGAGTAGCGTGAAGCCGAGTAAGACAGGTTTGCGGCCAATATAATCGGAAATTGCGCCCCAGACTGGCAGCCAAAATAAATTCGATACGCCAACTGCGAAGGTGACCAGTAGGCTATCCGTATCGGTAAGTTGTAAAACACTCTTCCCGAAAGTCGGAGTGTAGACAGTGATGAAATAAAACGAAACGGTTGTCATCACTACGAGCAGTGTACCTGCAAGCACAATCCACCAGTTCGCGGCCATGTTACGATAAATCTCGCCAATACTCGGGTGATGTTTCTTCGCGAGAAATGTCTGCGTTTCCTGTAACGACTGGCGAATGAAAAAAATGAACGGGACGATTAACGAGCCGATAAAGAAGGGAATTCGCCAACCCCATGCAAGAATTTCGGCGGACGTGAAATACTTGCTTAGACTATAGCCGAGGAGTGCGGCGACAATGATCGCGACCTGCTGGCTACCCGACTGCCAACTGACATAAAAACCTTTGTTGCCCGGTGTCGCCATTTCTGAGAGATAAACGGAAACGCCTCCGAGTTCAGCGCCAGCCGAAAAGCCCTGCAACAGCCGGCCGATCAGGACGAGAGCCGGAGCCATCAATCCGATCGTTGCGTAGCTGGGCACGAATGCGATCAGGATTGTGCCGGTGGCCATGATCGAAAGCGTCACAATCAAACCGAGGCGGCGACCGACGCGATCGATATAGCCTCCGAGGATGATTGCACCGAGCGGCCGCATCAGAAATCCCGCCCCAAAGGTCATGAAGGTAAACATGAGCGAGGCGAATTCGTTCTCAAGCGGGAAGAAAGCCTTCGAAATGTAGGAGGCATAGAATCCGAAGAGAAAAAAATCGAACATTTCCAAAAAATTACCACTGGTCACGCGCAGGACCGTTGCCACCTTAGACTGTGAGCCGTGACGTGTTGGCATGTTTGCCTCCCCTCCCAATCTGCGCTGGCTTGGCATTGAACCTTTGGAGACAAGCCAATCTCAAGGGAACCGAAAAGGCCAGCACCGCGTTAAACTCGCTACGCCCAAACGACCCAGCGGGCAGACTGAGCCATCGACGGGATTACGGGGGTCGTCAAATAGGCGGAACATTCGCTTTTTTACCTGTACTGCGTAACAGGTAGATTAGGAACGCTGAGCCGCGATATTGCCGCACAAGTATTCTTTTGCTTTAATGTACAAGATCTTCGGGGAATAGGGCTCGTTCGGTGCCTAACCTTGGGGTGAGCCTTTATTGAATTTGTGGGCGCGTCGTCTCATGGAGCGCTGGTTCGAACATATCTTTCGTAAAATTGTCCGCCAGGGCACTCTTAGCGTTTCGTTTGCTCCGGGACGTTCTTTCACGGTCGGTGACGGCACTGGCGAGCCGATCGCAATCGCCTTCGACAGCCCCCGCGTCCTACTGGGCGTTCTCGCCGACCCCGACCTCAAACTCGGCGAAGCCTTCATGGACGGCACTTTCCGGGTCACACACGGCTCACTCGCCGATTTTCTTGATCTGATCGGATCGCAGTGCAAGGCGACGCCGACTTTCGCTTCTGCCGTATTGGATGCCGCCCGCTACCTCGGGCGCCGTTTCGCCCAATTCAATCCGCGAGGGCGTTCGCGCAAGAATGTTCATCATCATTACGATCTGGATGGAAGGCTCTATTCTCTTTTTCTCGACGCCGACCGGCAATATTCCTGCGCTTACTTCGAAGAAGAGGGCGAGACCCTCGATGATGCCCAGATCGCGAAAAAACGACATCTCGCGGCGAAGTTGCTGATGGATAAGCCCGGCTTACGTGTTCTGGACATCGGATCTGGCTGGGGTGGGCTCGGTATCTACCTCGTCGAGATCGCTGGTGCGAAGCATGTTACCGGCCTGACGTTATCCGACGAGCAGGTTGTGGCCGCGTCCAATCGAGTTAATGAACGCCGGCTTAAAGGAAAAGTTGAGTTTCGTCTGCAAGATTATCGGGACATTGACGAAAATTTCGATCGCATCGTCTCGGTTGGTATGTTTGAGCATGTCGGTGTCAATCATTACGGCAAATTTTTCAATAAGATCCACGGTCTGTTGAACAAAAATGGCGTCGCGGTGGTGCATTCGATCGGTCGCAGCGACGGCCCGACGGCTACCAGCGCCTGGATCAAAAAATACATCTTCCCAGGCGGCTATATTCCGGCATTATCGGAAGTCCTGCCAGCGATCGAACGTGCTGGGCTTGTCGTTACCGATATCGAGATATTGCGTTTGCACTATGCCGAGACACTAAAAGCCTGGCGTGAGCGGTTTCTTGCGCGGCGCGAGGAAGTGGCGGCACTCTACGACGAGCGTTTCTGCCGTATGTGGGAGTTTTATCTTGTGATTTCAGAGATGGCTTTCCGCCATCAAGGCATGATGGTATTCCAGCTGCAACTTACCCATAAACAGGAAGCGGTGCCGCTGACGCGCGACTATATCGGCCAGGCTGAGGAGCGGCTGCGGGCGGCTGAGCGCCGCGCGAAGCCGATGATGCGACTTGCGGGCGAGTAGCCGGTTTGCTCTCAAAAGCGCTGTAATAAATTCGTCACAGTCAAGTTTGAATTACCCACAGCACACAGCTGCCCGAATCATGTGAATAGTGGTCGTTTATTCGTGGTTTCCGTAGGTGTGCGCGTAGATCATGCTAAGCCAAATTCAGCGGCTCAAGAAGAAGAAGAAAAATCTGACTTGCCATGGCTCTCGAACTGACTGTGCGGAAGGCTGCGCCCGAGCCGGAGATCAATTACCGGCAGGCGCCTCACAACATCGAGGCCGAACAGGCCCTGCTCGGCGCGATTCTCGTTAACAATGAAGCGTTTTATCGCGTCTCTGATTTTCTCGAGCCGAAACATTTTTTCGAGCCGATCCACCAGAAAATTTACGAGGTATGCGCCAGCATCATTCGTGCCGGAAAAGTTGCGACGCCCATCACGCTGAAAACCTTTCTACCGCCCGATGCCGATGTCGCCGGGTTGACGCCGCCAGTGTATCTCGCGCGTCTCGCCGCGGAAGCGACGACGGTCATTAACGCTGAGGATTACGGCCGTACAATCTACGATCTTGCGACGCGACGCGATTTGATCCGAATCGGCGAGGACATGGTGAACGTTGCCTATGACGCGCCGGTCGATTTCGCGCCGCAGACGCAAATCGAAGATGCTGAGCGACGTTTGTATGAACTAGCGGAAATTGGGCGATATGACGGCGGCTTCCTGCGTTTTTCCGAAGCTCTAAAAGACGCCGTCGATCTCGCCAGCAAGGCCTATCAGCGTGACGGTCATTTGTCGGGCTTGGCTACCGGACTTATCGATCTCGATCATCTCATGGGCGGCTTGCAGCAATCGGATCTTGTGATTGTCGCGGGTCGTCCCGGCATGGGCAAAACCGCGCTTGCCACCAACATCGCCTACAACATCGCGGTGGATTACCGTGGTAGACCACGACCCGACGGCTCGATCGAAACCGTATCCGGTGGAATTGTAGGATTTTTCTCGCTTGAAATGTCGGCAGAACAACTCGCGACGCGTATTCTTTCCGAGCAGACGGAAATTCCCTCTTCGCGCGTTCGCCGCGGAGACATTTCGGAAGCGGATTTCTCCAAGCTAGCGGCGGCGGCGCAGACGATGCAGTCTATTCCTCTGTTCATCGACGAAACTGGCGGCATTTCCATCGCGCAACTGTCGGCTCGTGCACGACGCCTGAAACGTCAGCGCGGTCTGGACGTGATGGTGGTCGATTATTTGCAATTGCTGTCCGGTTCCTCGCGTCGTGCCCACGAAGGACGCGTGCAAGAAGTGACAGAGATTACGACCGGTTTGAAAGCGCTCGCAAAGGAATTACATGTGCCAATCTTGGCGCTCTCGCAACTTTCGCGTCAGGTCGAGTCGCGCGATGATAAACGTCCGCAACTTTCAGATCTTCGCGAATCGGGATCGATTGAGCAGGATGCCGATGTGGTGCTGTTCGTCTATCGCGAAGAATATTATTTGAAGAATAAAGAACCACGTGAAGGCTCGGAGGAGTGGTTCAAGTGGGAGGCGGACCTTAAGGGCGCCGAGAATCGCGCCGAATTGATAATCGGCAAGCAGCGTCACGGTCCGACAGGTACGGTGAAAGTCTCGTTCGAATCGCAAGTGACGCGGTTCGGCAACCTCGCCCGCGAAGACCGCTTGCCCGAACGCACGCGCTGATTAGCCGTTGCGTTTAAAATATTGCACAGCACGTTCGTGCTTCTCCGCGGCTTTACGCGTGGGAAATGTACCCAGATTGCGGCGGCGGCCGGTTTTTGGATTTTTTTTGCGCGAATAGAGCCGGTATTTTCCGGAGCCGAGTTTTCGAATCATCGCTGTTTTTGGGCCTGATTTGCGCCATTTCCCTCGCGCACGAATAACGGCAAGAATACCATAAAATTCATTTCAACGGATAAAATATGGCTACCAAAGCCGTCGATTGGCGAGAAGCGGTGGATGAATTAGCCCTCGTGTCGGATAAGGGTGTCGGCGGGATTTTGACAATCGATCTTGGCGCCCTAGTTGCGAATTGGCGCGACCTAGCCGCGAAGGTAAGGCCTACGGAATGCGGCGCGGTCGTGAAAGCGGACGCTTACGGGATAGGGCTTGAACCCGCAGGCACGGCGCTCGCAAAGGCCGGCTGCAAAACCTTTTTCGTCGCCTTGCTGGATGAGGCCCTGCGGCTACGTACGGTCGTACCGGAAGCCGTAATTTATGTGTTGAATGGATTTAATCCGGGTACGGCGTTTGCTTTCCGGGATATCGACGCACGCCCCGTGCTCGGATCAATACCGGAAATAGAGGAATGGGATCGCCTGGCGAGGGATGTGAAGGAAGCTCTTCCCGCGGCGATCCATATCGATACCGGCATGAACCGCCACGGGCTCAGTGCCGACGAAGCGGGCGCAGTGGTCGGAAAATTGAACAGCTTCGCATTCAAACCGACGCTCGTGATGAGTCACCTTGCCCGCGCCGACGAAGGCGGCGAGATGATGACGACGAAACAAATTTCCAACTTTAAAACGCTGGCGGCAAAATTTGCCGGCATCCCCGCTTCGCTTGCGAATTCCGCGGGCCTTCTCGCGCATCCGAGCTCGCGTTTTGATCTCGTGCGCCCCGGCATTTCGCTTTATGGGGGACGAGCACTCATCAGTGGTGAAAATCCGATGAAACCAGTCGTCCGGCTCGATGTACATATCGTACAAGTGCGCCAAGCCAAAAAAGGCGAAACGGTCGGCTATGGCGGACAATACACGCTCCCCCGTGACTCACGACTCGCGGTGATCGCGGCCGGTTACGCTGACGGCATTCCACGCGCTTCCGGTTCGACCAACGAAAAACATGGCATGGAAGCAATTGTTTCAGGTAGACGTTGCAAGATTCTCGGCCGTGTTTCGATGGATTTGATCGTGCTCGATGTGACAGACATTCCCGAAGAAACGGTCAAGCGCGGGGACATCGTTCGCATCCTTGGCGAAGAAATTACGGTCGATGATCTCGCCGCTGTTTCGGGGACAGTCGGTTATGAGGTACTTACAAGGCTTGGTCATCGCTATCGTCGAACATATATTGGTGGGTGATGACCGAGAGCAAATGGATCGTGAAGCGCGAATTGCAGCCTAATCCTGAAGATTACGGCTATGATCTCGATCGCGTGCTCTCGGCAGTCGTGAGCCTGCGCTCGATCATTCCATCCGATGCTTCGACCGCCGAAGCGCTCGGCACCGAGCGCGCGGGGAACGGCGTTATCGTCCGCGAGAATGGGCTCGTATTGACTATTGGTTATCTCGTTACTGAAGCAGAAACAGTTTGGCTCAAGCTTTCCGACGGCCGCTCAGTGTCGGGGCATGTTCTCGCTTTCGATCAAGAAACTGGCTTCGGCGTCGTGCAGCCGTTGACGCGGCTCAATCTGCCGGCGCTTTCGTTTGGAGATTCATCCGCAACCCATGTCGGCGACAAAGTTGTCATCGCAGGCGGCGGCGGACGCTCGCATTCGGTGGCAGGTCATATCGTCGCCACGCAGCAATTCGCAGGTTATTGGGAATATTTCCTGGACAAAGCGATTTTCACTGCACCCTTCCATCCGAATTGGGGGGGAACTGCGCTAATCGGATCACGAGGCGAGCTACTCGGCATCGGCTCGTTGCAGTTGGAACGTACACGCGATGGTGGACGCGTGGAGCCGATCAACATGATGGTGCCGATCGATATTTTAAAGCCAGTATTCGACGATCTCGTAAAATTCGGCCGCGCGAACCGACCGGTGCGTCCGTGGCTCGGGCTCTATTCTACCGAATTGGATAATCGCATTGTGATCGCGGGCCTTGCCAAGCGTGGGCCCGCAAGGCGCGCGGAACTGAAAATCGGCGACGTGGTGCTCGCGGTCGCCGGCAAAGAGATTAGAGATCTTGCCAATTTCTATCGGCAAATTTGGTCGCTTGGCCCTGCTGGTGTGAACGTCCCGCTCACCATTCACCGCGAGGGAGACACATTCGACGTGACAATTAAATCCGGCGAACGCACGCAATATTTGAAGCAACCGAGCATGCATTGAGTAATACACCTGACGGCGCGTGATTGTTTTCTGCGTGTTATACTTCAATATCGAATCTTGAACCGAACCAATGGCAAAAACCCAACAAAACTTCGTCTGCCAGAGCTGTGGCGCCGTGTATCAGCGCTGGTCGGGCAAATGCGACGCCTGCGGGGAATGGAACACCATCGCCGAAGAAGCAGGTGTGAAAGATTCGGTTCCTGCAGCCCAACGCGCAAACCGCAAAGGTCGTGCATTTAAGCTCGAGCCGCTCGCAGGCGAGGCCGAAGAAGCGCCACGTATCCCTTCCGGCATAAAGGAATTGGATCGTGTTACCGGCGGTGGCTTTGTACGAGGCTCGGTGCTGCTGTTGGGCGGTGATCCTGGCATCGGAAAGTCGACGCTACTGATCGAAGCCGCGGCTGCGCTCGCCAAACAAAATAGACGGGTCATTTACGTCTCCGGCGAAGAAGCCATCGGCCAGGTGCGAATGCGCGCATCGCGACTAAGTTTATCACAAGCGCAGATCGAGCTCGCGGCCGAAACGAATGTCGAAGACATCCTCGCGACACTGAAAGACGCAGCAGCTCCTTCCCTCGTCGTGATTGATTCGATTCAGACACTTTGGACCGAAACCGTGGAATCCGCACCTGGCACTGTAACGCAAGTGCGCGCATCGACGCAGGCACTTCTCCGTTACGCCAAGCGTACGGGCGCGGCTGTCGTCCTAATCGGTCACGTGACCAAAGACGGCCAAATTGCGGGGCCGCGCGTTGTCGAACACATGGTTGATGCCGTTCTGCACTTCGAGGGCGACAGCGGGCATCAGTTTAGAATTTTGCGTGCCCTAAAAAACCGCTTCGGTCCGACCGACGAAATCGGCGTATTCGAGATGACTGGCCAAGGCCTGCGTGAGATCGAAAACCCATCAGCGCTGTTTTTGTCCGACCGCGATCTTGGCTCGCCCGGCACGGCGGTATTCGCTGGTATCGAGGGCACGCGCCCGCTGCTCGTGGAAATCCAGGCGCTCGTGGCCCCCACTGCTCTTGGCACGCCGCGTCGCGCGGCCGTCGGCATTGATGCGAACAGGCTCTCTATGATCCTCGCNGTGCTAGAAGCGCGCTGCGGCATCCGGCTCTCCAGCCACGATGTCTATATCAACGTCGCAGGCGGCCTTCGCATTGTCGAGCCTGCATCGGATCTCGCGGTCGCCGCTGCCCTTGTATCGTCGCTGTCGAACGCTGCTCTCCCTGCCGATGCAGTTTATTTCGGTGAAGTCAGCCTTACGGGTGCAGTGCGCGCCGTGCCGCAAGCGGCGGCCCGGCTGAAGGAGGCTGCTAAGCTTGGCTTTACCCGCGCTGTGGTACCTGAATTGAGCCGGTCGGAAGCTGGCGAAGGCTTGAAAATCAACGCAGTTGCGGCCCTGACTGCGCTGGTAGCGGAGATCGCGGCCCGCAGTCCGAGGGGCCCAAGACGGGCTGTTGGCGGGGGTGGAGAAGACGGATGACGTCAGTGCTTCCTGTCGCTATACCCTCCCCCGTGCGCGGAGAAACGGCTCTTATGAGCCGAAGTCTTTAGTGTAGGGATCCCAAGGCAGAATGCCCTTCTCACTTCTCGATATTGGCCTTCTGGCGGTGATGCTAGTTTCCGGCATCTTGGCCATGGTGCGCGGCTTCATGCGCGAAGTGTTGTCGATTGCCTCTTGGGTCATCGCCGCCGTTGTCACGCTCTATGGCTATGCCAAGGTCGTTCCCTATGCGAAGCAGTACATTTCGAACGATTTGATCGCAACCGGTGTTGCGGTCGCGGCGGTCTTTCTTGGCACGCTGCTCGTCGTTTCGCTTTTCACCGTCAAGATTTCAGATCTCATCCTCGATAGCCGCATCGGCGCACTCGACCGCTCTCTTGGGTTCCTGTTTGGGCTCGCACGCGGGCTTTTCATCATGGTAGTGGCGTTCCTGTTCTTCGTATGGCTGGTTCCAGCGAAGAGCTTGCCCGACGCCGTGAAAAATGCACGCTCTCGGTCAGTTCTGCAAGGAACCGGCGATTGGCTGCTGTCGGTCTTGCCGGACGACCCCGAGAGCGCAATCTTAAAAAGGCTGAAGAAACCACGGGACGGCGATGACGCGACCCCGGCCGACGTCCCATCGGGCCAGCGTTCGGAGCGTGGCGGCTCTGCGCGCGTGGCAGGTGGCGAAGCCACCGAATCCGGGTACAAACGCAACGACCGTCAAGGCTTCGATCAGTTGCTCGAAAGCACCCGCGGCATATCTCGCTAGGCGATAGCGGAGGACACGATGAGCCAAGCCGAACACGAACAGAGTTCCGGCTCGATCCTCGACTCCCAGCACGACGACCGGTTGCGAGAAGAATGCGGTGTATTCGGAATCTTCAATCACGAAGATGCAGCGGCTATTACTGCGCTCGGCCTGCATGCGCTGCAGCACCGCGGCCAGGAAGCGGCGGGGATCGTCAGCTATGACGGCAAGCGGTTTCACCTTGAGAGACGGCTTGGACTGGTCGGCGACAACTTTTCGAAACGGGCCGTGATCGATCGGCTTCCGGGCCGGCAAGCCTTAGGCCATACGCGTTATTCCACGACCGGCGCCACTCTCCTTCGCAACGTTCAACCGCTATTTGCCGAACTCGACGGCGGCGGCTTTGCCGTCGCCCATAACGGCAATCTCACCAACGGCTTGACTCTCCGCCGCACCCTGGTGCGCGAAGGCGCCATCATGCAGTCGACAACTGACACGGAAGTGATCTTGCATTTGCTAGCACGCTCGAAAATGCCGCGCTTCGTCGATCGCTTCGTCGATGCACTGCGCTCAATCGAAGGCGCTTATGCCTTTGTGGGCATGACCAACAAAAAGCTCGTCGGCGCGCGTGACCCCTTGGGAATTCGACCGCTGGTGCTCGGCGACCTCAACGGCTCGCCAATTCTCGCGTCTGAAACCTGCGCTCTCGACATAATCGGCGCGAAATTCGTGCGCGATATCGGAAATGGCGAGATCGTCATCATTTCGGAGGAAGGCATCCAGTCAATCAAGCCATTCCCGGAAATGGCACCGCGTCCCTGCATATTTGAATATATTTATTTCGCGCGACCGGATTCGATTGTTGGCGGGAGGCCGGTTTATGAGGTGCGTAAAAATCTCGGCACTCAACTTGGGCAGGAGTCGCCGGTCGGTGCCGATGTGATCGTTCCGGTACCGGACTCTGGCGTACCCGCAGCGATTGGATATTCGCAGGTGACGGGCATCCCCTACGAGATGGGTATCATCCGCAACCACTATGTCGGCCGCACATTCATTGAGCCAACGCAGCACATTCGCGAACTTGGCGTGCGCATGAAGCATTCTGCAAATCGCGCCGCCGTTAAGGGCAAACGCATCGTGCTGATCGACGACTCGCTCGTGCGTGGTACGACGTCGATAAAAATCGTCCGCATGATGCGCGAAGCGGGTGCGAAGGAAGTTCATATGCGGATCGCATCGCCGCCAATTACCCATTCCGACTATTATGGCATCGACACGCCCGAACGCGATAAATTACTCGCTGCCACGCATGATCTCGAAGGCATGCGGAAGTATATTGGCTCGGATTCGCTTGCCTTCTTGTCAATTGAGGGGCTCTACAAGGCAATGGGCCATAACCGACGCGATCCCGAACGCCCGCAATACACCGATCACTGCTTCACCGGCGACTACCCAACCGCGCTTACCGACAAGAGCGGTGGCAACGCGCCAAAGCAGCTCTCGCTGCTCGCCGAAGCGAGCTAGCCCTTAACCTTCGAGGAGCAACCTATTGATCGCCACCGTAGGTGGCGCATTTTCTGCTTCATCTATAAGCATCGTCCTAGGCTCGAGCGAAAAGCTGGCTAGCCTCAAAGGATGGCTCGATGAATTCCGTATCCAAACCGCTCGCCGGTAAAGTCGCGCTCGTCACCGGTGCATCCCGTGGGCTCGGTTATGCAACGGCAGTTGCCTTGGCGCGCGCCGGTGCCCACATTGTTGCGCTCGCTCGTACAGCAGGAGGGCTTGAAGGGCTGGATGATGAAATCAAGAAAGATGGCGGCCATGCGACGTTGGTGCCGCTCGATATCAAAGATTTTATAGCGCTCGACCGGCTTGGCGCTTCGCTGCACGAACGTTTTAAGAAGCTTGACGTATTGATCGGAAACGCAGGCCAACTCGGCTCCCTCTCGCCGCTTGGCCATCTCGATCCGCAGACTTGGGATGACGTAATTGCGGTGAACGTGACCGCCAACTGGCGGCTCATCCGATCGCTCGATTCACTTCTACGTGCATCAGATGCAGGCCGCGCGGTATTTATCACGTCGGGAGTTGCAAACAGCCCGCGCGCCTATTGGGGCCTTTACGCTGCATCGAAATCGGCCCTTGAAATGATTGCGCGCGTCTATGCTAAGGAAGTCGCAACGACGCCTATACGAGTGAACCTTTTCAATCCTGGCCCCATCCGCACTCGCATGCGCGCGAAAGCGATGCCGGGCGAGGACCCGACAATGCTTGATACGCCGGAGCAAGCCGCAGAGGCGATATTGCCTCTATGCCTGTCTACGTGCAGCGAAAACGGAAAAATTTACGATTACCCGAAAAAGAAATTTCTTGCCTTCAACGCGCCTGCGTAGCACGCCAAGCGATAACGGCAGCACACGCAAGTGCCACCGCCGCTATCAAAAACGGTACGCCAGGAATATGAACCCCACGCGCTGGATCGATCGAATAGGCGAAACTTTGGGTGAAAATCACCGGACCGATCAGATTGGCAACACCCTGCACACTCGCATTCGCGCCCTGTAACTGGCCCTGTTCGGTTTCGGTCACTCGTCGCGACATCAACCCTTGCGCAGAAGGGTTTGCAATTCCCCAGATCGCCATTAGCGGGATGCCGGCGAGAAATAGCATGCCACTATTCGCGATGCCGTAAACTGCGAAACCAATCGACCCGAATACAAGCCCAATCAGCAGCGCACGACGTTCGCCGATCCTCGCAACAATCGGGCCGACCAAGCCTGCTTGTACGATCATCGAGAAAACGCCAACCATCGCAAGTACTAAACCGATGGTGGTTTCACTCCACCCATAGCGATAGCCCATATAGAGTACGGTCACGCTTGGCAGCACAACATGGGCGAGATTGCTGAGAAAATTCGCGCTGGCCAACCCGAGTAATTCAGAATGCGAGCGCAAGAGCGTGAGCGAGCTCATCGGATTCGCGCGTTTCCACGAAAACGGCGCACGCCTTTCGGGGGGCAATGACTCCGGTAGCACGAAAAAACCGTAGGCTGCATTAGTCAGACAGAAACCCGCGGCCGCCCAGAACGGCAAACGCGCATCGATGCCTCCCAATATGCCCCCTATCGCGGGTCCCAGAACGAAGCCGATACCAAACGCTGCCCCCAACAGACCAAAACGTTTGGCGCGTTTTTCGGGTTCTGTAATATCGGCGATGTAGGCAAATGCGGTGCTCATGTTCGCCGTGGTAATGCCGGAAATCGTGCGGCCTATGAAGAGCCACAATAAATTTGGCGCCAGCGCCATCAAAATGTAATCGAGGCCGAGGCCAATATTCGACGCCAAGATCACAGGACGGCGGCCCAGGTAGTCGGAGAGCGATCCCTGGATCGGCGAGAATACGAATTGCATCAGTGCCCACACCGTTCCGAAGAGACCATAGATTTCGGCCCCGCGGGCGGTGTTGCCCTGCAGAAAACTCACAATAAGTCCCGGCAAAACCGGGATGACGATCCCGATAGCGAACATGTTGAGTAGGATCGTGATAAAAATATAGGCGAAGCCCGCGGTACGGGCGGTGAAGGGAACGGNAGGCGCGCTCATGTACTCACTCCCGCCCAGCGAACGGATTATCGGATTCGCGAAAGGCGAGCCGAATNGGCACGCCTGGGAGGTCGAATGTGTCGCGCAGCGAATTAACGAGGTAGCGCGTGTAAGAATCGGGAAGTGCTTTCGTGCGCGTCCCGAACAGCACGAAGCTCGGCGGTCGCGCCTTCGGCTGTGTTATGTAGCGAAGCTTGATGCTCTTGCCGGTGACAGCGGGCGGAGAATGCGCTTCCATGACGCCCCTGAGCCATCGGTTTAGTGCCGCAGTCGATGCGCGGCGATTCCAAACGCCATACATTGAGATGACTTCCCGCATTAGCCGGTCGAGCCCCTCGCCCGTTTGGCCCGAAACCGGCACTACGGGCATTCCCCTCGCCTGCGGCAGCCAGTGATCCGTCGCTTCGCGCAGTCTTTTCGGCGCGACTTCAGTATCCGAGACAAGATCACGCTTGTTGATGCCAAGCACAAGTGCGCGACCTTCCTTCAGCACGAGATCAGCAATTCGCAAGTCCTGCTCTTCGAAAGGGTGTGTCGCATCCAATAGAAGAACGACGACTTCGGCAAAACGGATTGCTCGCAGTGCATCGGCGACTGAAAGCCGCTCTAATTTATCGTCGATCCGCCCACGACGGCGGATACCAGCTGTATCATAAAGCTCAAATTTCCGCCCGCCAAATTCGAAATCGACCGCGATCGAGTCACGCGTGATTCCCGCTTCAGGACCTGTAACAAGACGGTCGTGCCCAATGAGACGATTGATGAACGTCGATTTTCCTGCATTGGGCCGGCCCACGATTGCGACGCGAATTGGCCGGTTTGGATCTTCGATCATCGGATTTTCCGAATCCCTATCATGCTCGGGCGTGCTCTCTTTCGGCTCTTGCACGAGCACCTCGTTCAGTGCATCAAAGAGATCGGATAAACCTTCATTATGCTCAGCCGAAACAGGAATCGGCTCGCCAAGACCAAGCTCGAACGCCTCATAAGCGCTATCCCATCCCTTCTTTGCTTCGCATTTGTTGGCGACGAGGATCACCGGCTTTCCGGCGCGGCGCACGACTTCCGCAAACGCGTGGTCCACCGGTGTTATGCCAACCCGTGCATCGATTATGAAAATGACGGCGTCGGAGTCGCGGATCGCGGCTTCCGTCTGCGCCCGCATGCGACCAGTAAGACTCCGATCATGCGCTTCTTCGAAGCCTGCTGTATCGATGACGCGAAATTCGAGGCCCGCAAGATTAGCCTTGCTTTCGCGCCGATCACGGGTCACGCCCGGTCGGTTGTCGACAAGTGCAAGCCGCTTGCCGATCAAGCGATTGAAGAGCGTCGATTTGCCGACATTAGGCCGGCCGACGAGGGCGACGGTGGGGAGCATCGCATGGGCCGGTGAAAAAAGAGTGATGTCCAATCAGTTCTGGGTACGCGAATCCGCCCACGGATCGTCATCGACAGCGGGCTTTGCGGCTGAACGCGGTGCAGGCTGGTTCAGGCCCTGCGTCCGCGACGCGCGGGAATTCTTTTGCTTCGCTTGTTCTGCCCCCTGATCCTGCTGCCGGTCCGAACCCGTGCTGCTGATTTGCGTATCAATAGGAATATTGGAATTCGACGGTTGTGGAGGCGGAGTATTATAGTTGATGCCCGGCACACCACCGGGAAATAGTGCCTTACGCTCGCCGGCGATCGGCGTCTTCTTTTCATCGAATAAATCGAAATCGGCGCAAGCACCCGCGAATAACGGTAGCGCAAAAATCGCAATGTGCAGATAATGCTTCGTCCGGTTTGTCATCGCGATTACTGTGTTGCCGAACTGGGTTTGCCNGGCAGATTGANGTCTGCCAAAAGCGCATTCATTACCTCTGCGCGGTTCCTAACTCCCGCCGGAACTTCAGGATCGACAATCAGCCCAGCAAAGATCCCACGCGCCGCCTCGCGCTCGCCTGCGCGATATCGCGCGAAGCCAAGTAGCTCCTTGGCAGAATACTGGAACGCCGAACCAGTGGCTGAAAGCGGCTCGATCCGCGACACAACTTCAGAAAGCGGAGCCGTGTCCACGAGTAGGATAGCCGCGCGAATCCGCGCGAAATCCCGAATAGCTGAATCGACAGCACCATCGGCAGCAATCGCATCATAAGCAGCAGCGCCAGCAGTTGCATCGCGAATGCCTGTCTCGGCGGCGAGGCGAAATCGCGCAAGCAACCGATATCCGGCCGGCGCATCTTTCAAAAATGCTGAGAGTTTTTCTTCAGCTTCGACGTGCTTGTCGGAATCCGAAAGCGCAAGCGCCTGCTCGTAAAGGGTGCCCGCCGTAGCGCTCTCGCGCGCCTGATACCATTCCCATGCACGCCAGCCCCCGGTCGCGGCGACGATCAGAAATGCCGCGCCAATGGCATAGCCGCCATAGCGCTCCCAAAGCTTCATCATCCGGTCGTGCCGGAGTTCCTCGTCGATTTCACGAATGAATTGACTGTCTGACATGAAGNTCTCGNGGCCCCACGTTGCCGGGGCTCAAATGCCGCGTACAGTANAGATGTGGACGGATCGTGGCAAACCGTCTAAATGCTCGATTTTTTTATTGTTCTTACATTTTCGCTTTTAGCGGATAAACGTTAGCTGCACCCGGAAATTCGCGATTCCGCACTTCACGGGCATAGTTTTTGACCGCGGCTTCGATCCCACCCGCGAGTTCACCATATTGCTTCACAAATTTGGGTACGCGTGGCGATAGGCCGAGCATGTCTTCCAGCACCAGGATCTGACCGTCGCAAGCAGGCGATGCGCCGATACCGATCGTTGGAATAGCGACTTCTTCAGTGATCCGTTTCGCTAGTGGCTCAGCCACCGCCTCTACCACCATTGAGAACGCCCCTGCTTGCGCAATCGCACGCGCGTCATCGAGGAACGGACCCCAGTCCTTCTCCTCACGNCCGAGCGCCTTGAATGTACCGAGTGAATTGATTGACTGCGGTGTAAGACCGACATGTCCCATCACTGGCACGCCGCGCTCAGAGAGAAAACGCACGGTCTCGGCCATCTTGGCTCCGCCCTCCATCTTGATCGCGCCACAGCCGGTTTCTTTCAGCACGCGCGCGGCGGAACGAAATGCATCCTCCTTGCTCGCCTCATAGCTGCCGAATGGCATGTCGACCACGATCAGCGCACGCCTGGAGCCACGCATCACGGCGTGTCCCTGCAGGATCATCATNTCGAGCGTGACAGGAATGGTGGTCTCGAGTCCATGCATCACCATGCCAAGTGAATCGCCAACCAGAATGAAATCGACATGTGGATCGAGCAACCGCGCTGTATGTGCATGATAGGACGTAAGAGCAACGATCGGCTCCTTGCCTTTACGAGCGCGAAGCTCGGGTGCGGTAATGCGGCGGACTTCTTGCTGGAATGACATCGATTGCCTCCTCAGGCCGGGAGCACGGGCACCCCTATCACATACGGATGGAAAAGATAGCCAAGCATCGCAAAGACCAGGCAACCCGCGATAATCGTGCCGAGGTCGGCCTGCCAATTCGGCGTGGAGTATTTCGGCGCTGGCCTCCTTTTCATCGAAATCCGGCTCCATATCGCCCAAGCGAGCACCGTGCCGAACAGCACGATGCCAGCGAGATCACCGTTGGCGAGAAGATGAGCCAGCGCCCAGGTCTTTATACCGACCAACATCGGATGTTTCAGCCAGAGCCGGAGATGCGTTGGCGCGTAGCCGGATGGGATGCAGATGCTCGCGAACAGCACCAGCGGGATCGCGAGATGTTTCATCCATACCGGCGGGTACCAGAGTTGCGGTGGGCCTTCCACGCGCCACGCCGCAAAGCCATCCCCGATCATGAACAGACCGATGATCGAAATTACTGAATAGAGACCCTTGTATGGTCCCTCGCCAATTTTCGCGACTACGCCCGCGCGAGCGACACGCATCGTCGTGAACCCGTGAGCGCTGAGAAAGACAAGAAGGCCGAGAAGCATGAGTTTCATGCGGAGAGCTTCCTATTTTGAGCTTTGGTTCGCCTTAACGTCTTTGATATCCGTGAACTTTATGTTTGGCGTACGTCCACTCGTATAATCCAAATCGAACTGACTCCGCGCAAGAAAAACCAGATCGCCGTCCAGATCAGTCGCGATCGAAGAGAATTTTTCGGCGGCGAATTCGTCTACCTTCCTGCGCTCATCTGCTGAAATCCAGCGCGCGAGCTGGAACTCGCTCTGGTCGAAGGAAACTTCAATTCCATACTCCATAGCGAGACGAGCCTTTAGTACATCGAGCTGTAGCGGCCCGACGACACCAATCAACGCGGGTGAGCCATCAGTGGGGTTGAATACCTGCACCACGCCCTCCTCTGCCATCTCCTGCAACGCCTGTTTCAGCTTTTTCGCTTTCATCGCATCATCGAGCTTGGTGCGACGCAGAATTTCCGGGGCAAAGCTCGGTACACCAACAAAAGTGAGTGTCTCGCCTTCCGTGAGCGTATCGCCGATCCGAAGTGTGCCGTGATTTGGGATGCCGACAACGTCGCCAGCATAGGCTTCGTCTGCAATAGCGCGCTCCTGTGCGAAAAAGAACTGCGGCGAATTGAGACTCATGATTTTTCCTGTGCGCGTTTGTTTTACCTTCATCCCACGTTCAAGCTTGCCGGAGCACAGGCGCGCGAATGCGATACGATCGCGATGGTTCGGATCCATATTCGCTTGGATCTTAAAAACAAAGGCCGTAAGTTTCGGCTCTCCGGCTTCAACGCGGCGCCCATCGGTATTTTGTGCGCGTGGAGGCGGCGCCAAATCACCGATGGCGTCGAGTAAATCACTAACGCCAAAATTCTTTAGAGCACTACCGAAGAATATCGGCGTCAAGTGACCTTCAAGGAAGGCCGGCGAGTGAAATTTCTTGCAGGCGCTCTGAACGAGCGCGAGTTCCTCACGTAGCGCTACCGGATCGATATGAGATCGGGCTTGTGCTATTTTTTCCACACTGATCTGACTCAGTTCGTTGACTTTGCTGTCTCCTTCCATCAAGCGCACGCTGCCCGATCCTGTATTGTAAGTGCCAACGAAATCGCGCCCACGGCCGATTGGCCAGGTCATCGGCGCTGTATCAAGGGCAAGCGTCTTTTCAATCTCGTCGAGCAGCTCGAATGGATCGCGGCTTTCGCGATCCATTTTATTAATAAAGGTGATGATCGGGATATCACGGAGGCGACAGACCTCGAACAGCTTGCGCGTNCGAGCTTCAATGCCCTTTGCCGCATCAATCACCATCACAGCGGAATCAACTGCCGTTAGCGTTCGATAGGTATCTTCGGAAAAATCTTCATGCCCTGGCGTGTCGAGAAGGTTGAAAATACGCTTGTTATATTCGAACGTCATTACTGAAGTGACCACGGAAATTCCTCGCTCGCGTTCAATCGCCATCCAGTCTGAGCGCGTGGAACGGCGATCGCGCTTGGCCTTCACTTGGCCCGCGAGATTGATCGCGCCTCCGAACAACAGGAGCTTTTCAGTGAGCGTCGTCTTACCGGCGTCCGGATGTGAGATAATAGCAAAGGTGCGCCGCCGAGCGGCCTCGGCTGCAAGCGGCGAGCGCATGGCGGGATCTTCGGTAAGGACCGGTACATTCATAGCACGATGCATATGGCTCGAATGTCCCACAGGATCAAGGTATTCACCTGCGCTTAACGGCAACGCGAATTCGTCCCGCAAATCTCATTCATGATACGGGTCAACCTACGAGCACCCATTGCGTCTTAAGGGTCTTGTATTCAGCCGCTATATTTGAACGAGACACTCAGTCGTGCCCGATACGCTTCCACTTTCCCGTTTTTCAGTTGTAAATCGAGTTCCTTCACTTCTGCGACGCGTAGGTCCTTAAGTGTTTTTCCAGCGCGGTTCACAGCAGCCGTTGCGGCCTTCTCCCAGGATTCAGTGCTGGTCCCCACGATCTCGATGACTTTGTAAACGCTTTCAGCCATTGTCTTCCTCCCGTTTTGTTGTGGNAGAAGTCTAGCATCTGTGCCGGGCTTTGCACGTCTCGTAAAAAATGCGTCATTCCCACTCAATCGTGCCCGGCGGCTTCGAGGTCACATCGTAAACGACACGATTNACCCCGCGAACTTCATTGATAATTCGTGTCGCGACACGGCCGAGGAAGGCCATCTCGAAGGGATAAAAATCTGCCGTCATGCCATCAATGGAAGTTACGGCACGGAGGCCGACAACTTCATCATAAGTGCGACCGTCGCCCATGACACCGACCGTGCGAACGGGCAATAGCACGGCGAAGGCCTGCCAAATCTCGTCATAGAGATCCGCGCGGCGGATTTCCTCGAGAAAAATCTCGTCGGCAAGACGAAGCAAATCGGCTTTTTCTTTGGTGACTTCGCCCGGAATACGGATTGCAAGTCCTGGACCCGGAAACGGATGGCGGCCGACAAATGAGTCCGGCAGCCCCAACTCGCGGCCGAGCGCTCTGACCTCATCCTTGAACAATTCTCGCAGTGGCTCGACAAGCTTCAAATTCATGCGTTCGGGCAACCCGCCGACATTATGATGCGATTTTATCGTTACCGAGGGGCCGCCTGAAAATGAAACGCTCTCGATCACATCGGGATAAAGCGTGCCTTGCGCGAGAAATTCGACCTTACCAATTTTTTTCGCCTCGGCCTCGAATACGTCAATAAATAATTTCCCGATGATTTTTCGCTTCTGCTCTGGATCGGNTATACCCTTTAAGGCTTTCAAGAATGTTGTGCTTGCGTCCACATGTATGAGTGGAATGTTGTAGGTGCCGCGAAAGAGGGCAATGACTTTTTCGGCTTCCGCCAGCCTCAGCAATCCATGATCGACGAAGACGCAAGTAAGCTGATCACCGATCGCCTCGTGCAATAATACTGCGGCGACCGAAGAATCGACACCACCTGACAACCCACATAACACGCGCGATTTGCCGACTTGTTTGCGGATCTTTTCGATCGACTCTTCGTGGAAGGCATGCATCGTCCAATCGCTTTTTAGTCCCGCGATCCGGTGAACGAAATTCTTGATTAGCTCGGCCCCTTGCGGCGTATGAACGACTTCGAGATGGAACTGGGTCGCGTAAAAGCGCCGTGTCTCGTCTGCGATCACCGCGATCGGCGCGTTCTCCGAGGTGCCAAGAACCTTGAAACCTTCCGGCAGCTTCGTCACCCGGTCGCCATGGCTCATCCAGACCGGATAGCGCGTGCCCTTCTTCCAAACGCCCTCAAATAAAGGACTTGCCTCGATCACCTCAACTTCGGCGCGGCCGAATTCTCGGTGGTGCCCGCCCTCGACCGTGCCACCGAGCTGCTGAGCCATGACCTGCTCACCATAGCAGATGCCGAGCACTGGCACGCCTGCCTCAAAAATGGACTTCGGCGCAAGTGGTGCACTGTCATCAAGGACGGAAGCCGGACCACCCGAAAGAATCACAGCCTTCGGTTTCATCGCAACGAAGGCCTCCGCCGCGTTCTGATAAGGCACGATTTCGGAATAGACGCCGGCTTCGCGTACGCGCCTTGCGATCAACTGTGTAACCTGAGAGCCAAAATCGACAATGAGAATCTTGTTATGTGGCGCGGTCATGCGCGCTTCTAAGACCTCACAACGAAGCTGTCGAATCCTGCGTGTTCAAAAAAGGGTAAGAACATTCTACAGAGGCTTAACGTGTCAGCTATGGCGTAACAAGGATATGAAGAATCCGTCGGTATTGGTGCGCTTAGGCGTGAGCAGTAGGCCCTCTTTACTGGTATGTGCGGCAGCCTTGAGAACATGCCCACGTTCACCAAGCGTGCGACATACTTCCACCACGCCGATTGCAGACCAGCCGGATGCGCGCGCGAGAAAGCTACGCACCTGCGCACTGTTTTCGGCGTCGAGCAACGAACAGGTGATGTAGGCAACTCTGCCGCCGGGTTTTGCGAAAGACGCGGCCTCGTCGAGTAATTTGGCTTGTTCTTTCAATCGAATTTCGAGCGCACCCGGCCGCATCCGCCACTTGGCGTCGGGGTGCCGCCGCCATACGCCAGTGCCCGTGCAAGGCGCATCGACAAGCACAAGATCCATTCGTGCAGTTAGGTCCGCCAACACATCGGCTTTCCCTTTGGGTGAACGCACCTGGATATTATGCGCGCCTGCGCGCTGAATGCGGTCGTGGATCGGAGCCAGACGACGCAGATCGGAATCATAGGCGAAAATCTGTCCCCGGTTTTCCATAATAGCCGCGAGAGCAAGCGTCTTGCCGCCAGAACCGGCACATAGGTCCAGAACTTGTTCGCCAGGTCTCGCGCCCGTTAGCTGGGCTGCAATTTGCGAGCCTTCATCCTGTACTTCGAACCAACCCTTCTGAAACGAGGGCTCGGAAGTTGCTGGCGGATGTCGGCCTTGTAGATCAAGTGGAATGCGGATACCGAATGGCGACCAGCTTGTCTCGACGGCATTGAGATGAGAAAGTTCGGCAAGCAATTTTTCGCGGGTTGTCTTCAGGTGATTCGCGCGTAAATCGAGCGGCGCACGGGTTGCGGCGGCGGCCCCTTCTTCCGCACGTTCCTCATGAAATGCTTTTGCGAATTGCGCATCCAGCCACTCGGGATAGTCGCCGCGTACATATGGTGGTGCACAGTCGAGATTTGCTCGGATAAGCAGCAAGCGCTCCTCCGCAGAAAGCGGTTCAGGCGCGAACCGAGAGCCATCGAATAATCTATCAATCGCCTCAATCTCAAGACCGCGTGCAAGTCTTAGCGAGCCAAGCAATACCGCACGTGGGGTCATTTTCCCCATGATCCATGCACTTGAGGCTTTGCGCCGAAGCGCATCGTAAACAAGTCCGGCGATTGCGGCACGATCGCCCGAACCTGCGAAACGATGAGACAGTCCCCAAGCTCTCAGCGTGTCGGCAGCCGGCCGCATGCGAGCGTCTAGCTCCGACAATATTTCGATCGCAGCAGAGACACGGGCTGAAGGTGTCATCCCTTAAAGAGCATAGAGGCGAACTGCGAACATCACCCACATAATCAAAAGGACAATCGCACTCGCACCAAATGCCAATCCGCGATAGTTGACGCGATTGCTGGTCACGTGAACCCAAGCTTGAATGATGCGCAGGACAACATAGAGCCAGGAGAGTAACAAGAACGAGAAATCTGCCTGCCGCGTAAACAGGACAAGGATCGTGAGCACGTAAAACAGAACCGGCATCTCAAACTGATTGAGATATGAATTTCCAAACTGTGTCGCCCGCGCAGGCCATTTCGGTTCACGCAATGCGATATCGCGGGAACGCACTTCTTTCTTGACGAGAGCGGTTCTCCGATGAACCGCCATCCCAATCATGAGCGTAAACGTTAGTGCAACTTGTACGAACAGAGGTGTTAGAGTGAACAGAATGGACATAGTCTGCGGCTCCTTGCTTTGGACCGCCCTCTCTTAGCGTTGATTCCGGATTTTCCCAAAAGCAGCAGCCCCCGCCCGAGCTCCCGGCTCTTTCATTGGCGGGGTGAGCAGCGTGATGGTGCGTCCTTCGCGCGCATGCGTACCGCCATCATAGCTAC
>Ga0031654_10000014_pt1 | contig 39299 bp, 31 predicted proteins | sample FrelakmetCRP12CR_FD_55268 | JGI IMG/M metagenome (GOLD analysis project Ga0031654, IMG submission 55268) | Freshwater lake sediment microbial communities from the University of Notre Dame, USA, for methane emissions studies - CRP12 CR | ecosystem: Environmental > Aquatic > Freshwater > Lake >...
AGGCTTGCGCCCATTGTCCAATATTCCCCACTGCTGCCTCCCGTAGGAGTCTGGGCCGTGTCTCAGTCCCAGTGTGGCTGATCGTCCTCTCAGACCAGCTAAAGATCATAGCCTTGGTGAGCCGTTACCTCACCAACTAGCTAATCTTACGCGGGCCGATCCTTTGGCGATAAATCTTTCTCCTTACGGACGTATCCGGTATTAGCTCAAGTTTCCCTGAGTTATTCCGAACCAAAGGGTACGTTCCCACGCGTTACTCACCCGTCTGCCGCTCCGTATTGCTACGGCGCTCGACTTGCATGTGTTAAGCCTGCCGCCAGCGTTCGCTCTGAGCCAGGATCAAACTCTCAAGTTTGAGATTTTATCCGGCTCGGTCTCTACATTGACGAGTCCCAAGCACGTTGATCACTTGCGCGATCAAGCGGGCTTGATATCAAACGTAGGACCGCCGAGTCTCATTAACCTTCAACCAAGCAAGCTCACGCCTGCGAGGAGGAAGGTCCGCAAGGACCCCGCCGCCTACGTTTCTCTTTCTTCCGATTCACAGTTTCAAACAGCAAACGCGAACATCTCACTGCTCACGCAGCCTTCCGGAAAACCGGAAAGCCTCGAAGATTTTCTCTTCCGGCCGAAACCAGAAAAGACCCCACGTTACGAATGATGAGCTTCGCAGGTGAACCGTCGCGCTAAGGCGGCAGCACACCGTGGTAATAAGTATATAGGCTTTGCGACTTTTCGTTGTCAACCATGAACGAGAAGGATGAATTAGACAGTTAGATCAGTCATTTCGGTCATCATCCCGCCACGAAGAAGAGGCGCTCTATTGGGGTCTGGCCGGAACCTACACTGACACTGGCCATGATGCCCCTCCTTCCGGGAAGGGAAGATTCAAGTAATCGACCGGTGACAACCGGCCACCGAGATCGAATTGGGGGCTTCGGCTTGGATAAATTGTATCACGCGGCAAATGCCCACCCCAGCATGGTTGATCTCGGGAATGAGCCCCCGCTTGGCCTCGAGCATCATGCCGAGGAACCGGTCGATCCCCGCCGCATTTCGATCCGCTGGCTCGCTGCCACTGTTCTGACCGCCCTCTCTGGCGCGAGCCTAATGGGCGGGGCGGTATATGCCGCGCTCGATGGCGAATATCGTTTTGCTTCGTTTCCCGAGATGGCACGAATAGCGCTGAAGGCCGCTAGCGATCGCGCCTCGAATCTTGCTGGCAAGTCTGACCGTATATCGCTTATCAGCGAGCACACATCTGCGCGCCAGATCATTCGCGTCTCTACTACGACCCGCGTTGGCGAACGCGAGATCGTGCGTGTTCGTCCTTTCGTGCGCGTCGCCACCAATTTAACACTCAGTCCAACCGACCTTGCTGCGAGCGTACCTCCTTTCAATCCAGTCAAACTGATGGCTGAGGCCGATGCCGGGACAGCAAACGACGAAACACCACAAGCGGAACCAAGTGGCGACCTCACCATCGTGATGCGTGACCTCGCGCAGGTTTCGCCCAATGTTCGCATTGTCGGCACCGTCGGCAACGATGACATTCTAATGAAATTGCGAGAAGCGATGGACGAGTCCGGCGCGAGAAGCAAAAGTGTCTCCGCATATCCACGCTTTGGAACCGCCAGTCTCTTTGGCAATCGTCTTGCTTATGCCGTCGAGGGCGACGGCCGCTTGATGTCCGACAGCATGTCCGCGGTCGTCGAAAATATGAGCACAGTTGGCAAAACAGGCACGGGAACGACAGGTGGCAATAGCTGGACCGAGCGCACGATTGTCGTGAAAAAGGGTGAAAACCTTACAACCATCCTGCGCGAGATTGGCGCCTCACCCGACGACATGCGGGCATTCCTCTATGCTTTCGGCGCGCGCGGCCGCGACAATGGACTCAAGGAAGGTCAACGCGTGCGATTCTTGCTGGAATCCGCGGAAAACGGGCAATCAGTGCCACTACGTGTAAGCATTTTCAGCGACCAGGGGCACGAAGCCACCGTCGCGCTGTCGGATATGGGTAAATATGTCGCCGTTGAAGACTTGCGCGACATGGATCTCTCTAAACGTTCGAACGAAGATGAAAGCGACGAAGGAAAGGGTATCCGACTCTATCAAAGTATCTATGAAACAGCGCTGAAGAATGAAATCCCGCCAGTTATGATTGATAACATCATTCGCACTTTATCTTTCGACATTGATTTACAGCGTCGCGTTCGCGCGGGCGATTCGATCGATGTGCTTTATGCTGGAGATGAAATAGAAGGTCAGAACGGCATTCTTTATGCCTCGATCAACGTCGGCGGCGAACCACGTCGTTATTATCGTTTCCAGACCACCGACGACGGTATTCTCGATTTCTATGATGAAACAGGAAAGAGCGCGAAGAAATTCCTCGTTCGTAAACCGATGGCTGGTGGTATTTTCCGTTCCGGCTTCGGCGCCCGTAATCATCCAATTCTGGGATTTAATCGCACACATACTGGGGTGGATTGGGCCGACGATACTGGCACTCCAATTTTCGCAGCAGGCAATGGCGTAATCCTTACCGCCGAGTGGAATTCTGGGGGTTACGGGCGGCACATCGAGATCCAGCACTTGAATGGCTATGTCACCACTTATTCACACCTGTCAGCCTTTGCGCGGGGCATCGACGAAGGCGTCAAGGTGCGTCAAGGTCAAGTCATCGGCTATGTCGGATCAACCGGTCTCTCCACTGGTCCACATCTTCACTACGAGGTAAAAATCAACGATACCTTTGTCGATCCGATGCGCATTAAACTGCCGCGCGGACGCGAGCTCGACGGTTCAATTCTCAATCAATTCGAGCGCGAGCGAAAATGGATCGACGGAATTCTTGAACGGTCACCTGGAGCGCCCCGCGCCCTGTCGGCGCAATCAGCCTCTAAGTGATTTGCGCGCGCGGCTTGCTTTAAGCTGCGCGGTCTACCACCCCCGCGGATCTGAAGATAAGTTCACCTTTCGCCAAACCAACCTTGATGCGCTCGCCGTCCTTGATCTCTCCTGCGAGCAGCTTGCCAGCGAGAGAATCCTGCAGCTCTTTTTGAATGACACGCTTCAATGGGCGCGCGCCATAGGCCGGATCATAACCCTTCTCCGCGAGAAAATTGCGTGCCTCGCTGGAGAGCTCAAGCACAACTTTGCGTTCGTCAAGCAACTTCTGGAGTCGAGTTATTTGTATGTCGACGATCGCACCCATCTGTTCGCGCTTCAGGCGATGGAATAAAATAATCTCGTCGACCCGGTTCAGGAATTCCGGACGGAAATTCGCACGCACAAGGCTCATTACCTGCTCGCGCACCTTATCCACGTCTTCATTCTCACCGAGTGAGACGAGGAATTCGGCACCAATATTCGAGGTCATAATGATTAAGGTATTCCGGAAATCAACCGTTCGACCGTGCCCGTCGGTAAGCCGGCCTTCATCGAGTACCTGCAGGAGTATGTTAAACACATCCGGATGCGCTTTTTCGATCTCATCGAACAGGATAACCTGATAAGGTCGGCGCCGAACCGCTTCCGTCAGTGCTCCGCCTTCCTCGTAACCAACATAGCCTGGCGGCGCCCCGATTAAACGGGCGACCGAATGTTTCTCCATATATTCTGACATATCGATACGGATGAGCGCTGTCTCATCGTCAAAGAGAAACGAAGCGAGTGCTTTTGTAAGCTCTGTTTTACCGACACCGGTTGGGCCGAGAAACATGAACGAGCCAATTGGCCGGTTCGGATCCTGCAGACCCGCACGAGCACGCCGCACGGCAGTCGAAACGGCCTTCACTGCTTCATTCTGACCGATAACGCGCCGACTAACCTCCTGTTCCATGCGGAGGAGCTTCTCTTTTTCGCCTTCCAACATCCGATCGACCGGCACGCCCGTCCAGCGAGAAACGACTTGCGCGACGTGATCGGGCGTCACCGCCTCTTCAACCATCGCCGTGCCAGCTTTACCCTCGACCTCAGCAAGTTTCTTTTCAAGTTCAGGAATCTTGCTGTAGGCAAGCTCACCAGCACGCTGATATTCACCTTTGCGCTGAACATTTGCGAGTTCGACGCGCGCGGACTCAAGCTCGGCCTTAATTTGTTGAGCGTCCGAAAGTTTCGTTTTTTCCGCTTGCCATCGCTGAGTCAGCACCGTGGATTCTTCCTCAAGCGAAGCGAGCTCTTTGGCAACTCGCTTCAGCCGCTCTTTCGAGCCTGCATCGGTTTCCTTTTTGAGCGCCTCTTCCTCGATCTTAAGCTGCACAATGCGACGATCGATCTCGTCAAGTTCTTCAGGCTTGGAATCAACCTGCATGCGCAAGCGCGCAGCCCCTTCATCGATCAGATCTATAGCCTTGTCCGGCAGGAACCGATCCGTGATATAGCGGTTCGAAAGTGTTGCAGCGGCCACGAGTGCAGAATCCAAAATCCGCACGCCATGATGCAATTCGTATTTTTCTTTTAGGCCGCGCAAAATCGAAACTGTATCTTCGACCGTAGGCTCGCCCACATAAACCGGCTGAAAACGGCGGGCAAGCGCAGCATCCTTTTCGACATGCTTGCGATATTCATCGAGCGTAGTCGCGCCTATGCAGTGCAGCTCTCCGCGCGCAAGCGCTGGCTTCAACAAATTAGAAGCATCCATCGCGCCATCGGCTTTACCTGCGCCGACCAGCGTATGCATCTCATCGATGAAAAGAACAATTCCGCCCGCCGCAGCCGTAACTTCCTGCAACACAGCCTTAAGTCGCTCTTCGAACTCGCCGCGATATTTTGCGCCAGCGACAAGCGCTCCAAGATCGAGCGCAAGGAGGCGCTTATCCTTTAAACTCTCAGGAACGTCACCATTGATGATGCGATTCGCTAGCCCTTCGACAATAGCCGTCTTGCCAACGCCGGGCTCGCCGATCAGCACCGGGTTGTTCTTGGTACGGCGAGAAAGCACTTGAATGGTGCGGCGGATTTCGTCGTCGCGACCAATGACCGGATCGATCTTACCGTTGCGCGCAGCTTCAGTAATGTCGCGGGTGTAGCGCTTGAGTGAATCGTAAGCGTTTTCGGCAGATGCCGAATTGGCGGTCCGGCCCTTTCGAAGCTCTTCGATTGCACCATTCAATTTCTGAGGTGTAACGCCCAGGCGCGCGAGAATGTTTCCGGCGTCGCTCTTATTCTCGATCGCAAGGGCCAGCAACAGACGCTCAACGGTAACGAAACTATCCCCCGCCTTTTCTGCCGCCTTTTCAGCGGTATCAAAGACGCGCGCCAGTGAAGGTTCAAGATAAAGCTGTCCAGCACCGCCACCTTCAACCTTTGGACGCTTGTTCAGAAGTGACTCGACTTCCGTCAACGCATCGCGCGATCGGCCACCAGAACGATCAATCAGACCCGCCGCAAGTCCCTCAGGGTCATCGAGGAGCACTTTCAATAGATGTTCGGTGGCGAATTGCTGATGGCCTTCGCGCAAGGCCAAAGACTGGGCCGACTGCACAAAACCGCGTGCCCGCTCAGTATATTTCTCAAAATTCATCACCCCTCTCCACGGTTACCCCGATCGTCCCCGAAGGCCCGATGGGAGCGTTTGATTGCGGCCATGCGCGGCCACGAAGTCTAAATAAGCATCGGACCTAAACGGTTGAAGGGTGCCGGTCCCCAATTTTTAGCGACAGTGAATGTGGTTATTCCCTTCTTCAACAATGAAGTTTAGGAAATAACCATGTTTTCCACGAGCGATGCCTGGGTCGCATCCCTATACCATTATCCCGTAAAAGGACTGTCGGGCCAACGGCTTTCATCAGTCGATTTGGGTATAGGTCAAACCTTTCCCATGGATCGTGCTTATGCGCTTGAGAACGGTCCTTCGGGTTTTGATCCGGCTGCACCCAAATGGCAGCCCAAGATCAAGTTTCTTTGTTTGATGCGGAACGCACGGCTCGCGTCGCTCTCAACACATTACGAACATTCAAGGCATACGCTCACAATCAAGTCCGGCCAAGATACCCTTGCCGTAGGCGATCTATCGAACGATGCGGGGCGTAAAAAGATCGAGAAATTTTTCGATAATTTCATGGAGCTCGAAAAGCGTGGTCCCATGCGCGTACTCGAAGCGCCCAATCACAGCTTTTCAGATGTACCTAAAAAAGTCGTGTCATTGATCAATCTCGCAACGCTCGCTGAGCTTGAAGATCGGCTCGGTATTTCAGTTCATCCACTTCGCTTCCGCGCCAATCTTTACTTCAAGGGGCTCCCGCCTTGGTCGGAATTCGATCTTATTGGGAAAGAACTTCAGATCGGCTCAGTTCAAATGACGGTCGTAAAGCGAATCGAACGCTGCGCCGCAACCCAAGTGAACCCGGAAACCGCTACTCGTGATCTGGATATTCCAGAAATTCTGTATCGGTTGAAAGACAACGCTGACCTTGGCGTTTATGCCGAGGTAAAGAGCGCCGGAAAAATCGCCGAAGGGGATCTAATCAAGATTTTGGATTGATAGATGAGTCTGTAGGCTCATTTCCCTCTGGTGGTCGCGATCCACCTTCGCTCTGATCAGAGCCCGCAGAGGATACCGGGTTCTGTCCACCCTGGCTCTGCTGGGGCTGACCATCGCCCTGATGCCCCCGGCGATTGTCGTAATTTCCGCCACCGTGGCGGAAATTACGATTGCGATTGCGCCCGAAGCGATCGTTTCTGTTTCCACGATTGCCCTGATCGTGCTCATAACCATGGCCTTGCGGAGAACCGCCGCCACCCCCCGTGATAAACGCCGGAAGATTACCGGAATTTTGTTGGTCGTTGCGCTGATGTGGCTGACCCTGGAAATTCGGCTGCGGTTGATGCTGAGGAGCGTGCTGGCGCTGCTGATGATGGACGGGTTGAACGGGCGCACCGCCGGCGTAGGGTTGCGCGTTTGCTTCACCTGGAGACCCATCATCGCCTTCGCTGTCATCGAAATCACCGCCGCCCTCCATTTCTGAACGTTGAAAGGTTGGCTGCGGTTGGTGGGGGTTCTGCTGCGCGAATTGCGCCTGTGCCGCCGCTATTAGACGGAAATAGTGCTCGGCGTGCTGGAGATAACCCTCAGAGGAAACCGGGTCACCGGAAGCCTGCGCATCGCGCGCGAGTTGAATGTATTTTTCAGCAATATGGTGCGCCGTGCCGCGGACTTTCACATCCGGACCGTTTGATTCATAGACGCGGGTCAATGGGTTTTGATTGCGGTTACGATTACGACCACGCATCCGCTTCTGTTGTCCGTTTCTCATCGCGTAAAATCTCTCTCCGTTAAACTAAAGGACACGAACGACCGGCGTGCACCGGATCGTTTTCGAAAACCGCGGACAATTTCTACCGCGATATTGTTCTGATACTTTCAAATTAAGAGCCCATGCCGACGATCCCACGCGGCCACTCTTTTCCACGCCGAGCACGGGATCTACTGTTCTTTAGCATCGCAAGTTTTTAGCGGTCTATGCGAACCACCTAGCGCGAACATAAATGAAACGTCGGACCCAGAAGTATCGCCGGCACCCTGCCAGGCGGTCTCTCTACCATGCGATTTTGCGTTACCTTTAATCGCACGCCAGGTCGAATCTGAGAAGAACACTAGTGCGAATTCCGTTCCGTTCCAAGCGTTATTTTTGCCCCTGTTGGCGAAGGATTAACACACGAGGCACCCTCGAAAGATCGCGCCAGGCCGGTCCATCAACAAACAGATTTGCTGCGCAACCGATACCTGCGACCGTGGATTCCTGCCCAATGCCGAGTTCCAGAAGGGCAACGCCTCTTGCAGTCAACAGACGCGGCAACTGGGCGATAATCGCACGATAGGCTGCAAGCCCGTCCGCTCCGCCATCAAGCGCGAGATAAGGATCATGATCGCGAACTTCGCGGGGCAGCCCAGCAATCTCTGCCGATAATATATAGGGCGGATTCGCAACAACAAGATCGAAAGAATCATTAATTGCGTCAGCCCAGTTTCCGCAAATAAATCTTGCGCGATCAGCAAGACCGAGCGCGATATGATTGGCGCGGGCGAACTGAATGGCCCCTTCGCTGCGATCGATTCCGACACCGGTCATGTTTGATCTTTCCAACAAAATGCTCGCAAGCAAGATGCCGGAGCCAGTACCGAGGTCAAGCACACGGAGCGCCGTTTCATGGATGGGTAACACTCCAAGCGCGACTTCGACCACAGTTTCGGTTTCGGGTCGCGGAACAAGTGTTTCCGGCCCAAGGCTGAAAGAATGACTCCAGAATTCTTTGACCCCAACAATGCGCGCGATGGGTTCGCCCGAAGTGCGGCGTAGCAACAAACGTTCAAATTTCTCCTTTTTCTCCAAAGGCACAGCAATGTCCGACGAGGTTAGTAACGAAGCGCCATCCAAATTCATCACATGCTGAAGCAGAATTCGCGCATCCAGCTCGGCTGATTCAATGCCAGCATCGCGCAATCTTGCGGAGGCCAAATGACGCAGCACCGCTACCGTTTGGGCCGTCGCTTTCGATACGGCGTTCACGTTACGCCTTCCGCCGCCAGCAGCACTGCCTGGCGATTCGCGACGAGCGCGTCAATGAGCTCGCCAAGACCCGGGCCTTCGAGTATCTGCGGCAATTTGTGCAGCGTAAGTCCAATGCGATGATCCGTCACTCGTGCTTGGGGAAAATTATACGTGCGAACGCGTTGCGAGCGGTCTCCGGAGCCGACTTGCCCACGCCGATCAGCGGCGCGCGCAGCATCCTGTTTCTGCTGCTCCATATCGTAAAGCCGCGATCGCAACAGAGCCATTCCGCGCGCTTTATTGCGATGCTGTGAACGCTCGTCCTGCACAAAGATAACCACCCCGCTCGGCATGTGCGTAATACGTACCGCGGATTCGGTTTTGTTGACGTGTTGGCCGCCCGCACCCTGGGCCCGCATTGTTTCGATTTTCAGATCTTTGTCATCAATTCTGACGTCCACTTCTTCAGCCTCTGGCAGCACTGCCACGGTCGCTGCAGACGTATGAATGCGCCCGGATGCTTCCGTATCAGGAACACGTTGAACGCGATGCACGCCCGATTCGAATTTGAGCTTCGCGTAAACGCCCTTACCTTTGATATCTGCGATGACTTCTTTGAAACCACCTTTCGTACCTTCGTTCATAGACAGTAGCTCCACTTTCCAGCCCTGCATCGCTGCGTAACGCTCGTACATCCGATACAAATCGCCTGCAAAAAGTGCGGCCTCATCGCCGCCGGTACCGGCCCGGATTTCAAGGATGACGCTACGCTCATCCATGGCATCCTTCGGGAGAAGGGCAAGCCGCACTTTGTTTTCCAGCTCAACGACCTTTCCCAAAAGCTGCGCTTTTTCCTCGGCGGCGAAACGCACCATTTCAGCGTCTGTTTTTGGATCGGCGAGCAATGCTTCGGCATCGGCAAGTTCGACCTGCGCATCCTTCAACGCTTTCACACTTTTAACGACGGGTCCCAGCTCGGCGAATTCGCGAGAAAGCTTCACGAAGGTGTCCCGATCAAGATTCGTCGCAAGTTCGGCTTCGACTGCAGCATGCCGGGCAACCAGCGCATCGAGTTTCTGAACGGAAAGCATGGGTCAAACCGGGATGCCGGACTTTTCCGCAAAGTTTTGCAACTGCGCACGAATTTGCGCATTACCAGACGTATCGGCCAGTAATGGGGCGAGGAATTTTGTGGCGGCAGAAACATCAAGGTCGAGAATCATCGCTTTCACGGGTCCAATCGATGCTGGCGAAAGCGATAAGGCACGAAATCCGATCGCGATCAGCGCCAGTGCTTCCAGAGGCCGCGATGCAAGTTCGCCGCAAAGCGCGACTGGCTTCTTGTGGGCTAGTCCCATTTCAACAATTCGCTGCAAAGCGCGTAGCACCGGCGGCGAAATCGGATCAAACCGATTAGCCACTTGGGAATTGCTTCGGTCGGCCGCAAACATAAATTGCACAAGATCGTTCGAGCCGACGGATAGAAAATCAACACGGTCGAGAATCTCATCTAGCGAAAATAGCAACGCCGGTACCTCGACCATGGCGCCTATACGGATCGTAGCCGGCAATTCGTGACGGTGACGACGCAAGTGTGTGAGTTCGCGCTCGAGTAGTTCGCGCGCCTGATCGAATTCAGAGACAGTTGCGATCATCGGAAACATGATCCGTAGATCGCGGCCGGACGCCGCCTGCAACAGAGCCCGCAGCTGACTGCGCAGCAGTCCGGGACGATCGAGACTAAGCCGGATCGCGCGCCAGCCAAGCGCCGGATTTTCCTCTTCGAGGTTACGCATATAGGGCAGCACCTTATCGCCACCGATATCGAGCGTACGGAAAGTCACCGGTTTTCCTCCGGCGGCATCGAGCACAGATTTATAAAATCGCGCCTGGATGCTTGCGCGCGGCAATGTCGCTGCCACCATGAACTGAAGTTCGGTACGGAAAAGACCAATGCCATTAGCGCCCGTTTCAGCAATGTGTGGTAGATCGACTAGCAGACCCGCATTGATAAATAGATCGATCGCGGCGCCATCTTTGGTCACCGCCAAAGTGTCGCGCAATTTGGCATATTGCGCCTGGCGGCGAGCACGTAGGCGAACTTTCTCTGCGTAAGCTTTTTCCAGATCAGGCATTGGGCGGGCATGAACCTCACCCGCATCACCATCAACGATTATCGCATCGCCCGGCTCGACAAGTCCCACCGCGTTCGCAACCTGCCCTACGGCCGGGACCCCGAGGGCGCGAGCAACGATTGCTAAATGGCTAGTCGGAGCACCTTCTTCAAGAACAACACCACGTATTTTTGTTCGATCATAATCGAGCAGTGCAGCCGGGCTCATATTGCGAGCGACAAGAATGGCGTTATCGGGTAATTCCGCCTTCTTTAGCGGACCGCTTTGGTCGAGCAACTCACGCAGAAGACGGTTCGCAAGATCGTCGAGATCATGCAATCGCTCACGCAGATAGGGGTCAGTCTGGCGCATCATCCGCGCGCGTGTGTCGGATTGAACGCGTTCAACTGCAGCCTCCGCGGTCAGCCCTGTTGCCACCGCTTCATGCAGCTTATGTAGCCAGCCGCGATCGTGCGCAAACATTCGATAGGCTTCGAGAACGTCACGATGTTCGCCCGCTCGCGCAATTCCCTCTTCTTCGAGCATCACATCGATGGAAGCACGCAAAGAATCGATAGCCTCATTCAGCCGCTTTTCCTCTTTCTGCAAATCGTCAGCAATAAAATTTTTGACGACAACGCGTGGCTCGTGCAATACGACGTACCCAAGTCCGAGTCCTTCGGAGAAGGAAGTTCCTTTGACGTTAATGGGCCGACGCACTGCGGGTTCGGCACCAGGTTTTGCGAGCGCCGTCAGTTCGCCCGACGCGATCATCTCGGCGAGGACCATAGCCGTCGTCTGCAGAGCCTCTATTTCCTCTTCGCTGTACGTGCGATGTGCGCGATTCTGTACGACAAGCACGCCGAGCGTGTTGCCGGCGCGCAGTACCGGTACGCCGAGGAAAGAATGATAAATTTCTTCGCCCGTTTCCGGCTTATATGAGAAGGCCGGATGTGCTTGCGCGTTTGGTAGGTTCAAGGCCTGCGCTTCCTTGGCAACTAGACCTACGAGGCCTTCGCCCGCGCCCAGCACAGTCAAGTGGACAGCGGCGCGGCTCAAGCCTTCGGTAGCGTAAAGCTCGAGGCTTCCGTCTACGCGCAAGACGTAAACGGAGCAGACCTCCGCCACCATATTGGCGGCGATCATCACAACGATCTTATCAAGCCGTTCCTGCGCGCTGACTGGCTCCGCCATCACCTCGCGAAGTCTTCTCAGAAGAACGCGCGGTCCGCCTAGCGCGCCACGCTTGGCCATTGGCCGCATCCCTTCCCGGGCGTCGCGCTGGCCCGCTAGAGGTTTCAAAAAACGCGCGGATTTGCCCGCTCGTCTCTAATGATCGAGTCCGTATAGCGAATGTAAAGTCCGGACCGCAAGCTCGGTGTAGACGGCATCGATCAGGATCGAAATCTTGATCTCGGAGGTCGAAATCGCGCGGATATTGATGCCCTTTTCAGCAAGCGCCTTGAAAGCACTTGCGGCAACGCCTGCGTGAGTCCGCATACCGACACCGATGACGGAAACCTTCACAACGTCGGCGGCGCCCTCCATCGACCTGAACCCGATCGCGGTTTGAGCCTTTTCCAGCACCTTCTTCGTGCGTTCGTAGTCCACCGTGGGCACGGTGAAGGTAATGTCGGTGAAACCGTCCGCTGAAATGTTCTGCACGATCATATCTACATTGATATTCGCGTCCGCAAGGGGTCCGAACAGTGCCGCGGCAATGCCTGGCTTATCCGCGAGGCGGCGGATCGAAATTTGTGCCTCATCCTTGGAGAAGGCGATACCGGTGACAACCTGACTTTCCAAAATCTCCTCCTCATCGCAAATGAGCGTGCCGATCGGATCGTTGCGCCGATCTAACGTAGGCTTTTCGGGGTCTTCGAAACTCGAACGCACAAACATGCGAACTTTCTTTTGCATCGCAAGCTCTACAGAGCGTACTTGCAAAACCTTGGCTCCAAGCGAAGCCATTTCCAGCATTTCTTCAAATGCTATCTTTTCCAGTCGCCTAGCCTTTTCGACCACATTTGGATCGGTCGTGTAGACGCCATCGACGTCGGTATAGATATCGCAGCGGTTTGCGTGGATACCCGCAGCTACAGCAACGGCGCTCGCATCCGAACCGCCGCGACCAAATGTCGTAATGCGGCCTGTCTCTTTATAAATACCCTGGAATCCAGAAATCACCGCGACCTCGCGCCGCTCCTTAAAGCGCTTGATCAGTTCTTCGCCATTAACCCCAATGATATGTGCTGAGGCATGGGAACCATCGGAATAAATTGGAATTTGCCACCCCTGCCACGACCGTGCAGTCACGCCCATGCCCTGCAGGACGATCGCAAGCAAGCCGGATGTCACCTGTTCACCCGATGCGACGACGGTATCGTATTCGCGCGCGTCGTGCAGAAGCGACGCCTCGCGGCACCAAGCCACGAGTTGGTTGGTCGCGCCTGACATCGCGGATACCACCACGGCAACGTCATGTCCCGCGTCCCATTCACGCTTTACGTGACGGGCAACGTTTCGGATACGTTCAATATCGGCGACGGAAGTGCCACCGAATTTCATGACAAGCCGAGCCATGACGCGCGGGTCCTTGGGGTAAAGAGGCGCGTATAGATACAGGCGGCCGCTATGGCCCGCAACGCCCTTTGGCGCTAGAAAAAGCACATGGTGAAGATTGAAAAGACGACGCGCAGCACCATTGATCACGAAGAGGTCGCACGATTCGCGGTGCTCGCCGATGATTGGTGGAACCCGCGTGGCAAGATGGCCCCACTCCACAAATTTAATCCCGTCCGGCTGGGCTTTATACGCGACCATGCCTGTGCGCAATTCAACCGTGACGCGAAAGCCCTTGATTGTCTGAGGGATCTGCGGATTCTCGACATCGGTTGTGGCGGTGGCATCGTTTCCGAGCCACTTGCACGGCTAGGCGCAAATGTCACTGGCATCGATCCCGCCGAGGAAAATGTTGAGATCGCAAAGTTGCATGCGGAGAAAAGCCGGCTTGCGATTGACTACCGCGCGATGACCATTGAGGCGCTCGCCGATATCGGTGAAAAATTTGACATCGTGATCGCTTCCGAAGTTGTCGAGCATGTTGCCGACTTCGAACTATTCGTACAGCGCGCTGCTGAGATAGTGAAACCGGGCGGATTGATGATCGTCACTACGATCAATCGCACGCTCAAGAGCTTTGCATTGGCGATCGTCGGCGCGGAGTACATTTTGCGCTGGCTGCCTGTCGGTACACATCGCTGGGAGAAACTGGTTACTCCTGATGAGCTTGAAACCGCGATGAGAGCGGCCGGACTCGAAGTCGTCGAGGAAAGCGGTATCATTTATGATCTCCTACGCGACCAATGGCGACGATCGTCGAATATGGACGTCAATTATATGTTCGCGGCTGAACGGCCTCAGTAATCTGCAACATCAACGGCAATAGGAAATTGGATAATGCTCGCGGCGGGTTGGCTCTGGGTAGTCATTACTCTGATTGCGTCTGCCGGACAGACCGCGCGCAATACCATGCAGCGCGACTTAGCAATAAAGGTCGGTATGGTAGGGGCAACACTCGTCCGATTTCTGTTCGGCTTGCCTTTCGGAATTCTATTTCTCATATCGCTCATTGTATTCACGAAAACGTCCTTGCCCGGATTGAACCTCCCGTTCGTTCTTTGGGTCATGCTGGGGGCACTATCACAAATCGTCGCAACCGGGTTGATGCTGATGGCGATGAATGAGCGTTCATTTGTCGTGGCAACTGCCTACATCAAAACCGAGCCAGTGCTTGTTGCAATCTTCGGGCTCGCCTTTCTCGGCGATGCACTTACGATCCAAAGTGCGGCTGCAATTCTGATCGCGACCGTGGGTGTTATGCTGATGTCATGGACGCGCAGCGCATCAAATCCTTCACTGAAACCCCTATTGTTTGGAATCGGCGCCGCAGCCTTATTCGGGATTTCAGCCGTCGCATTTCGCGGCGCAATTCGATCTCTCGATACAGACTGGTTCGTGATGGCGGCAACTTTTTCGCTGGCAATCGGTCTCGCGATTCAGACCACGTTATTGATGATCTATCTCGTTCTGTTCGATCTAAGTTCGCTTATAGCTATAGTCCGCGCATGGCGACTATCAATGTTGGCTGGCTTCGTTGGAGCGGCATCGTCGCAATTCTGGTTTCTTGCCTTCGCGCTCACAAGCGCGGCCAATGTTCGCACACTTGCACTGATCGAAGTTCCGTTCGCGCAGATCGTCTCGCGTCGGTTATTCGATCAGAAAACTACGCTGCGCGAGATCGCTGGAATTTTATTGGTCGTCGGCGGAATCACGCTCCTACTTTGGTCGCGCTGAAAGCGCAAATTCAGTTGTGTTCCTCGAACAGGTTCGGCAGTGGCTGCACCTCAACACCTTCATCCAGTAGCTCGCGCACTTCGCTGGGCTTTGCATTTCCATAGATCGAACGCGATTCGATTTCATCGTAATGCATTTGCCGGGCTAGCTTGGGAAACTGATCGCCGACATGTTCGGCATTCTTGGTCACGTGATCGCGCAGTGCTTTCAACAATTTTCGCGCCTCTTGCTCTTTTTCCGATAGAAGCGCGATCGGCTGTCGCTCGGGCGTGGGTTCTGTTTTACGATTTCCCTTACTCGAGCGAATTGCAGGAGCCATGATCTTTTTTGAAACCTTACTGGAACCACAAACAGGGCAATCGACAAGCTTACGCTTCAGCTGCTGCTCGCTTGCATCAAAACCCTGAAACCAGCTTTCGAACTCATGACCGGTTTCGCAAATGAGTGCATAGCGGATCATGAAACTTTCCCAACCAAATGCAGCCGATTTTTGCTAGTTGGCTCCGATACCTCAAAACGCCGCCCATGTTGCAGCGAAGGAATCCGCGAACGTGTATCGGTTACAAGTGCGGGATCAATCTCCGCCATAACGACACCGGGCTCCGTTCCTCCCTCGGCAACGATCCGGCCCCATGGATCCACTATGATGCTGTGACCGAAAGTATCGCGCCCGTTTTCGTGGCGCCCACCTTGTGCCGCCGCAAGAACGAAGGTGCCCGTTTCAATCGCACGCGCACGCACCAATACATGCCAGTGCGCCTCGCCTGTTTGCTTGGTAAAGGCAGATGGGATCGCGAAAAAATGCGCACCAGCCTCAGCAAGCGCGCGATAGAGCGAGGGAAAGCGCAGATCGTAACAAATCGTCAGGCCCAGACGGCCCCACGGCAAATCGCTAAGCACAGCAATTTCGCCGGGTCGATACATGCTCGACTCGTGATAACTTTCACCATTCGCTAGCTCGACATCGAACAAGTGAATTTTATCATAACGCGAAACGATTTCGCCCGCGGGATTAATCAACAGGCCGCGATTTGTCGCCCTTTCAGGCGATGCCTTCAGCGCGAGCGAGCCAACATGAAAATAAATCTTCAACTCGCGCGCAAGTTCACGAAATGTAGCGAGCGAAGGATCGCGTTCCTCTTCGACGATGGTCGCGAATAGCGACTTGCGGTTCAGCTCCATCAAGTTCGTCATTTCGGGCGTCTGCACATAGTTGGCGCCTAGCGCCTTGGCTTCGCGCGCAAGCTTTACGGCAGACTTGATGTTAGAATCAACGGAGCGGCTGCTACGCATCTGCAAGAGCGCTACACGAAACATTTTGCTCTTAGCCATTCGAGATCTCTGAAAAATGAAACCTGAGCCGCAATTTACACCTGATTGACCATCCGCGCCAGTATAAGCACATTCACCCGTGCGACCTGCGATGCAGCCACACTTTTTATGCAGAAATCGATGGTGACGCAGTCAATAAATCCTCAACGAATACGAGCTTTTTGCTCTTCTATCGATCGGCACCTTCAGAATAGACGTTTGTAGAAGCTACGCGGTACCGGCATGATCACTTCTGTTATGTCCACGCCCTATTTATTTGACCGGAAACTAGTCATAACCCACCGCCTGCGCGCGATCCGTGCAGGCCTCGAAGCATTTTTATTGGAGCGGGTCGCGCAAGAGCTAGTCGAGCGGCTCTCAGCCGTGAACCGTCGCTTTCCGCTGGTACTCGATCTAGGTACGCCCGGAGATCAACTAACTTTCGCGTTGAAGAAAAGCAGTCAGGTTGATCGGCTAGTCGCCTATGATTCTCTTGGAGATTTACGACACTGGAGTACTGAGCGTGTCATCGGTGATGAAGAAGCGCTTCCCTTTTGTAATGAAAAATTTGATCTCGTGGCATCGGCACTTTCGTTGCAATGGATCAATGATCTTCCGGGCACACTCCTACAAATTCGTCGAGTTCTCAGACCCGATGGGCTAATGCTGATTGCACTGATCGGTGGCGAGACACTTACGGAACTGCGCGAGAGCTTTGCGAGTGCGGAATCCGAGATCAGCGGCGGCATAAGTCCTCGCGTCTCACCTTTCGCTGAAGTGAGAAGTCTCGGTCAGCTTCTGTTGCGCGCGGGTTTTGCCCTACCAGTTGTCGATATAGATCGGCAAGTCGTTCGCTATTCAAATGCGCTTGCACTATTCCATGATTTACGGCGAATGGGGGCCGCGAATGCACTTGTCGAGCGCAGTCGAAAACCGCTTACCAGAAAAATGATCCAGCGCACGTTTGAAATTTATGCGGAGCGGTTCGCCGATGCCGACGGCCGAGTGCGCGCGACGTTCGATGTGCTTTGGCTATCAGGTTGGGCACCACATGAAAGTCAGCAAAAACCGCTCAAGCCTGGCTCGGCCAAAACACGGCTTGCCGATGCACTTGATACGAGCGAACATCCGGCCGGTGAAAGGGCCGGCGGCTGAATCTCCCGAAGATCTGGACCTGCGCTGATCGGGCACTACGAGATCATGACCGTGATGCAGGAAGAGAGCAATGCATATTCGAAGAACCTTTTAGCTTGCTCATCTACCGCCAAATGTTGCGGCATTACTTTAGCACCCAGCCAACAAATCATTTGGCGAGTTCATAGCCCTTCCTAGATCAATTACGCGAAAATAACATGAGCTCGAGTAAGTGAGGTATCAGTGGCTTATCCGCCGGTGGCATCGGGAAATCCTTCAGCAGTTGCGGCCTTGCCCAGACGATTTCTTGTCCCTCTTTTGCCGTCACCAATCCCTCCCATCGCCGACACACATACAACGGCATCAAGAGATGAAAGTCGTCGTAGCTATGGCTGGCAAAGGTAAGCGGAGCAAGACAATCCTCCTTCACCGCAATTCCAAGCTCCTCTCTCAATTCGCGGATGAGCGTTTGTTCGGGTCGTTCCCCTGATTCAATCTTGCCGCCGGGAAATTCCCAGAGACCTTCCATTGGCTTGCCAATTGGACGCCGGGCGAGCAAGACACGACCATCCGAATCAACAAGCGCACAAGCCGCAACAAGTACGAGCTTCACGCGCAACTCCGATAAAACGGCACCGCCGCTGGTGCTAACGACCCCTTAGCAAGGATATCAGCTTGCTCCATCGGCGCCTTAGCTCCGATAGTCACCATTGATGGCGACATATTCTTTGGTGAGATCGCAGGTCAAAACGCGATCTCGGCCATGACCAAGCCCCAGATCGACTTTCAGGTCGATCACATCGCCTTTCATATAGGCCGATACTTTTTCTTCTTTGTATGCCGGATCGCGCGCACCCTTTGTCGCAACGCGAATATCGCCGAACCAAATTTTTAGCTTGTCGCGCGAGGCGGGTTCACCCGCCTTGCCGACAGCCATCACCACGCGGCCCCAATTCGCATCCTCGCCCGCGATAGCAGTTTTCACCAAGGGAGAATTCGCGATCGAACGTGCAATTCGACGTGCAGATTTTTTCGAAACAGCTCCATTGACTTGAATACGCACAAATTTGCGCGCACCTTCACCATCGCGAGCGATTTGCTCGGAAAGATTCGCCAGAACGAGACGTAGTGCACGACGAAATCCCTTAAGGCGGATATCATTCGCTTTTGAGATTTTTGGCGCGCCTTTTCTTGCGGCGGTACCAGTTGCAAAAAGAAGAAGCGTGTCCGAAGTTGATGTATCTCCATCGACTGTCACTGCATTAAATGTGTCATCGACTTCGATTTTCAAAATTCCACGCAGGACTGCCGCCGAAATTGGCGCATCGGTGAACACGAAAGCGAGCATGGTAGCCATGTCAGGCGCGATCATCCCTGCGCCCTTGGCAAAACCATTGACGCGAACTGTTGATTGACCGAGCTTTGCGTTTGCCGTTGCAACTTTCGGAAATGTATCCGTTGTCATGATGGCCTTCGCAGCATCTAGCCAGCCGTCACCACGGACTTTTGCAGCAAGCACATCAAGCACACCGGTGAATTTGGAAGCGTCCAATGGTTCGCCGATAACGCCCGTCGATGCGAGAAAGACTTCGTTGACGGGACAACCCGCGGCTTTTGCGGCGAGTTTCGCTGTGAAGGCAGCCTGCGCGCGGCCGGTCTTACCAGTAAAAGCATTCGCATTACCGGAATTGACAACAAGCGCGCGCGCGCGTCCACCGCGCAATTTGTCTCGACACCATTCGACGGGAGACGAAGGACAGAGTGAACGCGTCGTCACGCCGGCGACCGTCGTGCCGGCGTCAAACAATACAAGCAACACGTCGGTACGATTCTGATAGCGAATGCCGGCAGCACCTGTCGCGAGTCGCACACCCTCAATCGCCGGCAACTTTGGAACCAATTTTGGCGCGAGCGGCGATATTCCCCCCATCGCTGAACTTACTTTTTCTTGTCGCTGCCGGCCGGGGCCGTCGGCTGCGTAAAGCGCTCGATCTTCGCCGTTTCCTGAGCCTTGGTCATCAGATCATCGCCTACTTTCTGCATAAGGACGAGTTTGATCCGGCCCTTGAGTGCATCGAAAGGCGGCGGTGTGCTTACACGCTTATCCTCAACTTTGATGATGTGCCAACCGAACTGGCTCTTCACTGGATCCGATATCTGTCCTTTGTCGAGTTTGAAGGCGGCATCGCCGAATTCAGCGACAACTTTGTCTTTGGTGATGTATCCAAGATCTCCACCGTCCGATGAACCAGGATCTTTTGAATTTTCCTTGGCAAGTTTCACAAAATCCTCGCCAGCCTTCAGCTTTTTCGCGATGTCTTTCGCTTGTGTTTCTGTTTCGACCAGGATGTGTCGTGCGTGCACTTCGGGAATCGGCTTTACATTGTTGTCGTAGAATTTTTTGATGTCCGTGTCGCTGATGTTTTTCGTTTCTTCTGCCATCAACGTGTCGACCATCACTCTTTTGCGTGCGAAGGCAAGTTTTTGCGGAAAGGCGGGGAGCTGGTCAACTTTCTTCGTTTCCGCCAACTGCGACAGAAGATTGACCTCGATGAGATAGGCCAGCAGCGCATCGCGCCGCACATCCCCCTGAGCTTCCGCAGGAAGATTGCCGCCGATTTCGGCCTCAGCGACCGCAAGATCACTTTGGTGAATTTCCGTGCCATTAACCTTGGCAAGTACGGGGTCGGTTTCCTGAGCCGGGGCAAAGTTGACGCCAACAAACATGATCACAACAAAGAGAGCAGCGGCGAGCGATATTAGGCGGAAGTGCATTGGAAAATCCTTGGATTTTGGCGCTGGATTGGCGCGGCGGAGGGTGACGTAAGCATTGGGCTGAAGCAAGGGTAAGTCTAGCAGATACATTGACAAGGTGGAGGGTGGTCCATATCTCTCCGCAAGCTTCTCCAATCGCGCAATTTGGACCCCATAATGATCGGCGCACTCGCCCGCAAGTTCTTCGGCTCGGCCAATGACCGACGCGTGCGCGGCTACTACCCTCAAGTCGAAGCGATTAACGCGCTCGAGCCAGAACTTGAAAAACTCAGCGATCAACAATTGCGCGAGCGGACCGAAGAATTCAAAACTCAAGTCGCCGGGGGTAAGTCGCTTGACGAGCTATTGGTAGCAGCCTTTGCGACGGTTCGTGAAGCGGGCAAACGCACGCTCGGCCAACGCCATTTCGACGTGCAGCTGATCGGNGGCATGGTGTTGCACGAAGGCGCGATTGCCGAAATGAAAACCGGAGAAGGCAAGACGCTGGTCGCTACCCTCGCGGTCTATTTGAATGCCCTTGCCGGAAAAGGCGTCCACGTAGTCACCGTCAATGACTACCTCGCCAAGCGCGACTCCGAGTGGATGGGTCAGATCTATAAGTTTCTTGGCCTGAGCGTCGGCGTAATCGTGCATGGGCTCGATGATGAGCAGCGCAAAGCGGCTTATGCTTGCGATGTCACCTATGGCACCAACAACGAACTCGGTTTTGACTATCTACGCGACAACATGAAATACGAACTCGCGCAAATGGTCCAACGCGGACATTCGTATGCGATCGTTGACGAAGTAGACTCNATTCTGGTCGACGAAGCGCGCACACCATTGATCATCTCGGGTCCGCTCGATGACCGTTCTGATTTTTANAATACCATNGATGGCTTCATGCCGAAGCTCGATAAGCCTGATTTCGATGTGGATGAAAAGCAGCGTACNGTCACGCTCACCGAAGATGGGATGGAAAAACTCGAACAGATATTGCGAGATGCGAATCTGCTCAAAGGACATTCACTTTACGATATCGAAAACGTTTCGGTCGTTCACCATATTAATCAGGCTCTACGCGCGCATAAGCTATTCCAGCGCGACCGCGATTATATCGTGAAGAGCGACGAGGTTATCATCATTGACGAATTCACCGGGCGCATGATGCCGGGTCGGCGCTACTCGGAAGGCCTTCATCAGGCGCTTGAAGCCAAAGAACACGTCGCTATTCAGCCCGAGAATCAGACGCTCGCGTCGATCACCTTCCAGAATTATTTCCGCATGTACGACAAGCTTGCGGGCATGACCGGCACGGCAATGACGGAAGCCGACGAGTTCATGGACATTTACAAGCTGGAAGTTTTGGAGATTCCGACCAACCGCCCGATGATCCGCGACGATCAGGATGACGAAGTTTATCGCACGGCGGCCGAAAAATATCGGGCGATCATTGGGCTAATTAAAGAAGCAAAAGAGCGCGATCAGCCAGTGCTGGTCGGGACAGTTTCGATCGAGAAATCGGAAAATCTCGCTGAAATGCTCCGCAAGCAAGGTTGGGAGCAACACGATTTCTCGGATCCAAATGCCTTCGCGGCGCTTTATGGCGGCGGAGCGGCCGCGAATAAGAAAGTGTTCGCAGTGTTGAACGCCCGCTACCACGAACAAGAAGCCTATATCATTTCGCAGGCGGGTGTACCGGGAGCGATCACCATCGCGACTAATATGGCCGGCCGCGGCACNGATATTCAGCTTGGCGGCAATGCCGACATGCGCATCAAGCAGGAACTGAAGGATATCGAAGGAACACCGGAATATGAGAAGGGCGCGGCAGAAATCCGCGCGCAGGTCGCGAAACTGAAAGAGAAAGCGCTTAGAGCCGGCGGCCTCTTCGTCCTTGGTACCGAGCGCCACGAGTCGCGCCGCATCGACAACCAGCTCCGCGGCCGTTCCGGTCGTCAGGGCGATCCGGGAGTTTCTCGCTTCTTTCTGTCACTCGAAGATGATCTGATGCGTATCTTCGGCTCCGATCAGCTCGGCAATATGTTGACCAAGCTCGGTCTCAAGGAAAATGAGGCGATTATCCATCCCTGGATCAATAAGGCACTGGAAAAAGCGCAGAGCAAAGTTGAGGCGCGCAACTTCGATATCCGCAAGAATCTGCTCAAATACGACGATGTCATGAATGACCAGCGCAAGGTTGTGTTCGAACAGCGCATCGACCTTATGCGCGAGCCTGATGTATCCGCGACCGTCGCCGACATGCGCTATTCTACAGTCGAGGATCTTGTGCGGAAGCACATTCCCGAAAATGCTTATCCCGAACAATGGGACGCGAAAGGATTGAAAGCCGAAACCGAAACATTACTTGGCCTCAATCTTCCAATCGAAAATTGGGTGAAAGAGGAAGGCATCGCCGACGAGGAAGTGCGCGACCGCATTGTACGGGCTGCCGACGAAAAAATGGCTGCCAAGGTCGGACAATACGGCGCAGAAATCATGCGCTATGTTGAAAAGTCGGTGCTATTGCAAACGCTCGACCATTTGTGGCGCGAGCATCTTGTGATGCTCGACCATCTACGGCAAGTGATCGGTCTACGCGGTTACGGCCAGCGCGATCCGCTGAACGAATATAAGTCAGAAGCCTTTCAGTTATTCGACGCTCTGCTCAATCGTCTTCGCGAAACCGTTGCATCGCAATTAATGCGTGTCGAGATCGTAAGCCAGCCGCCTCCGATGGAAAACTTGCCGCCGATGCAAGCGCATCACGTGAATCCGCTTACGGGCGAAGACGAACTAGCCTCACCTCCCATATCCTCTGCAGCTCCTGCGCATGTGCAGCGGGATGCTAATAATCCATCGACTTGGGGTAAAATTGGGCGCAACGAAGCCTGCCCTTGCGGTTCTGGTAAGAAATATAAGCATTGCCATGGCCGGCTTGCCTAACCGAGCCGCATCGCAACCTTAATCAATCAAAATTATCGGAACGAAGAGAAGCCGCCTGAACTCAGGATTGGCGCCGAACCCGGCAGCGCGCTGGGAGTCGATTCTTGAGTAGATGCCGGTTTTGGCTGGGTCACAGGTTTTTCGGCTGTCGTCTGAGACGCCGACATAGGCTTCGGCTCAGCCGCCGGCGCAGCCTGTTTAATCGGGGGTGCAGGAGGATTAGTTTCGGTCGACTGTGCAGCCGGATTGTTTGTCTTATTCTTATTCTTGCCGAGCCAAGCGCCAATCCTGTCGATCGTACCAGTGGGCTTTGTAGGCTCCGTTGTTGCAGCGGTCTTAGCCGATACAGGCTTCGGCTCCGTTGCAGGCGCAGTCTGTTTCGTCGGAGGCGCAGGAGAATTGGTAACCGTCGCAGTTTGCATCGACTGTGTAGCCGGCGCGTTTGTTTTGTTCTGATTCAAGCCGAGCCAAGCACCAATCTTATCGATCACACTAACAGATTTTGCAGGTTCTGTCGTTGTAGTGTTTTTCAAGCGTGGATCGTTCCCAACGGGCGCCACTGCGATAGCCGCGGTGTTTTTTGGAGCCGATGAAGTGACTTCGGAGGCAAGCGGTGTAGAGACAACTTCGCTTTCGAGCGCACGTGTAGGAAGGGTGGCCACTTTCTGATCATTGAGTGGATTACGCTCAGGGAATTTCGAAGCGAAGACTGGGTTCATGCCACCATCGCGAAACGTCATTACAGGCGCAGTCGCNACACCGCGGCTCACCAGCGATGCATATTCCTTGTTGTCGGCATCCTGCTTCGCTTTGACTGCTTCCGCGACTTCGATCGGCTGATCAAAAACAGGGCAAGTACGTTGCGGGCTGAACGATTGCGCGGGATCGAAGGGAATTGCATTAAAGACATAGCGCTTGTCGCAAACTTCTACCTTCGGCTCTTGTCGCGTTACTTCGAAGTGGTCGTTACCTTCCTTGAGCATCTTCCAGAAGGCAATATTTGGATTGTTTCTATGCTTGGCCATATTCGCCGGCGNCATTCTGAATGGATAAGCCTGAACTTGAAACGCGCGTTGACCACCGTCGAAGGCCTCGCGTGCNAGCGTGAAAATTTCGCCAATCTGCTCATCCGTCATGGCATAGCAACCCGACGACGAACAGTCGCCATGTACCATCANGTTAGAGCCGNTGCGGCCAAGTGCTTTATCGAAGGAATTCGGGAAGCCCATGTTGAAGGCGAGATAATAAGCCGAGTGCGGGTTCATCAGACCCGGTGTGATCATGTAGAAACCTTCCGGTGCCTGACGGTCACCTTGCTTCACCTTCGGCCCAAGCTCACCAGACCAGCGGCAGATCGGATAAGTTTTCAGAAGTTCGAAATTGCCGCTCGTNGTTTGCTTCCAGACCTCGAGCTCGGACTCTTCCTTGAAGATGCGAACGAGGATGGGCGTCTCTTTCGCCATACCCTTGCGTTCGATCGTGCCGACCATTTCGTTTGAGAGGGAACGGTTCGCTTTTTCCCCGCTGAACATTGAATCCGAATAGCAGCCCGAGAGCGCCAAAGCGCACCCTGCCCCAAGGATCGCGGCACGTAACCGGATCAACATAGGTTGGCTCACTGCACCACTCCGGAGCCGGTCAAAATCGGACACCATGATTAGCTAAATCGTTACTCTTGACGAGAGGTTACTGCAACCCGGGATTGTCGGTTTCCCGATCCATTATAAACAGAACTTGGGCGGCTTAAGGCTCTTACAGATTCCGACCAATCGCGAGGAATTTTTGTTGTCTATGGGCCTTAATTTCCTCTCGGGAGAGGCCTTTTAGGCCGTCCAAAGCAATCCCTATCGCTTCCCCGGTCGCCGCAATCGTGGCAGCGATGTGGCGATGGGCCCCTCCAATCGGTTCGGGGATCACACTATCGATAACGCCCAAGCGGACCAGATCCTGGGCTGTTATTTTCAAATTGGTGGCTGCCTCCTGCGATTTCGTGGTGTCTCGCCAGAGAATTGAGGCCGCACCCTCGGGCGAGATCACGCTATAAATCGCGTGCTCCAGCATCAGGACACGATTCGCCGTCGCAATGGCGATCGCACCACCCGAGCCGCCTTCCCCTATGATAACTGCAACATTTGGCACGCCCAAAGCGAGGCACGCCTCCGTTGAACGCGCGATGGCTTCAGCCTGGCCACGCTCCTCAGCGTCAATACCGGGATAGGCACCTGCCGTGTCGACCAAAGAAATTACAGGTAAATCGAAACGATCAGCGATTTCCATGAGACGCACGGCTTTGCGGTAGCCCTCCGGCCGAGCCATGCCGAAATTGTGCCGAATGCGCGCTTCGGTCGTGGAACCCTTCTCGTGACCGATGAGGCAAATACTCTCGCCACGAAAGCGGGCGAATCCACCCTGAATTGCAGCGTCATCGGCATACTTGCGGTCGCCTGCAAGCGGCGTGAATTCGGTGAAGAGGCGGTCCGCATAGTCGGAGAAGTGCGGTCGCTCGGGATGGCGTGCAACCTGAGTCTTCTGCCAAGGCGAGAGGCTCGCATAGAGGTCCCTGAGCGCAAGCCTGGCCTTGTTCTCAAGGCGAGCGATTTCATCGCTGATTGCAGCACCTTCGCCAGAAGCCGCGAGCGTACGTAATTCCTCGAGCTTTTTTTCAAGCTCGCCGACGGGCTTTTCGAAATCGAGAATAGTGCGCATGTCAAAAGATCAGCGACAGAAGTCGTCGCGGCGGGCAAAACTGGACGGGGGCATGGGTTAAAGTCAAGGACACGCGGAACGAAAGCAATTCACGGGCAAAATACCTTAGTCTTCGTTTAACGGATGCAAGTCGCGCACCATGTTCTTGAGGCGTTGATCGAGCACATGAGTATAAATCTGCGTCGTGGAAACATCAGCATGGCCTAGAAGCGCCTGCACCACGCGCAGGTCTGCACCGTTCGCAAGCAGGTGGCTCGCAAATGCGTGACGCAGAACATGCGGGCTCATCTTATGGCGATCGATTCCCACCAATAAGGCAAGCGCTTTCAGCTCGCGTGCAACGTGCTGACGGGTCAAGTGACCGCTTGCGCCAAACGATGGAAAAAGCCAACGCGTTTCGGCGGCCTTGGCATCAGCCAAAAGCTTGAGATAGCCGCGCATTGCCGCGCGCGCCGCCGAACCTAATGGCACTAACCGCTCTTTATTTCCCTTACCGCGGACAGTGATGGTCTCTCCGTCAGGACGTGCGGCCGATACGGGTAGCGTGATTAGCTCTGATACACGCAAGCCTGTTGCGTAAAGTACCTCGATTAAACACAGCAAGCGGGCACGGCGCAAACGTTCCCCTGCCTTTAGTCCTTCTGTTTTGACTGCGGCATGAGCCGCATCGAATAACCGGGTAACTTCCTCGACCGTGAGAATTTTTGGAATTGGCCTCGCCCGCCGTGGCCCCTCCAGCACAGCAGCGGGGTCTTCCTGGCACTTCCCTTCAGCATAGAGAAAACGATGCAATTGCCGGATTGCTGAAAGTCGGCGAGCGGCTGAACTTGTCGCCATGCCTCGCTTGGAAAGCGCAGCAAGATAAGCGCGAACATGGTCGGTCGTTGCATGTGCCACATTGGATTTTTTTGCAGTCAGAAATTCTGCATAGTCATTGAGATCGCGTCGATACGCTTCGAGTGTATTATAGCTCGCGCCGCGCTCCGTGACGATCATGTCAAGAAAGAGCTCAATCAACGCACTGCGACGTTTGGCATCAGCAATGGTGCGTTTCGCACTCATTTCTGGAGCCTATCCTGCGGAATAGTGATCGTCATTTCGCGCGGTTTCGGTTCGATTAGATGCGCGAGCGACCACAGGCCGGCATAAAAGAGTGCGGCGATAATACCAATCACTGTTAGAAATTTGACGAGGCTCGGCATGATTAAACCTGATTCGGTGCCGTGACCGCTGCGACAGGTCGCAGGTTTGCTTCACTATGGCAAGCAGCCGCCGTTGCTCCGGCTACGGGTTCGTGTAGGTTCCGCCGCCATTGAAACCATTACGTCAAGGATGCCATGCAAAGCACGGTCAAAGACGATCGCCAAAAAAAGCCTGCAGATGCACTAACCAGCCATCTTGGCGCGCGCTCAATCGTGCTCGTCGGCATGCCCGGTTCAGGCAAAAGTTCAATTGGTCGGCGGCTAGCACAGCGCATCGGCCTCAAATTTATCGATGCGGATGCCATGATCCAAGAAGCAGCAGGTGGCATGTCGATTGCCGATATTTTCGCAAAACACGGCGAACCGGAATTCCGTTCGTTAGAGGCGCGCGTGATCGCGCGGCTCCTTGAAAGTGGACCGGCCGTAATCGCGACTGGCGGCGGCGCATTCATGAACGCCGACACACGGAATCTGATCAGCAAACGTGGCATTTCGATCTGGCTGAATGCGGAGATCGAAATTCTGTTGCGCCGCGTAAAGCGCAAAAATGACCGCCCAATGCTACAGGGCNACGATCCGGAGGGCATATTGAAGCGTCTTCTCTCGGAACGCAGAAGCACCTATGCGAAGGCGACTCTTACGGTGACTTCGTCCGAGGCACCTCATGAAATGATCGTAGACACAATCGTCGAAACATTAGAAAAATATCTTTCCTCTGAGACGGCCGAAACGCAGCTATGAAAGCGTATCTTGGCAAAGCGATGCCCGAGAGCGAGCCGGTTATCGTCCGTGTCGATTTGGCCGAGCGAAGCTATGACATTGCCATCGGTGNTGGATTGCTTGCCGAGGTCGGTGAACGCATCGCACGCTTAAAGCCGAAGACCAAGGTTAAGGTAATGATCGTCAGTGACGAAACGGTCGGACACCTTTACGCCGATAAATGCGAGAATGCGCTGACTTCTTCCGGTCTCCAGGTTAGTACGATCCTTGTGAAGCCCGGCGAAAGCTCGAAAAACTTCCAAACTTATGAACGCGTCGTCGATGCCATTTTAGAATCGCACGTTGAGCGCGGTGACTTTGTGTTGGCGCTTGGCGGTGGCGTAGTAGGCGATCTCGCTGGTTTCGCGGCAGCAACGACGCGGCGGGGCATCGACTTCGTGCAGGTGCCAACCACTCTGCTTGCGCAGGTAGATTCTGCTATCGGCGGTAAGACGGGCATCGATACTCGGCAAGGAAAGAATCTCGTCGGCGCGTTTCATCAACCAGCGCTCGTTATCGCTGATACAGACCTGCTCGATACGCTACCACCCCGCGAATTCCGGGCTGGTTACGCCGAAGTCGTGAAATATGGCTTAATCAACGATGAACCATTTTTCGCATGGCTCGAAAAAAACTGGAAAAATGTCTTCGCCGGCGGCCCCGATCGCGTGCGCGCAATCGCGACCAGCTGCCAATCGAAGGCTGCGATCGTCAGTCGGGATGAGCGCGAGGCAGGCGAACGCGCGTTGCTCAATCTTGGGCACACTTTTGGTCATGCATTCGAGACGGCCAGCGGTTATTCAGATCAACTCCTGCACGGCGAAGGCATCGCCATTGGTATGGCACTCGCATTCAAGCTTTCGGCCAAGCTGGGCTTTTGCAAACCGGGAGACACCGAGCGTGTCTTGGCGCATTTCTCGGCGGTGGGTTTACCCGTTAATTTAACACAAGTGAAAGTCGACCTGCCGGAAACTGATAAACTCCTCGGACTTTTGACACAGGATAAGAAGGTTGAACGCAGCTCACTCGTTTTTATCCTTACGCGTGGCCTGGGTAAGGCGTTCGTCGCGAAAGGCATTGATATTGGCTCTGTTCGCGAGGTTCTCGACGAGGCCCGCCGCAATACCTAAATATAAGGTATGAGCACCCTTGAAATTTTCTCAATTGTGGCGGTCGTCATCTGCCTAATTGTTTCATTCTTTTTTTCGGGCAGCGAGACTGCATTAACAGCCTCCTCGCGCGCACGAATGACAGCGCTAGAGACGAGCGGAAACAAACGGGCGAAAATTATAAACCGTTTAATGCAAGCGCGTGAGCGCCTCATCGGTGCGCTGTTGCTTGGAAATAACGTGGCAAACATTGCCGCCTCATCGCTCGCGACGGGTGTGCTTCTTTCATGGTTTGGAGACGTCGGTATCTTTTATGCGACGGCAATCATGACCGTGATCGTCGTCGTTTTCTCGGAGGTTATGCCAAAGACAATCGCGATCAATCATCCAGATCAAGTATCCCTTATGGTAGCGCGTCCGGTCGCTGCTTTCGTAAAGCTATTAGGCCCCATCACTATCGCAATTGAAAAATTCGTGAGTTGGTGCCTGCGCGTCGTGGGCTTCAAACTCGAGGCGACTGAAAACGTGCTTTCGGGTTCCGAAGAACTGCGTGGTGCCGTTGATTTGCTCCATAAGGAAGGCGAAGTCGTGAAAGATGACCGCGATATGTTAGGCGGCCTGCTCGATTTGCGTGAGCTCGAAGTATCCGACGTCATGATTCATCGCACTAACATGGCAACCATCAACGCCGATGATCCGCCCGAAAAAATCGTGAGCGAGGTATTGTCTTCAGCTTACACGCGATTGCCGCTTTGGCGCGAAACGCCCGAAAACATTGTCGGCGTATTGCATGCCAAAGATCTGCTGCGTGCGCTCGATGCTGTAGGCGGTGACGAGAGTAAAATCGACATTGGCGCCATCGCACTTGAGCCGTGGTTTGTGCCTGAATCGACAAGTCTCGCCAACCAGCTGAAGGCCTTCCGCAAGCGAAAAACCCACTTCGCTCTCGTTGTCGATGAATATGGCGAGGTGATGGGCCTCGTTACGCTTGAAGACATCATCGAAGAAATCGTCGGCGATATTTCCGACGAGCATGACGTGGTGATTAGTGGTGTCCGACCCGCGGCCGATGGTTCAGTAACGATTGATGGGGCGGTGCCGATCCGTGACCTCAACCGAGCCATGGATTGGCATCTACCGGACGAACAGGCGACAACCATCGCCGGACTTGTGATTCATGAGGCACAACTCATTCCTGAAGCAAGCCAAACCTTCATCTTTCACGGTTTTCGGTTTGAAGTGCTACGGAAAAGCAGGAACCGGATTACCGCGATAAAAATCACACCGCTAAAGCGGATCGAGATGAAAGCTCCAGCAGAAGTAAAACCTTCGGAAGCGGCAGCCTAATTATTCGCCAGGTGCGCGTGCCTCAATGGCGAGCGCATGCAATCCGTCGGCGATCTCGGAAGCAAGCAGGTCGTTCACGAGCCGGTGCCGCTCGATTCGGCCCTTGCCACGAAACGTTTCCGCGACTATGTGCACGCGTATATGGGTCGTCTTGCCGGGGATGTGGCCACTATGACCCTCATGCTTTCCGCTCTCATCGATTACCTCGATTTGCTCGGGCGAAAGGGAAACAGCAAGCATCCGACGGATTCGTTCTACGGTATTCATAAACAGGCCATGAATTCCCATATAATCTTAGGATAGCGGCAATTGTCATCGCTTATACCAGAAATTTCGGGTTCCTTGTGCCGCCACGATCGTAGCTTCATAATCGATTCATGAAATTCGATTCACCCATATTTGATCGTATCCGAGTAAAACCGGAAAACGACCGCTCGCGCAAGAAGAATGCACCCCCTTGTGAGTGGGCTGGCTGCAAAAAGCCTGGTTTGCATCGCGCTCCAAAAGGGCGTGGGCGTGAGAAGGAATATTGGAATTACTGCATCGACCATGTGCGTGAATACAATCATTCATACAATTATTTCGCCGGCATGAGCGACGAGGCTATCGCCACGCATCAGAAAGATGCGATGACCGGCCATAGGCCAACATGGAAAATGGGGCAGAGAACTGCCCGCTCGGCCAAGGAACGGGTAGAAGAAGGTTCGCCTTTTGCAGGGCGTCCCTGGCATGATCCGTTTCGATTTTTCGGGGACGCGGGGGCTAATGCCCGGCCGAACTCGGAGCCACCCGAAAAACGCGAGGCGCGAAATGCCGAGCGCAAGGCGCTCGATGTCATGGGCCTAGAGTCCAACGCATCGTCGGCCGAGATCAAGATCCGCTTCAAGGAACTGGTGAAGCGGCATCATCCCGACGCAAATGCCGGCGACCGCTCAACGCAAGACCGGCTCGTAGAGATCATCCAAGCGTATAATTATTTGAAATCGAGCGGCTTCTGCTGAACTGTCAGTTTGAGGCGGGGATCATCTCTTAGCAAGCCCCGTCTCTGCATAAAATTCAATAAGTTCAATTAATTAGGCAATTCCCGAGAGGAAACTATCTCTATCCCGTAGGGTTCTGCTAAATTGTAATGATTGGTTTCGCTTTTCGATGCCCGGCACTCCGTCCCCCGAGGGCGGGAGAGGAATTCATGAACGCCCACACGACGATCCCCGTGCCCGACATGAAAGTGTCGGTCCGCCAGGTCTTTGGCCTGGATATNGACCTTGAAGTTCCCGCCTATTCGGCGGCCGAGGAGCATGTGCCGGACGTCGATCCTGATTATGTTTTCGATCACGATACCACGCTCGCCATCCTTGCCGGATTCGCCCATAACCGGCGTGTCCTGGTGGCGGGCTATCACGGCACAGGTAAATCGACCCACATTGAGCAGGTCGCATCCCGGCTGAATTGGCCGTGTGTGCGCGTCAATCTCGACAGCCACATCAGCCGGATCGATCTCGTGGGCAAAGACGCCATCGTACTCAAGGACGGCCAGCAGGTGACTGAATTTCGTGATGGGATTTTGCCGTGGGCTTTGCAGCGCAATGTCGCCTTGTGCTTCGATGAATATGATGCGGGCCGTCCGGATGTAATGTTCGTGATCCAGCGCGTACTTGAAGTTTCAGGCAAGCTCACGCTACTCGACCAGAATAAAGTGATCCGCCCTCATCCAGCTTTCCGTCTATTTGCGACCGCCAATACAGTGGGTTTGGGCGACACCACTGGCCTCTATCACGGTACCCAGCAGATCAACCAGGGCCAAATGGACCGCTGGTCGATCGTGACGACATTGAATTATCTACCGCACGACAAGGAAGTCGACATCGTCTCTGCCAAAGCGCGCCAATACCGTACGCCCGAAGGCCGCGAAACGGTTTCCAAAATGGTCCGAGTTGCAGATCTCACACGCTCCGCTTTCATCAATGGTGATATTTCGACAGTGATGAGCCCACGCACAGTCATCACCTGGGCAGAAAACGCACAAATCTTCGGCGATCTCGGCGTTGCTTTCCGGCTGACCTTCCTAAACAAATGTGATGAACTGGAACGGCCGATTGTCGCCGAATTTTATCAACGCTGTTTCGGACGCGAGTTGCCCGAGTCAACGGTGAACGTCGCTCTCGCCTGAGATGTCTATCCCAAACACGATACCGAAAAATAAGACCGCGGAAGCGCCAGCCGAACCTTTTAAGCGAGCAGTTGCCGGTTGCCTACGTGCCATCGCGGGCAAGTCCGACCTTGAAGTTGCCTACGCCGCTGAAAAACCGATCGTATCACAAACGCGAGTACGTATACCCGAACCGCCGCGCCGGATGACCAGGACGGATGCTGCAATTTTGCGCGGTCACGCGGATTCGGCGGCGCTCAAACTTGCCTGCCACAACCCCGCGATCCATCGCCGCCTGATGCCCAAAGGCGAAACGGCAAAGGCTGTATTCGAAGCCGTCGAGCAGGCCCGCGTCGAGGCGATCGGCTCCCGCCGCATGACCGGCGTCTCCTCAAATCTCACGGCGATGCTCGAAGACCGTTATCATCGTGGTAATTACGATCAAATTACCGACCGTGCCGACGCCCCGATCGAGGAGGCACTTGCGATGCTGGTACGTGAACGGCTCACCGGAAGCGAGCCGCCCGCCGCCGCGAAAAAGCTCGTGAACTTTTGGCGCGATTTCGTTGAGAAGCGCGCCGATCGCGAAATGGATCAGCTCCTCAATAAGATCGAAGATCAGCGTGCCTTCGGCGAAGCCATCCATGATCTTTTGTCCACGCTCGATATGGGCGAGCAACGTCCGTCAGATCGTGAGGACGACTCTTCGGAAGATGAGGAGCAAGGCCAGGATCAGTCTGGCGAAGAAGGTGCTACCGATAAAGATGATTCGAGCGAAAGTGCCGCAGCTGAAGATTCCAAACTTGCGGCCGATGATACCGGCGAATCGGCAACCGAAAGCGAGGATGCACCCTCCGCCCAACACCCCGAAGATGTCGANGCCGGCGATTCCCGCGACGCAGGCGAGCCATGGCGCCCCCGTCACCCGCTCGCAAATGAACCACGCGGCTCCGATTATCGCGCTTTCTCGACAAGATTCGACGAAACGATTGGCGCCGAGGATCTTTGCGATTCGGAAGAATTGTCGCGGCTTCGCTCTTATCTTGACAAACAGCTGCAACATTTGCAGGGCGTCGTTGCGCGTCTCGCGAACCGCTTGCAGCGGCGCCTTCTTGCGCAACAAAATCGTGCTTGGGATTTCGATCTCGAAGAAGGCATGCTCGATTCGGCGCGACTTTCACGCATCATTCTGGACCCGTTTCAACCGCTTTCCTTCAAACAAGAGCGCGACACCGATTTTCGCGATACCGTGGTGACGCTACTACTTGATAATTCCGGCTCGATGCGCGGCCGGCCGATCACGGTCGCCGCNACTTGTGCTGATATTCTCGCTCGGACACTTGAGCGCTGCGGTGTGAAGGTCGAAATTCTTGGCTTCACAACACGAGCGTGGAAAGGTGGGCAATCGCGCGAGGCGTGGCTCGCCGCGAACAAGCCTGTCAATCCCGGCAGGCTGAATGACCTACGCCACATCATCTACAAATCTGCTGACGCCCCGTGGCGACGCGCGCGAAAAAATTTGGGCCTGATGATGCGAGAAGGCCTGCTAAAGGAAAACATCGACGGCGAAGCACTCGATTGGGCGCATAAGCGCCTGTTGGCTCGTATTGAGACCCGCAAGATTTTGATGATGATTTCGGATGGTGCGCCGGTTGATGACTCTACGCTGTCGGTCAATCCCGGCAATTATCTCGAACGCCACCTACGTTACATCATCAATGAGATTGAGACCTATTCGCCGGTAGAACTGATCGCCATCGGCATCGGTCATGACGTCACCCGCTATTACAGGCGAGCGGTTACTATCGTGGACGCGGAGGAACTTGGTGGCGCCATGACAGAGAAACTCGCGGAATTATTTGACGAACAGTCGTCACCAGAACCGAATCGCGCTCCGAAGCGGAGGCGCGTCGCCTGAGACTCCCGCTGCGCGCAGCGCTACGCCTGATGGGTAGTTGCTAAATTGGCTTGAAGCGCGGTCTTCTTGGCAATCTTGCGCTTGAGTTCTAGGGCTCTCGGTGAAAGATCAACGCTCCGCGCTTTCAGAAGAAAGGCATCAAGTCCGCCGCGGTGATCCACCGACTTCAGCGCGTTGGTGCTGATGCGCAGCCTCACCTTTTGGCCGAGCGCATCACTCTGCAGAGTCACGTTGCACAGGTTCGGTAGGAATCGGCGCTTGGTCTTGATGTTCGAATGGCTCACTTTGTGGCCAACAAGGACGCCTTTACCAGTCAATTCGCAACGCCGCGACATCGATTGAAACCTTTTCAAACTGCAGCCGACCGTCGGAGATCTTGGCTTCCCGTTCAGGCCGGATTTGGTTGAAGATGGGGCAGGTCATAGTCAGCCATCACGATACCGTCAAGCTCCCGGGCCACAGTTCCGACGCATTCGAACCGCACCTGAAAACCTCGCAATCATATTGCATGACGCATGATATGATGACGTGTTTTGAGCAGTCAGCGTTGATGTCAAAACTGACAAGACAGGCTCGGAAGATCCGCAACCCCATGTTCCTCCGCACAAGCTCTTCGGCAGTGGCCTTGCTGATTCTGGCCATCTCAACATCAGCGGTTGTCGCGGATGAGCGCCTCAACGTCCGCTATGACGCCTCGCTTACTGGCATCCAAGTCGGCAAGGCCGCATTCACCGTCGATATTGCCGATCATGGCTATACGGCTTCCGGCACCGCCGAAGTAGCTGGTCTCGCCAAACTCGTGACGCGCGGTCACGGCTCGACCATATCGAAGGGTACCTTTGTGGACGGTAAAGTTTACCCGTTCATTTATTCGGCCGCATCCGAGAGTGACAAGAAGAGCGAAGAAATTCGAATGAAACTTTCGAACAATTCGGTCGAAGAATTCTCGGTTCTCCCGCCGCAGGAATTCTCATCCAAGCGGATTCCCGTCACGGAAGACGATAGGACAGACGTTGTCGATCCTATGAGCGCTGCGATCATTACTGTGCCGGACGCCGCAAACATGCTCGCGAAAGAGAATTGCAACCGGACCATTGCTATTTTTGATGGCAAACAGCGTTACAATCTGATTTTTTCTTACGATCGCATTGAGCAGATGAAAGATGTGAAAGGCTATAGTGGTCCCACGCTGGTATGCCGCGTCGATTATAAGGCGGTTTCCGGACATCAACCAAACCGGATACAAGTCAAGTTCATGGAAGATAACAAGACAATCTTCGTGTGGCTCGCACCGGTCACCAATACACGTGTACTATTTCCGATTCGCGTCTCTTTTCTCACGATGATCGGGGTTGTCGTCGTGCAGGCCGAGAATTTCGTGACAAGCCCACTGGAAAAGCAGGCGGCAAATCCCGCGGTAAAGTAGTGGTCAGACGCGATCACGCGTGCAATCATTGGAAATTAACGACTTGAAAACAATTCGTTCGCAGTTATTTGATCCTACGAACAGCTATCGTGGGACGCTGTTAGCCGAACCCAAGATCTAGACGCGAACGAAGTCGGATTCCGTATGAGTCAGCGATTCGGGCCCGATTCGTTCGAAGCGTGTTCCTTTTTCTTAGCGCGGACGACACAAACCTCCGCGATCTGTCGCATTATGGTACAGAACGACTGACCAACCGGCGCACCCCAGCAATGTCATCAAACTTACCCCCGATTCCGCCCTTTCAGCGTGGACGCGGCGTCACCGCAGTGCTTGGACCGACGAATACCGGCAAAACCCACCTCGCCATCGAGCGCATGCTCGCGCATTCTTCGGGCTTAATCGGCCTGCCGCTGAGGCTACTCGCCCGCGAGGTCTACAATCGTGCGATCGAACGTGTCGGAACTGATTCAGTCGCACTCATCACCGGCGAAGAAAAGATCAAACCGAAGAATGCGCGATTCTGGATATCGACTGTGGAGGCAATGCCGCAGGATCTAGATGTGGCTTTCGTTGCGATTGATGAGATCCAGATTGCGAGCGACCTCGAGCGTGGACATGTTTTCACCGATCGAATCCTGCATCGCCGCGGCCGCGAGGAAACAATGATTCTTGGCGCCTCCACGATGCGCGGTCTCGTCGAACGGCTTCTTCCAGGAGTCGATGTCATACAGCGACCACGCCTTTCCAATCTTAATTTCACGGGTGAAAAAAAGATCACGCGGCTACCACGCCGCTCGGCGATCGTCGCATTCTCAGCCGAGGAAGTTTATGCGGTCGCTGAATTGATCCGCCGTCAGCGGGGCGGGGCTGCCGTGGTGCTCGGCGCTCTCTCGCCTCGCACCCGAAACGCTCAAGTTGAGATCTATCAATCCGGCGATGTCGATTATCTCGTAGCAACCGATGCGATCGGTATGGGGCTCAACCTGGATGTAGATCACATAGCTTTCGCATCGGATCGAAAATTCGATGGATATCAGTTCAGAAAACTCAATCCATCGGAGCTCGCGCAGATCGCGGGCCGCGCCGGCCGCCACACTCGTGATGGCACGTTTGGAACAACGGGTCGCTGCGACCCTTTTGATGCGGAACTTATCGAGCGCTTGGAAAAGCATAATTTCGAACCAGTCCGGATGATGCAATGGCGGAACAGCAAACTCGACTTCGGTTCGATCAAATCGCTGTTGGAAAGCCTCAGCACTTCGCCTCGTGAGGAAGGGCTCACCCGGGCACCAGTTGCCGATGACGTTCTTGTTCTGGAGCGTTCGGCACAGGAGGAGGAAATTGCCGCGCTCGCGAAAACACCCGCCGATGTCGAGCGGCTGTGGGATGCCTGCCAACTTCCTGATTACCGGAAAATCGCACCCGCGGCACATGCCGAACTCGTAATGACGCTCTATGGATTTCTGATGCGCGAAGGTAGGGTTCCCCCCGATTGGATCGCGCGCCAGCTGGCGCACGCCGATAGGACTGATGGTGATATCGACACGCTATCGAACCGGATCGCGCAGGTGCGAACCTGGACGTTCGCCGCCAACCGACCCGATTGGCTCAACGATCCCGAGCACTGGCAAGGAGTTACACGCGCGATCGAAGATCGGCTTTCTGACGCGTTGCATGAGCGACTTACACAACGTTTCGTTGATCGTCGCACCAGCGTTTTGCTGCGTCGGTTGAGAGAGAACGCGGCGTTGGACACGGAAATTACTTCGATCGGTGATGTAGTCGTGGAAGGCCATGTGATTGGGCGGCTGTCCGGGTTCGAATTTGCAGCTGTCGATTCTTCCGGCGAACCAGAGGCTAAAGCTTTGAGAGGGGCTGCCCAAAAAGTTCTCGCGAGCGAAATTGAAGTTCGCGCGACAAAGCTTGCCGAGTCAAAAGACGAAGCTTTCGTTCTTGGCTCCGATGGTACGATCCGTTGGACTGGTGATCCTGTCGCAAAACTCATTGCCGCCGACAATATACTGGAACCGCGCTTTAGAATTCTCGCCGATGAACAGCTAACCGGTTCCGCTCGCGACAGCGTTGAAACGCGTATCGCAGTTTGGCTTAAGAGCCATATCGAAAAACTGCTCGGCCCCTTAGTTGCGCTCGGCAAGGCGGAAGACATCACCGGCATCGCGCGGGGAGTCGCCTTTCAACTTGTTGAGGCACTCGGCGTACTGGAACGCCACAAGGTTGCGGAAGAGGTAAAGAGTCTTGAGCAGCCAGTCCGTGCAATGCTTCGTCAACACGGTGTGCGTTTCGGCGCCTACCATGTTTACCTGCCTGTTCTGCTGAAGCCCGCGCCGCGTGCCTTAAGCTTGCTTCTGTTCGCCTTGAAGCATGGCGGATTGATGCAAAAAGGCATTTCCGATCTTCCCGCGCTGACTTCTAGTGGGCGCACGTCGATCCCGGTCGATCCTGAAGTCGCTAAACCGCTCTATCGCGTGATTGGTTATCGCGTATGCGGCCCACGCGCTTTGCGCGTTGATATTTTGGAGCGTCTTGCCGATCTCATTCGTCCCGCGCTTTCCTGGCGTCCTGATGCGCTGGGCGAAAAGCCTGCAGGCGCAGTCGATGGCCATGGTTTCACCGTGACAGTTGGCATGACTTCGCTCGCTGGTTGTGCGGGCGAGGATTTTGCCGCGATCTTACGGGCGCTCGGCTATCGGATGGATCGGCGGGCCGCGCCGCCGCCCAAAGTAGCACCAGTCTCAACAGATGAGCCGACCATTGCACTTGAGTCTGCGGAAAGAGCTGAAACTTCTGTGACTGCGGAAATAACACCCATCGCAGCTGATGCGGTCATCGTTCCCGACAAAACCACAACGGAAAAAACCGATATAACGGCTACCGCTTCGAGTGCGGAACCGGAGATGATTGAGGTCTGGCGGCCGGGACGCCCACAAGGTGATCGCAGATCTTCGCGCCGGGAGCGTCACACCCGCGGTCCGCAAGAAAAGGAAGTCCAGGGGTCTCCGACCGAAATGGCGGGAGCCGATCCTTCATCCGCTCCGGTTAATCAGCTACAACGGCAAGAGAATCGGCAACCACGTCAGAAATTTCAGAAGCGTGAGCGGAAAAGGTATGAACGCCGCGCGGACCGTGGATCGCGGCCTGATCGCAGTCAGCAACGTGGCGACTATCCGCCCAGCAAGCCGTATCACGAACGTGAACGGCCGATTGACCCTAATTCGCCCTTCGCTGCTCTCCTCGAACTCAAAGCCAAGCTTGAGGCAGAGCAAAAGAACGAGGGTTGAGCTTTCTTGAACAGACAACAGCGTATTGATCGCTGGCTCTGGCACGCACGCGTCGTGAAAACACGCTCGCTCTCGGCCTCGTTGGCAGCTTCTGGCTGCGTCCGGGTGAACGGCAGACGTGTCGAAGCAGCTAGCTATACCGTGCGGAAAGGTGACGTACTCACGGTCACACTTCCGAGCATCGTGCGTGTCTTGCGGGTCATTGATATTACGAATCGGCGAGGCACAGCTTCCGACGCAAAAAGGCTCTATGAGGAATTGCGGGCGCCCA
>Ga0031654_10000017_pt1 | contig 37121 bp, 34 predicted proteins | sample FrelakmetCRP12CR_FD_55268 | JGI IMG/M metagenome (GOLD analysis project Ga0031654, IMG submission 55268) | Freshwater lake sediment microbial communities from the University of Notre Dame, USA, for methane emissions studies - CRP12 CR | ecosystem: Environmental > Aquatic > Freshwater > Lake >...
TGTGGCGCATGCACGGTCTTGGTCGATGGCGAAGCGGTACCTTCTTGCATCATGCTTGCAACTCGTTGCCAAGAACGCACCATCGAGACTATCGAAGGCCTGGTGCAACAAGGCCGTCCCAACCGGCTCCAGCGTGCTTTTCATGAGAAACTTGGTGCGCAGTGTGGTTTCTGTACGCCTGGTATGATCATGGCGGCGGAAGCACTCTTGCGCCGAAATCCACACCCGAACGATCGCGATATTCGTGCGGCGCTATCCGGCAATCTCTGTCGGTGTACGGGCTATATAAAGATTATCGAGTCCGTCAAAACGGCTGCGGAGATGCTGGCATGACTGCTGGTCCGATCGCCAGCGCGAAGCGTCCGGGCGTGCCATTGATCGATGGCATCGAAAAGGTCACAGGTCGCGCTCATTACACTGCGGACCTCATGCATGCCGATGCGCTCGTCGGTCGCATTTTCCGCAGTCCCATCAGCCATGGCGAAATCGTGCGCCTCGATGTTTCTAAGGCTCGCGCGNTTGAGGGAGTGGCTGCGGTCGTGACCGGCGCTGATTGCCCGCATAGCTACGGTGTTCTTCCGGTGGCAATGAACGAGTATCCGCTCGCCCGTGAGCGAGTGCGCTACCGCGGGGAGCCAGTCGTCGCCATTGCGGCCGCCGACGCGAAAACCGCCGAGTACGCGCTCGGATTGATTGAATTCGAAGTTCGAGAACTTCCAGCTTATTACACGTCGGAAGAAGCGCGTGCNTCAGACGCCATATCGCTGCACGACGACAAACCGGGCAACATCGAGCGCGAAGTCCANCATCAATTCGGCGATGTGAGTCAGGGTTTTGCTGAGGCCGATCTCGTGAGGGAAGAACGGATTTCTTGCGCTGAAATCAACCACGCTCAAATTGAACCTCATGCCTGTCTCGCCGACTATGACCCAATGAGCGGGCGGCTAACGATGCAGAGCGTGTCGCAGGTTGGCTACTATCTACATTTGATGCTTGCGCGTTGTCTGGAAATGGATACTTCACGCATTCGCGTGATCAAACCGTTCGTCGGTGGCGGATTCGGGGCAAGGGTGGAAGTCCTGAACTTTGAGATTATCACTGCCATGCTCGCTCGCGCGGCCACTGGAAAGGTGATGATGCAGCTTACGCGCGAAGAAAATTTTTTGACCCATCGCGCGCGTCCGCAGACCGATATTAGGTTGAAGCTTGGAATGCGGCGTGACGGGCGAATTACGGCCTGCGATTGCGAGGTGGTGCAACGCGGCGGCGCCTATGCTGGTTATGGCATCGTCACGATTCTCTATGCTGGCGCGTTACTGCAAGGCCTCTACGATATCCCGGTCATCAAATACGATGGGTATCGAGTGTACGCCAATCTGCCGCCGTGCGGTGCGATGCGCGGGCACGGTTCGGTGAATACGCGACATGCCTTCGAGTGCCTGCTGGATCGTATGGCGCGTGATCTCGGGCTCGATCCATTTGCCGTTCGTCGCGCCAACCTCTTGCGGGCGCCCACGCGCACCCTGAATGATCTGATGGTCAACAGCTACGGACTTGAGGAGTGTCTTGAACGGGTGGAACACGCGAGCGGATGGCGCGAGCGCATCGGCAAGCTACCGCGCGGCAAGGGCCTTGGCATGGCTTGCTCTCACTATGTCAGCGGCGCGGCCAAGCCGATCCACTGGACCGGTGAGCCGCATGCGGCCGTGAATGTCAGGCTCGACTTCGATGGCGGAATTACCGCGCTCACCGGAGCGGCGGACATCGGCCAGGGATCCTCAACCATGGTCGCCATTGCCGTTGCCGAAACGCTCGGCGTATCGATCGAGCGCGTGCGAGTAGTTGCCGCCGATAGTATGGTGACGCCCAAAGACAACGGCGCCTATTCGTCGCGCATCACATTCATGGTAGGCAACGCGGCGATCGATGCGGCCAGGAAACTCAAGGCTATCCTCATCGAAGCGGCAGCCCGCAAGCTCGAAGCGCGGCCAGAAGATATAGAATGTGATGGTGAAGCGTTTCGCGTCGGGCACGGTGAGCAATCAAGCCTTCCCTTTGCCGAAATCGTGAAAGAGGCACTCGTCGATCGCGGTCCGATCACGGTGTCAGGTACATTTACGTGTCCCCCCGAGGCCCAGGGTGGCAAACACCGGGGTGGCGCGGTGGGCTCGACCATGGGATTCAGTTATGCCGCGCNAGTCGTAGAGGTGCATGTCGATGAAGCGACCGGCGTAGTGACGGTCGATAAGGTCTGGAGCGCCTTAGACTGCGGCCATGCAATCAATCCCCTCGCAGTCGAGGGTCAGATCGAAGGATCGGTCTGGATGGGTATGGGTCAGGCACTCAGCGAAGAAACTCGCTACTTCCAGGGCCTGCCCCTTCATGCCAGCTTGCTCGAATATCGCGTTCCAACCAGCGCCGAATCGCCGGCGATTGAGGTTCAAATCGTCGAGAGCCATGATCCATATGGACCGTTCGGCGCCAAGGAGGCGAGCGAAGGCGCGCTGGCCGGTTTTCCTCCGGCTCTAGTGAATGCTGTCGCCAATGCTATCGGCGTTGATCTCAATGAATTGCCGGTGACGCCGGATCGAATAATGGAGGCGTTAGTCGAGCGGCGGCGTCGGGCTCGATTGGCGACGGCACAAAGGGTTGCATCGTGACAGCGTTGATGCCCGAACTCCATCTTGCCAAGCCGCGTGACGTCAACGAGGCAATCGCGGTGCGCCATGAATACACCGACAGCCGGTTCATTGCCGGTGGAACCGACCTCATCGTCCAACTGCGACATGGCATCGATAGACCAGACCTGCTGATCGATCTTTCCGGAATCGAGGAGTTGACGAAGATCACGAGCGACTCCGGCGGCGCACGCATCGGAGCCAGCGTCACTATTGCCACGCTCGCTCATGATACAATGATAGCGACACATTATCGCGCGGTAACGCAAGCCGCCGAAATGATCGCCGGTCCCGGCCATCGCGCGATGGGAACCGTCGGCGGCAATTTATGCCTCGATACACGCTGCATCTTTTACAATCAAAGCGAATGGTGGCGGCGCGCCAATGGCTATTGCCTCAAGCATCGGGGCGATGTCTGTCACGTGGCGCCGCAAGGCCAGCGTTGCCATGCCGCGTTCGCCGGCGATCTTGCGCCCGCATTGCTGGCGCTCGGTGCGGAGGTGGAGATTGCGAACACAAACGGGCGGCGACGGATACCACTGTGTGATCTCTACGTTGAAGATGGCCGCGCCCATCTGACGCTTTCCAAAGACGAGCTCGTCGTGGCTACGCACTTGCCGTTGAATCCTCCATCTTCGGCCTATTCCAAGGTGCGGGTGCGTGGAGCAATCGATTATCCGCTAGCTGGAGTTGCAGTGGCCCTCGGAATAAACGATGGAATCGTTAAAACCCTCAGCATCGGCCTCACTGGGACAAACTCGCGGCCATTCGTGCTTTCCGGCACCGACATCTTCGTCGGCCTGCCAATCGACGACAAGGCGTTGCAAACAATAGAACGCTTGGTTCAGAAACAGGTGCAACCCATGCGCACGACAAATGCGTCGGCTCACTATCGTCGGCTTGCCGCCGCGGCACTAGCGCGCCGTTTGACGGCGACACTATATGCCCGGCCGCAGCCGGACCCGGCGACATGAGCTCTTCGGTGAACATGTGTTGATCGCAGCACATTTGCTGTGGCTAACGTTGGGGACCGTCGCAGAGATAATTTTTGCCGCCGTCAGGCGGCAATTCCAAAACGGAGATTTCCGGGCGATTCGGGTTAGGTTCGATGGCCGGATGCACGTGGCCGCCGGCGGCGCTCGACCAGTTTCAGCATGGTGGCGATTGTTATTGATCCCAGCGTCGACCGCGCGATGTCGTCGATTTCGCCGAGAACTTCGCGCAAGGCACGCCCCTCGCTGGTGCGGTCTCCTACCGTGGCGGAAACGTCTGCTCCGATATTCTCATACAGCTGGATCACGTCGAGCAACGTCGTTCGCCGCGCATTGCCGCTGAATTGGTGTCCGCCACGGGCGCCGCGCACCGAACGCACAAGTCCGGCGCGGACCAGAACATGCATTACTTTCGCCAAGTGATGGCTCGATATGCCATATTTTTCGCCGATTCCGGCCACGGATAGTTGCCGATCAGAATCGGCGGCAAGCTGCAGTAAGGCGAAAATGGCGAGCCGGCTCGAGATTTGCAATTTCATGCCNTTTCAATCCGTCGGTTAACGATCGCGGGCCCGCTCAATGCACCACACCCTGATCCGTCAATCGATTTCCTTCTCNAGCTGGATATAAGGCCCAGCCATCATTCCTTCACTGCGGAAGAACAGCAGATGGAGCCGATTATCCCGTGCAACCATGGTTCTCATCTTGCCGACCCCGGCTCGCTTGAACTCAATCGAAATCGCATCNAATAACGCTTGCCCAATTCCGTGCAGACGGGCGCGCGGCTCGACTGAAAGCGTGAGCACCCACCCACAAGGCTCGGACCCGAACTCCCACGCCCGCACCTCGCCGACAATGAAGCCGAGCATTCGAGGACCGGGTTCGGCCTGCGCCTCTTCAGCCACGAGAAAAAATCTCTCGTGCAAGCCGCGTTGACCAAACCGCTCAAAGACGTCGTGCCAATAAGCTGACTTGGCCAAGCCGGTCACGCGTTCATCCAGCGCAACAACCTCAGGAATATCGGTATTCGCGGCCCGTCGGATCGAAAGAGAGCGGATTGCCGNCGCCTCTGCTGTGCTCGCTTTCATGCTCGCCATCAACCGAATGTTGATNCCCTGGACATAATTAGCGCCCGCCAGCACGCTTTACGGCACCGTGTTTGCCGCGGCGCGCGTCGGGAAAAACCATAGGTGAAAATTCAGCATTTTGGTACTAAAATATGAAAACCGATGTCGGATCGGCATCGAATTAAAAAAGTGGGAGGCGATGCTGTGACTTGCACAAGGCCAGAGGATGGCACACGGACCTGGCGCACAGAGGAGGGCGTTCATATCGACGTCCGCGGTCTGGAGCCGCCGGAACCGATGGTGGAGATTCTACGCATGATCGATCACGGCGCGGTCGAATCGGTGCTTATCGCCCACCTCGACCGTGAACCGGTCTTTCTCTATCCGGAGCTCGTCGATCGGGGATGGAACCACGAACTCGTGTCCTCCTCATGTGGGGAGCCGGACTGCGCGGATGAAGTGAAGCTTCGCATCGTCCGCTGGGGTGCGTGACACTCGCAGCTACCTTTCTCGGAGGGGCCAAGAGCCGACTTTTGCCGGCATCAATTCCGTTTCGTTTTTTCGCCACGGCTGCGATCTTTCATATCCTGATGTGGCTCGCGCTTTTGGCATGGGCTAACGAAGCAATGAGCTTTCGCGGCGGACCGGGTCCAACGCTTGCTGCAATTCACATCTNGGTCTTGGGTGTCTTAACTACGACNGCGATCGGCGCTTCGGCGCAACTTCTCCCCGTCGCGACACGCCATACGCTCGCCGCCGTTTGGCCGATCAAGCTTATCTTCTGGCTAACCGTTCCGGGAATTGCAGCGCTGATCCTCGGTATGTACTCCGCGGATCTGAAGATATTAATTCCGGCAGCTATCACTACCGCAGTCGGATTGCTGGTGTACGCCGGCCTTCTCGCCGATAATTTGCGTCGTGCCGGAAATCTTCCAATAGTTGCCGCGTATGGCTGGGCAGCGCTCGTCGCACTCGTTCTACTGATCGGTCTCGGTCTCGCGCTCGCGTCCAATTACGCAATAGTAGCGCTGCCCAATCACGGGGCTGTCGCTCTCGCCCACATGATTCTGGGAGGCTTCGGTTTCATGGGATTGCTAGTGCTCGGATTCAGCCATGTGCTGGTGCCGATGTTCGCGCTTGCTGCGGCACCACCAAAACGACCGTCTTTCATTGCATTCGCCTTGGCAACAGTCGGGGTGGCGTTTGGCGCCATCGGCGCGCTGATTGAAAGCACGCCTGTACTAACCGCGGCGGCACTCANTGGACTTGGTGCGGTGGCCATACATCTTTGGCTGATGTTGCGCGTGCTCAAGAGCGGCATGCGCAAGCGCCTCGGGCATTCGTTCGTTCTTGTCCGTACAGCCTGGGCGCTGCTGCCGGCGACATTACTCATTGGACTTGCCGCCCTCTATGATTTAGNGGGATCGAATGGGCCGGCGCTCTTCGGATTTCTGCTGATTGTTGGCTGGCTACTGACCTTCTTGCTCGGCATTCTACAAAGAATCATGCCGTTTCTGGCGTCGATGCATGCCAGCCCGTCGGCTGGCACGGGGCCGCCTCTTCTCTCCGAGCTGGCCGCATCAGCGCCGCTTAAGCTGCATGCAGGTTGTCATGGCACCGCGCTCGCAATGCTATCGCTCGCAATCGCTGCGGATTCCACGTGGCTCGCCCGCGCCGGCTGTGCTGTTGGGCTCATTGGGGCCGTTGCGTTTACCTGGTTCACGGGCGCCGTCACGCGCCGCGCGCTTCGCTGGTAGTTGCGCTATCCGTTTCGGAATGCTGCAAGAAGAGAAGAGCGCGCGACCTTCAATTCACGGCAGCGATAACATGTTCGAAGCAGAGTTGTTGCGACGGTCGAAAGCCGCAATTGTCGAGGAATGCGAGCAGTTCGCGATCCCGCCAATCGATTTCCGTTCGAATGCGCTCCACGCGTAGCGTCGTCAAGTTGATGAGCAGTTGCGACAATAGCGCCCGACCGATTCCTAAATCCCGGTAGTCCGGATCAACACCGATCGTATCCATTACAGCCATCGGCTCGAAACGCCCGAATTCGCCGAAATCGACCCGCGCCATGATGAAGCCTACGGGCCCCCCGTTTTGTTCGGCCACGAGAGAGACACGCACATCGGATTCGTGAAGCGCTTCCATCAACTTATGTTCGAAATAGGCGGAACGTTCGCCTCCGGTGATTCTCTCGTCGATTGTAATCAGGGCACGAAGGTCATTTTCCTTCATCGCGCGCACCGGAATCCTGTCACGAGCCAGCGGACCGAAGTCGGGAGCGGCAACACCATAATTAATTTCTGCCGCCCCACCGACGCGCTTCGGAATTGTCATACGCTTCCGCCCTGTCATCGCCGAAACTCCATTGTACTCATACTTCTTCGCTCACCTCTTCCAAGGGCTCGCTCACTGATCGTTCCAAGGCAAGACGCGGAGCAAGCGTGAAACTGGACGTATCAAAAAAGCGAAGGAGATCGTGATTGGTCCAATCGGCCAGCGACTGCAGCGAGTGCACACCCATTGCGCGCAAGGTTTCGATTAGCTCACCCATAAGCGCGTGACCAATCCCACGCTTCAGGTTGTGTATTTCGACACTAATCGCATCGAGCACGGCCACCGCATTTTCGCGACCGAATTCACCCCGCAGAATCCGGGCAATCGCGAAACCACGCAGCGCGCCATCCCTATNTATGCCGATACAAACAAAATCAGCGGGCCGGNCCTTCGCCGCCGCGAGAAGCTTCNCAAAAAAGCGCCGGCGAGCGCGGCCAGANTGGGCACGATCGATGGCAATCAGCGTCTCGACGTCATCGACGCCAAGATGGCGGACATCGGGATTTGTACCGGAGAGCGAATTCATCGAAAAACCTCAGACGATTTCGACATATTCTCGATAGAGACGCGCTTCGGTGTCCGCGTCCATATTTTCCTCAAGCAGTGGCAACAGCGCCATTTCTTCTTTTTGCACGTGCGCAAGCATGCGCTCACAAAGTTCCTCGCCAAGTCCGCGGAACTCGTTCCATGTGGCTTCGTCAAAACCGTTGGCGGATGCTTCGCGCGCCAGCTGGGCGATGCGCTTGCCGAGCGGTCGTATCGCAAGATGTTCGTCGGTAAGATGAGCGCCGATGGCGTCATCGCCAATCGCACGCAGATAAGAGAAAAGGTGGTCTTCCTCGAAGGCGAAATGACGCTCAATTTCCGTTTCGACCCCGNCAGAAAGATCCGAAAATAGCTGGACGACGCCACGGTCGGCGGTATCTGGTGGGCTCCCACGCCGGTGACGTGCGATCAGCTGTTCAAATCGTTCGATCAAAGCGACGGTGGCGCAATGCTCATCATGGAGCGTTCGACTGATACGATTCGAAAAANTCATCGCCGGCTCACGTGTGTAACTGTTGATATTTGGCAAGCAGTTCTTCCTTGCTCTCGACCCAATCAGGATTTTCGACAATGCAGGTCGCCGGACAAACGAGCTTGCATTGCGGTTCGTCTTCGGCGCCGACGCATTCGGTGCACTTCAGCGGATCGATGACATACATGGGATTGCCGGCCGAGATCGCTTTGTTCGGACATACTGGCTCGCAGGCATCGCACGCTGTGCAAGCCTCAGTGATCATCAATGCCATTGTCGTCTCCGCGTTTCAGGCCGCACGCGGCAAAACGCCGAGCGCGGCGAGTTTATCATGCCGGAATGCTCCCCATAGCGCGGCGCCGATTGCGCCTGCATAGATCGAGTCGGGATGGCTGCGAATTGTCGTCTTCATCTCCTTCATCTTGGCAACATCTTCGATAAGCGCCGCTACGAGTCCGCTATCAAGAGCGAGACCGCCCGTCATCATCACGGTGCCATGTGTCGAACCAATCGACTTTAGAAGCTTGGATAGCCTGCCGGCCATTGACAGATGGATCCCTTTGAGAATGTTGGAAGCAGAAATGCCGCGCGAAACCATGTTGATTACGTCAGTCTCTGCGAGCACGGCACAGATACTGCTGACGATCTCGGGATTGTCAGCTTGACGTGACAGCGAGCCGATCTCGTCCTGCGCAATTCCGAGATAACGTGCGATATTCTCGAGGAACTGCCCCGAACCCGATGCGCACTGGCTCGTCATCTTATAGGTCAAGACCTTGCCCCGTTCGTCAATGCTGATGGCGCGTCCATGCAGCGCGCCAACGTCGAGCGCTGCTCTGGATTCTGGATCGAGATAGATCGCGCCACGTCCGTGTGTAGTCATTGAATAGAAGTGGCCGGTGTGGAACGGCACACCCTCTCCCTCGCCGGTCGTCGCNATGTAATCGACATCTTTCTCCCCGAGCTTCGCATCCGCGAGCACCTGATCGTAGGCGATCCGTGCCAATTCCATCGGATCGCGCTGTCGAATGCGAAGAGTAGCCCGCGAAAGCCAGTCGGTTCTTCCGTCCTNAACCCGGAACAGCGCCGCCTTGACGACTCCGGTCCCGACATCGATGCCAGCCGCAATNGTCATTCTGCCCTCCCTTCGGGTCGCTCGAGATAAGCGCGACGCGCGAACTCCGCCGCGCCAAGCGCCCCAGTGTAAATTGACTCGGGATTAATGTTGATAATGACTTCGCCGTAGTTTTCCTTGATGAGTTTCCTCAGCTCGCGTACGGCTGCTTCATTCTTTGCCACGCCGCCGGTAAAGGTGAACTCGCTGGTGACCCCACCCGATCGCGAAATGATCGAGATCGCCCGTAGGATAATGGAGCGATGGAGCCCTGCCAGGATATCCTCCCGTTTCTCGCCGAGTGATAGGCGATCGCGCAATTCAGCGCCCGCGAATACCGTACACGTNGAGTTGATACGCGCGGGACGATTGGATTTCATCGCCATTGGCCCGAGTTCGTGCAGGCCTATGTTCATTTCATCGGCGATATAACCCAAATAGCGTCCGCAACCAGCCGCACATCGGTCGTTCATTTGGAAATTTTCGACAATGCCATTGGCGTCGACCTGAATGCCCTTGGTATCCTGGCCGCCGATGTCGAGGACGGTCCGCGTATTCGGATACATCATGTGCGCGCCGAGTCCGTGGCACAGAATCTCCGAACGGATGTGCTCCTTCGAGAATGGCAGTGTTACGCGGCCATAACCGGTGCCGACGAGATAGGTCTCCTCGAGGTCGATATCGAGCGTGCTTTCGATCGTCTGTGGCACGTTGGTCGACCCGGTTTTGATCGCACTATCCGCGGCAAGAACGCGGGCGAGCGCTTGGCGGAACTTGTCGCTCAAACCACCCGACGGTGGTCGGTTCTCAACGTCGATGATCGATTTGTCATAGACGTTAAGCAGGAGCTCATAGGGAATTCCCGATGCGCGCGCGACTTCTTCAGCATGGGCATGGTAACGCGACCCCGCAATGTCACGGAAGAAATCTGATTTGCGTTTGGCACCAGGCACATAAAGTGACGGCGCTTCCTCACGCAGGCGTTTGAATACTTCGCCGATTGCCTCTTTGACGATATCCTCGAGTTTTGCAAATCGCTCGCCCTTGACTTGGCCGCGGCAGGTTTCCTCGAGATCGCCAAGCTGCTCGAGGAACTGCAGAAGACGAAAGGAACGCTCAAGTGCACCGAGGAATTCGTCAAGCTCGCCGCTCTTTCCGCCTCCCGCATTTAACGCCCGGCGGAACAGAGTGAACCGCGCATCGATGCGAGCTTCTTCGCTGGCTACTCGTGCCGCAGTGCTGTAGTTCGAGCGCGAATTGGTTATCCCGCGGCCGATCACTTCGCGGTCCTCGTCGATGAGAACCGCTTTGGTGGTGGTTGAACCGAGATCGATGCCCACGTAGGTCTTCATGAAACGCTCCTTTAGGCGGCCGCGCGTCCGCCAGCGCGCTTCTGCTCGATCATTTGAAAATAGCTCTCAAGCCGGTTCTTGATGTTGGCGGCGGAGAAATAGCGCGGATCGACCAGATCGGATTCGATAAANGCCGCCGGCTTACCGGTGCGTTTCTCTACCTCGCGCATAATTAGGAGCTGACCGGCAGAAAAACTGTTGCAACTTTTGATCGAGTTAATCAGCAGGCCATCGGCATCATATTCGTTCAGGTAGTTGGCAAGCATGTCGATGCGCATCGGCAGGCTGCGATTCGTATAGACCCCGAGGCAATATTCGGCGAGCGTTTCCAGCGGCTTGTCCGGATCGTGCCGGAAGCCTAGATCGTAGACACCGCCAACTTTTGTGTAGCTCGAGGCGACAACAACGGCGCCTTCGTCGTAGAACATTTTCCAAAACTGGCGGAAATTGGTGTAATTTGGCGGCCCCTCGACAACAAGTCGATATTTCTCTTTACCCATATCGCCATCGGGCGTGACTGGTCCTTTGCCGGCAGCGACACGCTCNTCGACCTCGGCGCGCAGGAAACTGTAATAGTCGATGGCGTCATCGGTGCCCCGGAAGGCGCCGAAGATCGGTCCAATATAGTAGATACCGCCGAAATATGCGTCGATGGGCGACGGCTTGCTTTTAGCGCTCTGCAACACGCGTACGAGATCATCCTCCGCCCGCGCGGACTTCTTAAGGTGCTCGCGCAGTCGGTCGATATCGAACTTGATCCCGGAAACGCGCTCGAGTTTGGGAATCACCTCTTCCTTCAGCTGCTTGACCATATAATCGGTCATGTTCTTGGTGATCTTACCGTCGCCCATATAGGGCGTATGCAACATGATTGTTTCACACTTGTACTGCTCACGGAGAAGCTCGAACCATTTCATGAAGGTAAAGCAGCCGGTATAGGAGAGCAGCAGCACATCTGGATCAGGCATTTTTTTGCCGTTGGGGCCAATGTTGCCTTTGGCCATCATACCGATGTCCGATTTGACGTATGTGCAGACATCCTCCGAGTGACCGATCTTCTCCGCCTCGAGGACATAGGCACCTGACTGCCTTCGCAAGCCACTCTGAATCGCATTGACCTCGGGTAGGTTGTTCACGAGATCGAAGCACATGATCAACTCGTTGAGATTACCGGGCACGAAAGTGGCGCACACTTTCTCTCCCGTCTGCGGCACATTCGTCAGCCGATCATAATGGGCAGCCATCATCTCTTTCTGCTTCATCATAGAAGCATCCTTTTCGATGTCCTTGGCCGGCCCTGCCTTCGGTGTGACAATGATTGTCATGTTCCGCTCCATAGCTTGATTGAATCGGCAAATGTCCCGGCCTGCTCACGGATCGGCTGCATTTGCCCGGAATTTTCCGCGTATTTGAATGCGATATAGGGAATCTCAGCGTCCTTTAGCACATGCTGCAGCATTGGCCGCTCGAGCAGCGCCGGATCGCAGAAGCTCGGGCAGGCAAAGATCACGCCCTCCGCGCCTGACCGCCGTACTGCCCGAACGAGATGCTGCCCCTTCTCCTTCAGATCGGGCTCGTACTTTGCTGCAGTCGATTCAGACTGATGCAGAAACGTCAGTGCCAGATTCTCGAGTGGCTTCCCTTCCGTTGGGACATCTGCGGTAAGCCAGCGGGTGACCAGCAGTAGATCGTCGTCGACGACATAGCAGCCAGCGAGCTCAAGCGATTTGATCAGATTGAGTGGAGGCTGCTCGCAAAATACGCCCGTGAGCACGACGCGGCAGTTATCGCGCCGCGGCCGTTCCTCGATTGCGACGGCAGCCAAATAGTCGCGGATCATCGCTGAATGTTCCTCGACCGGCAGGACCAGTCCAGCGCGCAGCACGAGATAAGCCTCTGCCGCGGGTGCCTGCCATGGCCGCTGTGAACGGAATTCATAGAGCTCGCGCACCAGCCGCCGATTTTCATTGTAGACCATAATCGAATTGCGCAACTCTTCATCAGTGATCGGCTTGCCTCGCAGCTCACTGAGATCGTGCATGAGCTCAGCTAGTTCGTTAATGTAATAGTTCCCACCAATATCATCCCGATAGTTCTGCGGCACATCGAAGTACCGAACGTAGATNTTCGGAAACATCATCTTCCACATGCCCGAGAGATTGCGAATGACATCGCAGATCGACGGAAACAACATGCCATCGACGAAATCAATCCGTCCGGATACGCCAAGCTCAATGGTCGAGCGCGGAATACGGCAAATGTAGCTCTGATAGTAGGCGTCGCCGTGAATTACCTCGAGCTGATCGCCACCACCGACAATCCCGAGCGGCAGGAAGCCGGCGGCATGAATGATCTCGCGCGGTACGTAGATTGGCATATAACCGACGACCTTGCGGCTAGGTTGCGCCGCTTTCCACTGACGCGCCGATGTGAAGGACAGATCATCGAACAACGCTTGCGCGTGCGCGACAATGCCAGAGGTCCTGGATCCATTCANCGATGCTGCCATTGCACCGCCCTTTTCCCGACGAAGGCTTCGAGGCCTTCCACCGCATCGTGCGTTCTCATCAGCTCCTCGAGATATGTGCGCTCGACTGACGCAATCTTCGCCCTGACGCGGGCCGCATAGTCAAGGCGCGCCGCCGTGACGGCATACCGCAGCGAACTTGAACTTTTTGGCTTAAGGTGCTCGTCGAAATAGTCCAGCGCCGCGCGCTCTGGATCGGGCGCAATCGCACATACCATACCCATCGTCGCCGCCTCGGCGCCGTTGATGTTGCGTCCAGACAAAAGCAGATCAATCGCCCGCGCTGGACCGACGAGTTCAGGCAATAGACAAGAGGCGGCTGGCGCGAATACGCCGAGCTTCATTTCCGGCTGACCGAGCACTGCGTCTGGAGCAACAAAGACGAGGTGACCGGCTANTGCTACCTCAAGGCCGCCGCCGAGGCATTGACCGCGCACCGCGACAAGCACCGGAACCGGCGATTCGATAAGCCGCATGATGAGCTGATGAATTCCCTGCAGCATGGCTGCNCACTGGGCCGGCATATGTTCCTCGACGCTTGCGCCAAAGCTGAAATGCACACCTTCGGCATCGAGCAGTATTCCCGCTAAGCGCGGATTTTTTAGATGCTCGATAAATGCACCGTCGAGAGCCGCAATCATCTCGGCGTCGATCAAATTTGCCTTCGGTCGACTCAGGCGAAGGCGCAGCAGTCGCCCTTCTGCTTCGAACCAGACCTTCAGACATGTGTTCATGATTAGCGCATCCGCGGCTGGATACTCTGAGTGAGTTCATCGGACCACGGCGTATTGGCCGCCAGCGCACGGCGCAACGTTACGAAATCGACCTCACGACCCGTTTCACGCGTGCCTTCGTTGAATGCGCGGAATCCGGCGCGCGCCTCCGTCATCATATTGAGTGCGAGCCAAGCGCGCGCATTCTCCTTATTCCGGTTCCACGCATCGAGTTTGGGTTTGCGCAGTTCTTCGATCGTTTTCGTTGTGCAATCAGGGAACGTGTAGAGCAGCTTCGTGCAGAGACCTTCGATTTTTTCATCGAGAAGGCTGAGATCGACGGTGCCACGTTTCATCAATTCCTGCCCGGCTTTCAGCGCTTCACCGGTTTTGGCTTTACCGAAAACGTAGCGGCCGTATTCATCAGTCATGCGGCTCGTCTCGACCAGCGGATTGGCCACGAATTTACCATCCACCTTGAGCGCCGGAACGATATCCGTAAGCATCCCCATGAAATAGGCTTCGTGCGCAGAGAATGGTTCGCACAATACGCACGCGACCATCGCGCGTTCAGCACCAATCACAACAGGAAGAAAGTCGGTCGCACCGCCAATTGGCGCCGAGCCATGCTTGGGGCCGGCCTGGCCGAAGCGTGCTAAGTCCTGCGCGACCGAAAAATCGCAGGCCATGCCTATTTCCTGTCCGCCGCCGACACGGATGCCATTCACGCGGCAGATCACCGGTTTGTCACAAGCGAGAATGGCCGAGACCATATCATTAAATAAACGCATATAGCCGCGATATTCTTGGGGATTTCCGGCATAGTATTCGGCGTACTCCTTGGTGTTGCCACCCGTGCAGAAAGCTTTATCGCCGATCCCAGTGAAAACCACGGCGACGACATCACGGGCCGCGCTGGCTGCGCGAAACGCAAGAATCGCGCTTTTGACCATATCAGTCGTGTAAGAATTGAACTGTGTCGGGTTATTAAGGATGATCCATGCGTTGTAGAGATCGGCCACAGGCTTCCCATCCTCTCCCCGGACCGGCCGTTTCTCATAGAGCACGCCCTTAGAAGCCGTCAGACGCATCTGCTCGCCGACGAGATTGTGGTCCTTCGTTTCATGTTTAGCGGCGGTGATGTTGCGCACGGCTTCACTGGTCATGATTGTCTCCTTAATGCTCTGGAACGAGCACGGCGCGCCGTTTTAACGCGCCGGTATGGGCTGCTTCAAAAACATGGTTGATCTCATTTAACGGATGCTTCTCGACGAAAGGTGCGACTTTGACACGGCCATCCAGCACGAGTTCGAGCACTTGCGGATAGAGTTCCGGCGGACATCCCCAGTTTCCGATCGCACGCGCGTGAAACGCCATCAGATTCGANAGCCTAATCTCGACCTTGTCCATCGTGAAACCTACAATGGCGAGTGTCGCTCCGTGATTGAGCAGGCTGAATGTTGTCTCCTGGCCTACGCGGGTGCCAGAGCATTCGAAAATTTTCCATTCAGTCTGGCGCAAGCCGCGCTCCTTGGCAAAACTTTGAGTCGCCGCTTTCAAATCGCGCGGTGATTTTTCTCGTGCATTCAAAGTGAGTGCGGCGCCTTGACGAGCAATGGCTTTGAGTTTGTCATTATCGACATCGATCGCAATTACTATTCCGCCGAAGACTGTCGCAATTTGAGCGGCATATCCGCCAATGCCGCCAACGCCGTTGACGATCACGAGATCGCCAGGCGCAATACCAGCCTGGACTACCGCCTGGTACGGCGTAGTGACAGCGTCGGCGATAACCGAAAGATCTGCGAGATCGATTCCGGTCGCTATCAAACGCCCTTTGTCGATCTCGCATAGTCCGTGAGCCGGCACGATGATGTGAGTGGCAAAGCCACCATGAATATCGTTGCCAGGCATTTTCTGATTCGGGCAAATAGTCGCCTTGCCACGTCGGCATACATCGCACTGGCCACACGGAATCACTGCTGGAACGATGACCGCCCGATTCATCCACCGCGACACATCCGCCCCGGCCTCGACTACGTGCCCACTGATCTCATGCCCGAGCGTCAAGGGAAGCTCATGCTTCGTGCGTACGCCGTCATAGTAGAAGCCAAGATCTGTATGACAGACGCCGCAGCCGGCTATTTCGACGAGGACTTCATCCGGCCCCGGAGAAAGCATGTCGAATTTCACTGGGGCCAACGGCTGACCCNTGCCCGTCATCACCCAGCGAACCGGCTCTTTACCCATGCAGGCGCTCCTTGCTCCACTTTATCTTTACGCTAAAGCTGCGTTTCATGGATTTGCCATTTTTATTGAGTTTTCGGGCCTTTCTTCGGTCCGACCTTGATCTAGGACAAGGAATCCGAAAAAATTTGTATTTTAGTACCGAAATACGCCTTGGCCCTGGCCGGAGGGTCAACCGGGGCTATCTTGAAGGGAGGAGCGATCATGTCGGACACACAAGACCTCTCGATCGCGTTCGTGGGAAGCGGCGGCGCAGGCGCACTAACGGCCGGAAGCCTCCTTCTCGAGGCAGCGGGTGCGGCAGGTTGGCAGGGCCTACTCATTCGCACCGTCGGACCGCAGATCCGCGGGGGTGAAGCCGCAGCGGTGGTGCGCCTAGCCAATCGCTCGATTGAGAGTCTGCCCGATCACCTAGATCTTCTGATCGCCATTGATTGGCTCAATGTCCAACGCTTTGGTGCCGAGATCGAAGTAGGGCCGCAAAGCCTTGTAATCAGCGACCCGCGTGGTGGCGAGCCGCCAAAGGGGATTGCTTCGGCCGGCGCGCATGTCATCGCAATTCCGCTGAAAGAAATGGCGAAAGCAATTCCCGACGGCCGCCCCAACATGATTGCGCTCGGAATTGCTGGCAAATTACTCGGCCTCGGTGAGCATGAGTTTTCGGCGTTGCTCGAAAAGCGACTCATTGAAAAGGGACAAGCGGCCATCGACGCTAGCNGCTCAAGTCTAAAGGCNGGATATGATGCAGTGCGTGATGTCGATCTAGGGCTGCGTCTTGCCCCGCCAAAATCGGGATTCACCAAAAAAAAATGGCTCGTGTCAGGAAACGAAGCGGCTGCGCTCGGCGCCATCCGTGGCGGTATTCGCTTTGCGGCCGCATATCCGATCACGCCTGCCACCGAAATCCTTGAATGGCTTGCGCCCAATTTGGTCAAAGTGGGAGGCGTTCTTCTACAAGCCGAGGACGAACTCGCTGCGATCAACATGATCATTGGTGCGTCATATGGTGGCACACCAGCGTTGACTGCTACCTCGGGGCCCGGCCTCTCGCTGATGATCGAGGCACTCGGCCTTGCAACCGCCGCTGAAATTCCGATTGTTGTGATCAACGTAATGCGCGGCGGCCCTTCGACTGGAATTCCAACCAAATCTGAACAAGCGGACCTCAACATTGCCGTATATGGATGTCACGGTGACGCGCCCCATCTNGTGCTAGCACCACAGTCGGTCGGCGATTGCNTGTTTACAACTCAGTGGGCTGCCTATCTCGCCGAGACANTGCAGACGCCAGCGATTGTATTGTCAGACCAGTTCATCGGGCAGAATCGCGCGATCATCGAACGGCCAGCCGATGTTGCCTTCATTGGGCAGAGAATTAGAGCAACAAATATAACTGGAGAATATAAACGCTACGCGCTCGCCGCCAATGGCGTTTCGCCGATGGCAATTCCGGGAACACGCGGCGCTCAATACACAGCGGACGGGCTCACGCACACNGAGCGCGGTATTCCAACTAGCAGCGCTNTGGATCATCAAATTCAGCTCGACAAACGTCGCGACAAGCTGGAAAGTTTCAACTACGGCGATCATTGGGCGAGCATCGAAGGGACTGGTGATCTCGCTGTGATTACATGGGGCTCCGTTACCGGCGCTGTCCGCGAAGCCATCGCCCGCTCGGCCAAGGATGGCATCAACGTCAGCCTTATTGCGCCGCGNCTACTGTCTCCTACGCGACCCGAACAGTTCGCCGCCGCTCTCCACGGCAAGAAGCGAGTTCTCGTCGTCGAGCAAAGTCATGGCGCGCAGTTTCACCATTATCTCAGAGCCCATTATGACTTACCGGCCGCGGTGCGCGTTCTCAATCGCCCAGGGCCGTTACCGATTAGGCCCGGTGAAATTCATCGTGCGATCAAGGAATGGAGGCCATGATGTCGACCATAGAAATGCGGCTTGCTTATAAGCCCGCCGATTATAAATCAGACATCAAGCCAATCTGGTGCCCGGGCTGCGGCGATTATCACGTGCTTATGTCTTTCACGCGGGCATTCGCGGAGCTCGGTCTTCCACCTGAACAAATCGTCGTTGTTTCTGGCATCGGCTGTTCATCGCGCATACCTGCCTATACGAATTGCTATGGTTTTCATGGCGTGCATGGCCGGTCGCTGGGAATCGGTGCGGGACTGAAGGTAACTCGGCCGGATTTGACGGTAGTTGTGGCGAGCGGCGATGGCGATGGCTATTCGATCGGTGGCAACCATTTCCTGCATGCCTGCCGCCGCAACGTCGACATGACCTATGTGGTGATGGACAATCACATTTATGGTATGACCAAGGGCCAGCCTTCGCCGACCACCGAACCCGAATTCGACACTGCGCTGTCGCCTGGGGGCACCGGGTTACGACCATTCCATCCGCTGGTGATTGCGCTTGCATCGGGCGCCAATTTCATAGCCCGTTGCTTCTCCGGTGAACCGAATGAGACCGCATCCGTTTTAGTCGAGGCAATTCGTCATCCTGGTTTCTCTTTCGTCGAGATTCTCAGTCCCTGCGTCACCTTCCGACCCGACGAGAAAGATTGGAAAAATCTCGTGCATCAGGCACCGGTCGTAGCGACCAATGATCCCGCAAAGGCCGCCCGCCGGATCATGACCGATGACGGATTTAACCTCGGCATTCTTTATCGCGGCAACCGCAAACCTTATCAGCCGGAGACCGGACAGGCGATCGTCGATCTCTCGGAATTGGAGAAGGAGTTCGAATTATGAGCCAATTTGCGGCTGTTCCGAAAATCACCAGCCTCGCCGATTTGTTCGCCGTCGCCTATCAGATCGAGAGCGACGCCGTTGAACGCTANAATGTTCTCGCTGATCAAATGGAGACTCACAACAATCCCGAGCTCGTAGCAGTATTTCGTGATTTGGCGCGCGCCGAAGGCATCCATCGCGATGAAATCCTTCGGCTCGCTGGTAACATTGATGTGATTGCGCATGCACAACGGATGGCAAAGTGGAAGCGAGGTGAAAGTCCCGAGGAAAGCGACCTCAGCTCCGCACATTATTTGATGACTCCATGGCATGCGCTGCAGCTTGCGCTTCCTGGCGAGGAACGTGCGCTGGCCTTTTTCACCTCGATCGTGGAATCGGCGACAGATCCTGAAATCAAGCGGATGGCGGTGGAATTTATGGAAGAGGAGACTGAGCACGTGAATCTCGTGCATCGGCTCTTGAAAAAATATCCACCGCCATCTGAGTCGTGGTCGCAAGAATTCGATCCGCCCGTATCACAGGAATAATGTCATCGAACTTAGCGGAAATCCCGCACGTCCTTGGCAGACAGGCAGACGCCATCCTTCGCTCGTTACAGCCAGCCCCGATTGACGCCAAGAGCATCAATTTGAAATCTTACGTTCGTCCTTGACCCGCACTGCTTTACCTTGTGAGCGCGGGACATCACCTGGTGATTTGATTACGACCCTGCACGTCACTCCGATCAGCGATTTGATATGATGACTGACATCGGCGGCCTTGCGCGCGCGATCCGCATCGGCCGCCGGCACATCGGGTGCGCACTCAACCTCCACGGTCATTGCATCGAGTGCGCCCTCCCGCGTCAAAACAATCTGATAGTGTGGCGCAAGCCCCGGAAATCCGACGAGAACCGCCTCGACCTGTGAGGGATATACGTTCACACCACGAATGATCAGCATGTCGTCATTACGCCCGGTCACCCGCATGATGCGGACATGGGTGCGCCCGCAATCGCACGGCTCGTTGTTGAGGCGCGTAATGTCGCGCGTCCGATAACGGATCATCGGCAGCGCCTCTTTGGTGAGCGTCGTAATGACCAATTCGCCGGCCTCACCCATGGGCAGCGGTTGCAAGTTTTTGGGATCAATCACCTCAAATAAAAAATGATCCTCCCAGCCATGCAGACCGGATTGTTTTGCGTGGCATTCACATGCGACGCCAGGACCGAGAATTTCCGATAAGCCGTAGATGTCGATCGCCTTTATACCGAGTCGATCCTCGAGATCGCGCCGCATCGCGTCGCTCCACGGCTCCGCCCCGAAGAGCCCCATCCGCAATGGCAAATGACGCAGATCAACGCCCATACCGACGGCGACCTCCGCGATATTCAGTGCGTAGGAAGGCGTCGCGCACAACACATTAGCTCCGAAATCCTGGAGAAGTGTCACTTGACGCTCAGTCGCACCGCCGGAAATTGGCACTACGGTGCAGCCAAGTCGTTCAGCGCCATAATGCGCACCGAGGCCACCGGTAAAAAGTCCGTACCCGTAAGCATTGTGAACAATATCGCCCGGGAACGCGCCGGCGCAGGCGAGCGACCGTGCCATAAGATCTGACCATCGATCGAGGTCACCCTTGGTATATCCGACAACGGTCGCCTTGCCGGTCGTTCCCGATGATGCGTGAAGGCGAAGGATCGCGTCTCGGGGCACCGCAAACATACCAAAGGGATAATTGTCGCGCAGGTCCGTCTTTAGCGTGAACGGAAAGTGCGCGATATCAGTCGGCACTTTCAGATCGGCTGGTTTTACGTTTGCAGCATCGAACTTCCGTCGGTAATGCGGCACATTGGAATAAGCACGCTCGAGGGTTTGTCTTAGACGGGTCGTCTGCAATTTGGTGAGCGCCGAACGTGGCATCTTCTCGATGTCGGAATCGAACATGAAAATTCCCCTATCAGAGACTGCCGCTGTTGTGCTCATGATTCGATCTCCATGCCGCCTCAATCTTTCATCGTTGACCATCCAGGCTTGACCGCCNGNCCCGCAATGCCGGAGCCACGCACGGGCGTATGCTTCAGTGCGAAGCCCTGATTGAAGCCCGCGCGNGTCACCAGAATTAGTTTCAGCGCGCTACCAGCAAAGGCAATGCATAGGCCTGCCAATGTGAACACTATCGCGATCANGTTCGCCGCAAAGAAACCAAGCGCGATCAGAGCTGCAGGTACCGCAAGGCCGATCAGAAAGAACCACGGTTTGAATGAATGAAACGCCGCGAACATGCTTGTCGGCGCACCCTCCATTGCGAGTGCAGTGAGATAGGAACGCCAGGTCCAAAATCGCAATATGGCCAATATGATCGCNGCAACGGCAACGGCCTCGGTCAGCGGGGCCTGCAACAGCGCAGTCGCAGCCAGAAACAAGCCGCTCCCTTCGGTTATGCCCGTAACGATAATCAGCGGAACAATAGCTGGTATCCGCCAGGCTGGGATCCCCTTCGCCTCTCTCAGGATCATCGCCTGACTGAAGAGAAATAGCAGACTGACAGCGGTCGCAGCGAGCATCAGCGTTGACGACGAGAACCAGATTGCAAGTACGCCTAGCGGAAAGAAGACGGCCGCAATCCAGGCTTCCCGTGTCATCCACGAGCGCTGAGGCTGCCGTAGCACATAGATGAAGCGCCATGGTCGACCGATCTTGAACAGCAGCAGAAACAATCCGAACGCGACGATCGCCATCGCGATCCAGCCGAGTGGCGACGGCGATCCTTGCCAGAAACTCGCAAGCACGGAAAACGCGAAGAGGCCCGTGCCCGCGCCGCCGCAGACGAAATTGCCGGCCGCCTTCCAGTCCCAATGCTTTTGCAGCGCCGGTTCGACGCCACGTGTGCGCAGCTCTCCCGTTCTATTGGGCGAGGCGGAGATCGGATCGTTTGCTGGCACCGGCATCTCATCCGCCCGGCCATAGACATAATAGAAACTGGGGTCGGTGCCGATCTCCTCATGCATGCGGAAGTGCCTCTGCTCGCGCAAGAGTCGAGAGACGTTGCTGTTTGGATTGTCGATATCGCCAAAATGGAGCGCATCAGCGATGCAAGAATTGACGCACGCTGGCGTGGCACGTGGATCAGTCCCCGGCGCCAATCCATTCTCGAGCCCGAAATCGATGCGATCTGAGCAATAGTTACACTTCTGCGCTACGCCCAAGCGCGAAAGATCCGCACGTTCGATCTCGTTTGGCATCCCCGCCCCGCCATAGGCAAAGTGTGGGCTGTGTTCCAGAAAGCGCGCCTGGTAGGGACAGGCGACTTCGCAATAGGCACATCCGATGCAAAGTTCGTAATCGATCGTAACAATGCCGTCGGCGCGCTGGCGCGTTGCAGTCGTGGGACAGACATGCATGCACGGCGGGTCGGCGCAGTGCTGGCAGCCTACAGGAACGAAGGTGCGGCTGACGTTCGGATAACTTCCTGCTTCGACGTCGAGCACTTTGCGCCATTGCACGGCGGGCGACGTGGCGTTCGCATGCCGACAGGCCACTGTGCACGTCTGACATCCGACGCAGCGTTCGAGATCGGCGACCGTCACCCAGCGGGTCACGGGGTGTTACCCTCCAGCCGCGTGATCTTGACTTTGACCAGATCGGCGGCCGAACCGGTCGCGTCGGTCAGATCGAGCAGCATCGGCACCAGTGAATTCATACTCGGCGCGCCAAAATCCTTGGCGAACGGCGTCGCCCAGTGATCGAACTGGCCAATGATCAACAGCGTGTCCGGCCTGATGCCCTCGCACAGGGCGACACGACCCTTGGTGTGATTTAGCGGGGAACGCACCTCGACGAGATCACCGTCGCCAATGCCGAGCTTTTCGGCTGCGGCACGATTGATGACGATACGGCCATGACCTGCCACGTTTTCCGCCACCTCTTTGATAAGCTGGATACCGACATTGCCGCCCCAAGAATATTGCATGCTGCGTGAGGTGACGAGCCAGAACGGATAATCGGCAATGCGCACAGAAAAATTTTTCGCTAGCGCATTTTCCCACAGCGCGCCGAGGTCGCGCCAATGCGGGAGTGCTTCGTATTCCGAAAGCTGTTTATCCCACCAGTGGATACCCTGGTCGTGCAGGCGTCGCCCGAGCTCCTTGCCGACGCGCAGCAGCCGCTCCTGGTAGGGATGCTCGAAGCGCAAGCCCTGCTCTATTAGCTTCGGATAAAGATACCACATCAGCCGCGAGAAAGGTTTGACGCGGAAGCCGTGCTCACGAAACCAGTCGAGCCCCTGCGATTCGGCGCCATTTGTGATCTCCGCACTCGCCGCACTGCAGGTTGCGTCCCAGACGGCCTCGACGTCATGCATTTTGCTGACGTCAAGCGAGAAATCATAGTTCGGCCCGGAGAGCCTGACGCCGTGAGCGCCGTCGTTGATGGCGGCATTATAATCTTCGAGCACCCCTGACCGCCGCGCGAGTTCGGACGCGATCCAAGTAAAGTCCTTGGCCTCGCCTTGCGGAGGAACCGCTGGATCGCGCAGCGCAAAACCCTGATAATCCCAGAATTGCTCCATAAATTTTGTGCCGCCAATGCGCAGGAGCTGCAGGCCCTCAAGGTCAGTGCAATCGGGCAGCAACACATCAGCCATGTGGTTCGTTTCGTCACGCGTGAGGGCGAAGCAGACCGTAAACGGGAAGCGTGCGATCGTCTCCCCGACTGCCTTGGTGTCCCAGAACGAAATCGCCGGGTTCGTGCGATAGACAAACCAGACATCGGGCGGCGAGGCGTGCGGTAGGTTCGCGAAATCCTCGCGCTGCATCATCCATGCGAGATGTGTAGGCCCGAGCGCCTGGCTCCATGCTGAGTTGGCAACGAGCGGCACCAGCGTACGATGTGCGCTACGCACAATGGGGCGTGAAATCCAATCACTCTTGCTGGTCGGATTCATCGGGTATTCCATAAAGCCATCCGGGCCCGGCTTTACACTCGACCAGCGATTGTCCGCAGGGCGATTGAGCCGAACGGTGGTGCCTAGAGTTCCGCCCGGCACCTCGAGGGCGCCGACCAGGCAAGGGATCAACGTGCGGGCCCAGCAGCATTCGTAGCCGCCCCATCCGTTATTGACGGTTTTGCCAAGCGCGATCGCGACTGGACGGTAGGGCAGCGTCATGCCCTCGATCTCAATCGTCTCGCCGACGCGAGCATGATCGAGAAACTCGTTGGCGATTCGGCGAATGGTGGATGCGGGCACGTCGCAAATCGCCGACGCCCATTCCGGCGAATAGTCCTTCACATGCGCAACGAGATGCGCGAAGGCCGGACTCGCAGTGATCGCACGGTGAGCGGTAATCTCTTCGTCTGCTCCAACCTCGACACCGTCGACCGAGAAAACGCCTTCCAGCGCCGGATCGATACCTTTGGTGTCGAACGGTACGGCCCGCCCGCTTGCCGCGTCTATGATCAGTGGTTTGCGCGTATTCGGATCGCGAAGGAAGAAGCCTCCCGGCCCTACCAGATAGGGCGAGGAGGTGTGGTTCTTTAGGAACGGGAGATCAAGCCGATCGCGTGCATGCTCATGCAACAGCACGTAAATCATCGCAAAAAGAAAAGCGACGTCGGTCTTCGGTTTGATCGGAATCCATTCGGCCGAACAGGCAGCGCTGACCGACAGATGCGGCTCGATTTGCACTCGCTTCATGCCGCGCTTGCGAGCATCAGCATGGCGCTTGACGCCGCACACACCGCCCGAGGCCTCGACATTGAAACCAAAAGAAACGAGGTATTCACATAGCGGCGTGTCAGGCGAGACAGTGAAGGCCCGGTGCCAGAACTCGCCGTAGAGATGCTCTGAATGAGTACATTTCACGCCTTGACCAGAGCCGAAGCTCATATCGACGGGGCCCCAGGCGGAAAGGAAAGCTGGTAAAGTTCCCATATAGGCGGTTGGCGTACCACCGCCGCCAAAGCTTGCGGCAACGCGTGGATAACCTGACTCATCGGTGAGACCGGCCGCTCGCGCCGCATTCAGCTTGGCTGCGATAATATCGAGCGCCTCGTCCCACGTTATTCGCATGAAGCCCGGATCCTCCGAGCGACCCTTCTTCGGGTTAGTCCGCTTCATTGGATAAAGGACGCGGTTCGGGCTGTAGACTTTTTGCACCAGTCCGAACGCCTTGACGCACGCCTTGCCTCCGCCGGGATGAATCGCAGCAGCGGAAAAATTTGGGTTAACCTCAGTTGCAACCCCATGCTGGATGCGGACCGTCAGCAGATCCGGCCCAGCCACGCACTGGTAACAATAGGTCGAAACGGTGCGTTCATCCTGTCGCTTGCTTACCGGCATGGCGCAATCCTCAATCTAAGTGCGCGACATGTCCAGTCGCGCGCGGCTTCAGTCGTTGATTATTTTGGCAGGTTCTCGATCGCCGAATTACGAAAGACTTTCGGTACCGAAGGCGATCTGACCGCACCGACACATTCATTCATTGATCCTTTGGGCCTTGTCCGCCACTTTTAGATCGCGCAGTGCTTATATTGCAGCGCGTTGGGCCAGGATCGTCAGATACTAACGTTCACTTCAGCGCCGTCTCCGGCGTCAGCTTGCGTGGATACTGAGTAGCCCGCCTTGAGCGCATCGATATTGAGATCGAGGAAGCTGCGCGGAGTCTCTGAGCGCACCGCCTGCTCGATCCGTTTGCGATCACAGATTCCGCTCAGTGCGACCAAGGCACCTAGCGCGACAATGTTCGTGACCCGTTCGTTTCCCAGCTCCAAGGCGGTGCGGCTGAGTGGGAGATGATAGCGACGGTAATTGCCCGCCGGTAGCTCGGGGCAGAGTCGCTTGTCAGCGATGACTAACGCGCCCGGTTTGAGCAACGGCCAAGACGGTTTAACGGCGAGCTGATCGAGCAGCACCAACTGGTCGATCGCGGTCGTTAGTGGAAAATCCACCTCAACGTTGGAGATAACCAGGTCCGCATTGCAAAACCCGCCACGCGAGGTTGGTTCATAAGTTTGCGATTGTGCAACGCGCTTACCGCTGGCGGCAAGAGCATCGGCAAGCATCTTGGCACTGAGGATTAGTCCCTGACCGCCGGTACCGCCAATGCGGATTTCGATCCGCGGTTCGCGCATCACGAAGCTCCCTTTCGTGCCATCGCAGCCGCGCGCCGGTAGACGGCGCCATATTCGGGACGATTATTTCTCGACAGGATTCCGGTTGGCAGATCGTTCGGGTGGAACGGCATCTCGACCGTGTCGCGGTAAGCGCTCGGACGGATCTCGCTCTTCTGGCGCATGATCATCTCTGACGAAGAGCCCATGTCATTCTTGCGTCCAAAGATTTCCGTGCAGTCGGACAGGATTTCAACAAACGCAAACCCNGGATGCTCGAGCCCGGCTTTGATCAGTTCCTTGAGCTTAGGGACATGCCGCGTCACTTCGCGACCGACAAAACTTGCCCCGGCCGCGGTCGCGAGCGCACAGGCGTCGAAATGCGGCTCCTGGTTACCGAGCGGAGTCGTGGTGGTCAGCCGTGTCTCGGAGGTGGTCGGAGAGACCTGGCCGCCGGTCATGCCGTAAACTTCATTGTTGAGCATCAGGCAAGTCAGCTTGAGATTGCGCCGGCAGGCGTGGATCAAATGATTCCCGCCGATCGCAAGACAGTCACCGTCACCGGTGATGACAATGACATTAAGATCGGGACGCGCCAGCGCGAGCCCGGTCGCATAAGCCAGAGGCCGACCGTGAGTCACATGGAAGGTATTGGCATCGATGTAGGCGGACAGTCGGCCGGCACAACCAATGCCGGAGACAACCGCGAGTTTGTCCTTATCGATGCNGAGATCATGGACCGCCCACAGCAACGCCCGCAACGCNATGCCATGACCGCAACCGGGACAGAGGAAGTGCGGCATCATCTCCTTGCGGAGATAGTCCCGAATGTCGAAAGTCGCGGCTGTATCAATGAACATCATGTCCCCCTTGCGAGCGCTACGGCACGCGCGGCGATATTCATCGGAGTGATCGCCTCGCCGCTGAAAAGATGAATGCCCTCTACTGGCATTCCGCCAAGCACGCGTTCGACGACGAGCCGAAGCTGACCAGTGTTCATTTCGGGAACGAGGACGGCGCGCGCCTGCGCGGCGGCCTGGCAGAGCGGCCGTTCGGGAAACGGCCAGAGTGTGATCGGACGGAACAGCCCCACGCGCAGCCCTTGTGCGCGGCACAACTCTACAGCGCGCATCGCCGCACGCGCGCTGATTCCGATAGCAACAATGACCACATCGGCGTCATCGCAGCGCAGCGCTTCCCAAGAATCAATCATGTCGTGGTGCCGCTCCAGCTTGGAAAAAAGCCGCGACAAATTGCGGGTGACCGTCTCGGGGTCTTGGGTCGGGAAGCCGTCCTCGCCATGGGTCAAGCCCGTCGTATGGGTGCGATAGCCCTCGCCCGGTCGCGCCATAGCCGGAATNCTATTGCCTTTGTTGGCATAGGGTTTGTAAGCCGAGCGTGGTCCGGTCGCCCATTCGCGTTCCGTGCGGATCGAACTGCCCGCGCCATTGAGCGCAACAGTTTCAGAGAGTTGTGCAATCACCTGGTCATACAGAAGCACAACCGGCGACCGGCATCGCTCGGACAGATCGAAAGCACGGATGGTTTCGGTGTAGATCTCGCCCACCGAGGCGGGCGTGAGCACAATGATTGGATAATCGCCATGACTGCCCCAGCGCGCTTGCATCAGGTCGGCCTGCGACGGCCGCGTTGGCATGCCAGTGGAAGGGCCACCGCGCATAACGTTCACGATAACGCAAGGGATCTCAGCTCCGGCTGCGTAGCCGAGATTTTCCTGCTTGAGCGAAAATCCCGGGCCGCTGGTTGCGGTCATGGATTTAACGCCGCCCATCGATGCGCCGATTACAGCCGCCATCGAGGCAATTTCGTCCTCCATCTGCACGAACACGCCATCGATCTCCGGTAAATGGCGTGCCAGTCGTTCCGCGATTTCCGATGACGGCGTAATCGGATATCCGGCAAAAAATCGACACCCGGCCGCGATCGCTCCCAGCGCGCATGCGTGATTGCCGGAGATCAGCTTCATGGTGTTGTTGCCGGATAGCGTGATATCGAAGGCATTCATCGGACAAATCCCTGCTGCATAACGGCGACTGNGTCATCGAGATGCACCCGGATCGCAAAATCCGGACATAACCATTCACACAGNCGGCAACCCGTGCACTTGTCGGGTTCCGCCAATTCGGCAATTCGCTCTGCATTCAGTCGCAGGCAGCGCTCGGGGCATAGTTTCACGCAGATGTCGCAGCTCTTGCACCACGCGGGATTGATTTCGAGGCGCACCCGATAAGGCGCGTCCACAAATGCCGGTGTCTTTGCCATCGGCATTTCCACCGATGGTGTGGCGTCACGCGCCTCCTCGATCCAACTACGGCCGCGACGGAAAGCCTCCAAATTCACGTTCACGGTCTTCTTCGGCACAAATTCAGCTAGAATTCTTTGCCAATCGGCGACCGAAAAATCTAATGCCGTGGACAATGCGCCGAGCAGGATGACGTTTGCTGCGCGCTGATTGCCGAGCTCTTCTGCCATGCGGGTGGCATCGATGGCGTAGCCTTCCGCCACGTGAGCGATAACTTCAGCGGGGGTCTCACGCGAATAGCGTAACGGTGCGCCAGGGCGATGGTTGAGGCACGCGAACGGGGGCACGATACGCTTGGTGTCGCAGATAAAGATGCCGCTGCTAGGTTTGAGATACGGCAGCCACCGCAGTCCTTCAGCCCACTCCAGCGCGACCAGGATATCGACTTCGCCCTTTGGAATGGTCGGCGACCAAACCCGCCNTCCAAAGCGCACATGGCTGAAAACAGTGCCGCCGCGCTTNGCCATACCATGCACTTCGCTCTGTTTGACCTCGAAGCCTTGGGCCTGCGCGAGCAAAGCGAGCACCTTGGAAACCATGATGACGCCCTGGCCGCCGACGCCAACGATGAGCACGTTAAACGAGGCACGCGTGGAATCACTTATCATTGCCCGGGAAACGGGCGATGCGCTGGTGGGAGGAACCGTGGTGGTTGGATCGCTCATTGCGTTACCGGCGCAGCGGCCTTGATGCAGTCCACGCTGCAAACCTGGGCGCAAAGCGTGCAACCGATGCAAAGTGACTGGTCGATCTGGACCTTATGGCGGCCCTCGAACCATTGGTCACTCCAGGTAATCGCCGGGCAGCCCAGGTTCATGCACGACTGGCACGCATTGCATTGTTCCTCGATGACCTCGAATGGCGGACCTTTGATTTTGACCGGGTCGAGCACGCATGGCCGATTGGCGATTAGGACGGCAACGCCGCGATAATTGATAGCGTCGCGCAACGCCTGATGCACGGCAGCAAGATCATAAGAATCGACAGTGCGCACCCATGTGACCCCGATCGCGCGCACCAGCGCTTCGTAGTCTACCTTCGGCACTTCCTCGCCCCTGAGCGTCCTACCGGTGCCGGGATGTTGCTGGCCCCCGGTCATCGCCGTTACATGATTGTCGAGCAGCAGCACTACAATATTAGCTTGATTGTAGACCGCATTGATCAGCGGCGGAATTCCTGCGTGCAGGAAGGTCGAATCGCCGATGGTGGCGACGATTGGTTTGGCTTCGCCGGCCTTGGCCATGCCGATCGCGTTGCCGATCGACGATCCCATTGACACGGTTGTATCAATTCCGCGCAACGGATCGAGACACGCTAAAGTGTAGCAGCCAATATCCCCGGCGACCCGCGCACCGGATGCGCGCACTGCCATAAAGCTCGACGTGTGCGGGCAACCGGCGCAAAGCACCGGTGGACGCACCAAGGGTTCCGGTGTCCAACCGCTTTGCTGCGGTCGCGGCTCCAGAATGCCCGCCTGTTCAAATCCGGCCCGGATGAGCTCGGGAGATAATTCGCCGGTGCGCGAGAAGAAGCGTTTACCGTCAACCTGAAATCCGAGTGCACGGACTTCTTTTTCAATCACCGGCTCGAGCTCCTCAATCACAAAGATGCGATCGACCGACTCGCAATAGCGGCGCAATAACCCATCCGGCAGTGGCCAGGATGCGCCGAGTTTTAAGACATTCGCGTCGGGGAGCACTTCGCGCACATACGGGTAGCAGGTTCCTGCCGTTATGATGCCGAAACTCGTATCGCCAGCCTCCCAACGATTGATCGGCGCTTCGGAGAGGTATGCCTTCAACCGCTCCTCGCGCTCGATCACCAAACCATGGCGCGGTCGCGCATAGGCCGGGATCATGACATTCTTCGAAGTATTCTCGATAAATCCGCGTGGCGGCGGCTCTTTGCGATCGCCGATCACTACCGGGCTGCGAGTATGCGAAAGACGGGTCGTGCTGCGCACGATCACCGGCGTGTCGAAGGTTTCCGACAGCTCGAATGCTAAACGGGTGAAATCNAGGGCTTCCTGGGCGTCGCTCGGCTCAAGCACTGGCACGGTGGCGAGCGCGCCATAAATTCGCGTATCCTGCTCGTTCTGGGAACTGTGAATGCCGGGATCGTCGCATATGGCGAGGACCAGCCCGCCGTTCACGCCAATATAGGTTTGCGACATGAATGCATCGGCGGCAACGTTGAGTCCGACATGCTTCATGGCGGCAAGCGCTCGTCGCCCGGCAAAAGAAGCACCAATCGCAACATCGAGCGCGACCTTTTCGTTGGTCGACCACTGGGCGTGCACATCTTCGGCTGGATAGGTGGCCAAACTCTCGAGGATTTCTGTGCTCGGTGTACCGGGATAAGCGGCGGCGACTTTTACTCCGGCCTCCCAGGCGCCGCGCGCGATCGCTTCGTTACCGGTCAGGGGGCGAACATGTTTTGCTCCGTCGAGCGACGGCTCGACGGCCTCTAATCCTGCATGCATCACATCCCCCTATCGAAGTCGCATTCCGCCTTTTCGCCTAATTTTTTCATTTTTCTTCAATCATCGCCGAGCGTATTTGCGCTAAATCAATTGCTACCCACTCAGTCAACGCTGGATACGACCGACGTCGTGTCTACGTTTTTCGGGAGTTTCCGGGCGGGGACACCTTTATCGCGATGCAGCGTGTTTCGCAGCTTTTGCCTTCAACCGCTCGAGGGTTTTGGTTTTTTCAACGACAAAACGGCTGTGCGAGCCAAGGCAGATCGGTTCGAGGTTGTCTTTAGCGGACACTTCAAAGGCAACTTTGCGTCCATCGACCGCGACAATGGTTGCGGTGATTTCTACCGTCATGCCGATCAGTGTCGGCGCTGTATGCCGCACCGAGACCTCCATTCCGACCGAGTCCTCGCCAGCATCTGAATGTTCGAGCAGCAAGTCGCGGCAAGTGTGTTCGATGTCGCGGACAAGGGATGGCGTAGCATATACGCGACCCTCCTCACCCATGAAGCCAATAGTCCGGTCGCGGTCGACAATGATGCGTGTGGTTCTTGATAGTCCCGCGCGAAGGCTTTGTTTCATCGGCACTCTCCATTCACTTCAAATTTAAGCGTACTTGNTGCANCAGCTGATGAAATTGATCCTGATCAAGCTCGAGCCGTTGGCGGAAAATCTAAGTCAAGCGATTAGACACCAAGATAGGCCTCCCGAACTCGTTCATCGACTTGAACTTCAGCCGCAGTCCCGCTCACCGTTATTTGACCAGTTTCGAGCACATAGGCGTGGTCGGCGATCGCCAGCGCCGAGCTCGCGTTTTGTTCGACCAAGAGGATGGTAAGCCCCTCACGCTTCAGCCCGTGGATCGTCTCCAAGATCTGATCGACCAGGATTGGCGCAAGACCCATCGATGGCTCGTCGAGCAGCAATAGCCGAGGCCTCGCCATCAAAGCCCGCCCAATCGCGAGCATCTGTTGTTGACCGCCGGATAGCGCCCCGGCCAGCGTGTTCCGCCTCTCGTCGAGTATTGGAAAGAGTGCATAGACACGCGCGATGTCGGGCGTCATGTCGACTCTGCGACGTGACCAAGCGCCGAGCTTCAGATTGTCTTCGACCGTCAGAGGTGCAAACAGCTGCCGCCCCTCCGGAACCTGGGTGATCCCGGCCGCAACTCTATCGTGGCTCGGCAGTCTTTCGATCGGTTTATCGTCGAAACGGATCGAGCCGGCCGTAATCGGCTGCACACCGGAGATGGCGCGCAGCAAGGTCGTCTTGCCGGCACCGTTGGCGCCGACGAGAGTCACGATCTCGCCGACACCGACTTTGATCGAGACGCCGTGCAAGGCTTCGATGCGACCGTAAGCGCTGGTAAGATTCTCAACCGACAGCACGGGTAACCTCTCGCGAACCCTGGATGCCGAGATAGGCCTCGATGACGGCTGGATTGGCGCGTACTTCGGGGGCGGTCCCTTCGGCAAGCGTCCGGCCATTGGCCAACACATGGATCCGATCGGAGACGTTCATCACCAGTCGCATGTCGTGCTCTACGAGAACGACAGTGACACCGTCCTCGGCGATGCCACGGATGACACCTTCGATCTTGCCGGTCTCCACCGAGTTGCAACCAGCAGCCGGCTCGTCGAGCAGTAGCACCGTGGGCTCGGTGGCGAGCGCGCGGGCGATCTCGAGGCGCTTGAGGTCCCCGTAGGAGAGAGAGCCCGCTGTGCGTTCGGCCTGATTTTCGAGCCCGACGCGGGTAAGCGCGGTTAGCGCGCTCTCCCGCGTTGTTCGATTCTGCCGCGCAACCAAAGGCAGATGCAAAAGATCGGTAAGGATACCAGTGAGCTCGTGGCGATGGCGGCCGACCATGACATTCTCAATCGCGGTCATGCGGAAGAAAATCTGCAGATTCTGAAAGGTGCGCGAGAGCCCGCATCGGGCGAGCCGTTCAGGCGTGAGCCCCGTNACGTCTTNGCCGGCAAGCTGCACCCGACCGTCCTCCGGGACGTAGATACCAGAGATTATGTTGAACANCGTGGTCTTGCCCGCGCCGTTGGGCCCAATGATTGAGAACACGAGACCTTTGGGAATGGCGATGCTGACCGCATCGACGGCACGTACTCCGCCGAAGGTGATCGATAAGCGCTCGGTCGAAAGAATCGTCACGGGCGTCGCCTCGCAAACATTGCGGCAAGGCTGGGCACGACGCCCCCGCGCAGAAATATCAACACGCCCATAAGGATAAGGCCGAGTGCCATGTGCTCATAATCATGCAAAAAGGTGAGCGCCTGCGGCAGCACCACGAGTATCGCCGAGCCGACNAGNGAGCCCATNATCGATCCCATACCGCCGAGCACGACCATGGCGACGAGCTCGATCGAGCGCAGGAAGCCAGAGACCTCCGGCGTGATGTGGCCGTTAAACAGCGCGAGATAGGAGCCTGCAATCGAAGCGTAAACGGCCGAGATGATGAACACCGTCAGTTTCATTCTCGCCACATCAATGCCGAGCACGCGCGCGGCCAATTCGCTGTCGTGAATCGCCCGGAGCGCGCGCCCAGTCGGACTGTCGATCAAGTTGAGCGCGAGTGAGGCGCCGATTACGAAGCTGGCCGCGCTGATCCAATACCAGGTCTCCGATCCGCGCGCCGCCCAGCCGAATAGAACCAGGTGTGGAACCGCCATGCCGTCAGGGCCGCCGGTCAGCCTCGCCTCGTTGTTGAACACGATGGACAACAGAATGCCGAAGCCTAGCGTGGCGACGGCGAGATAATGCCCTTTCAGACGCAGGATCGGCCGGCCAACGAGAAAGGCGACAAGAGCCGAGAGCGCGGCGCCGGCCACAAATGACAGCCACGGCGGCAGGCCGAGGTGGGTCGGACCGACGGCGACCACCGCATAGGCGCCGATGCCAATAAATCCGGCATGGCCGAGGCTCACCTGGCCGGCAAAGCCCATCAGTAGATTTAGTCCAATCCCGGCAAGCGCGAAGACGAACACGAGGGCCGCGACGCGATAATAATAGGTAGAGGGGAAGAACTCTGGCAGGACCGCGGCGATCACCGCCACTGCGACGATCGCCATCAGCCGGGAATTCAACAGCGCGCGCATATTCACACCCGATCGATCTTGGCGCGGCCGAACAGACCCTGCGGCATGACGAACAGCACGACGAGAATAACAAGAAACGCGACGGCGTCCTTGTACTGTGAGGACAGATAGCCAGCGCCGAATGCTTCGAGCAGCCCAAGCATGATGCCGCCGACTACGGCGCCAATCGAATTGCCCATGCCGCCGAGCATGGCCGCGGCGAACCCCTTGAGCGCGAGTAGGGTGCCGACCTCGTAGCTGGTTAGCGTGATCGGCGTGACGAGGATGCCAGCGATCGCGCCGATTGCCGCNGANACNGCGAAAGAAAAGCTGACCATCCGGCGCGTGTCGATGCCGACGAGGCGCGCNGCGAGNCGGTTCGCTGCCGTTGCGATCACTGCCTTACCGAACAGCGTGCGATCGATGAAGACCCACAACAACACTAAGATGACGACTGAGCCGGCGAGCACGACGAGGCTCTGCGGCAGAATGGAAGCGCCGCCGATGCGAATCGGTTCGTTGCCCAATAGGGGCGGCAAGCTGTGGAAACGCTTGTCGAAGACGACCTGGGCGGCGCCGCGNAGGAAGATCGAAGCGCCGATGGTGATCATGATGAGGACGACCGAGTTCGCGCCGCGCGCCGGCTCGATGGCAAAGCGATGCAGCGAAAGACCGACGGCAACCGCGACAACAACGGCCATCAGCGCGGCTAGAGGTAGCGGCACGCCGGCGAGCGTCAAAAAGACGGTGGTCATTCCGCCGAGCATCACGAACTCGCCCTGCGCGAAGTTCACGACATCGGAAGCGTTGTAGATGAGCGTGAAGCCGAGCGCGACGAGCGCATAAACTGCGCCGACGGTCAGACCGGAGAAGGCGAATTGCAGGAACTCGGCCATCTCATTTCACTCGTTGACGCATATCGGCCTCATCCTGAGAAGCGCACGAAGGGCGCGTGTCGAAGGACAAGGCCGAGTGCCTTGATATGCTCGTCTTGCGAGATGGCCGCTACACAGCCTCCTCATGACATGAGTAATCTACGGGACCAGCGTCCAGTCGCCGTCTTTGATCTCGAGCATTCGGAACGCGGTGAGATCGAGGCCGAGGTGGTCGGTCGGCGACATNTTCACAATNCCGCCGGTGCCGACGAAGTNCTTGGTTTTCTCGATCTCNTCGCGCACTTTGGCCTTGTCCCAGCTGCCGGCGCGCTTGGCCGCCTCGACTAGAATCATCAGTCCGTCATAGGCATGGCCGCCGAAGGTCGAGACCGGCTGGGCGGATCTCTGCTCGTAGGTCCTCTTGTAATACTCAACGACTAATTTCTGCTTGTCGGTTGCGGGCAGTTTATCGGCCACCAGCAAAGCCGCAGCCGGCAGGCGCACGCCCTCGGCAGCGGGTCCGGCGAGACTGATGAACTGCTTCGATGCGACGCCATGACTCTGGTAAAACGGTANCTTGATGTCTAGCTGGCGGTAATTGCGGGTGACGATTGCCGGGCCCTGGCCGAAGCCGGTGTTGACCACCGCCTGNACGCCCGCCTTGCCCTTGATGTTGGTGAGCTGCGGCGTCATGTCGGTATCGTTGGGCCCGTACGTCTCCTCGTGCGCGATGGTGATGCCGGCCTTCGGTGCGACCGCCACGCACTGATCGCGCATTGATTTGCCGAAAGCGTCAGCGCCCGAGATGATGGCGATAGTCTTCAAGTTGCGGCGATTGAGGTCTTCGAAAATTTTCTCGCAGGCCATGGTGTCGGTGTGCGGGGTCTTGAACACCCACTTGCGCACCGGCTGGATGATCTGGATGGCTCCGGCTAGCGATATGAAAGGAATCTGCGCCTCTTCGAATACCGGAATCATGGCGAGTGTCGAGCCGGTGGTGCTTCCGCCAACCATGGCGACAATCTTGTCCTCATCAACCAGGCGCTTGGCGAAAGTGAGCGCTTCGCTGGCCTTGGCGCCGTCGTCGTATACGATCAATTGCAACTTCTGGCCGTTGACGCCGCCTGTGGCGTTGATGTCTTCCACATACATCTCCAGCGTCTTCTTCTCCGGATCGCCGAGGAAGGACGCAGGACCCGTGACGGACAACACCGTACCGATTTTGACTTGTGCCGAAGCGTATTCCCCGCTCGCAATCAAAGTCGCGAGTGCGACGCTAAGCTCGGCAATTAGATGTTTGATGGTCATCGTAAACCTCCCCAGTACGCGAAAATCGCGAATTTCTATATTATTCTTTATTGACATCGGTATCAGAAGCGATCGGTNCCCTAATTGACCTGCGTCAAGTCGAACTCCAATGCGGCGTCAAATTGAAGACCCTGTGAAGATTGGTCCAGATTTGAAGTCAGTTCAATGCAGCTTCTGACCTCAGCATGGGGCGATTTTTTAGCATTGGCGCCTTAGTTCAGCGGTAGAGCAGCGGTTTACAAGAGCGGCATTATTTTCTGCCCGCCGCGGCAACGCTTTGTGCGAGCACGCGCGCGACGTGCAGTGCTTCGCGTCCCGCCCCATCCTTAATCTGATGACGGCAAGAAGTTCCGTCGGCCACGATCAAGGTATTCGCATCGGCCTTGCGAACAGCGGGAAGCAATGACAGCTCGCCCATCGCGAGCGAAACATCGATGGTGTCGGCGCCATAGCCGAATGCGCCGGCCATCCCACAACAGCTCGATTCAATCGACTCGACCGCGAGATCCGGGATTAGCTTGAGCGCGTCAGTAACGGTGGCAAAAACTCCGAATGCCTTCTGATGGCAATGGCCGTGAACCAAGGCCCGCTTGCCAATAGGTGCGAGTGCGAGATCGAGACGATTCTGTTTTTTCTCTCGCGCGAGAAATTCTTCGAAATTCANCGCGAGACCCGCGAGACGCTTGGCGAGGTCGTTTTTCAGGAGCACCGGAATCTCGTCTCGAAATCCCAGAATGCAGCTTGGTTCGAGACCGACGATGGAAACGCCTCGCCGAATATAAGGTTCCAGCGCAGCGACACACCGCTCAGCCTCATGTTTCGCTTCATCGATTTTTCCGACAGAGAGAAAGGTACGGCCGCAACAGAGCGGCCGCGAGAAGCCGTCAATCGCCTTTGGCGAATGAACTTGATAGCCCGCGGCGATCAACACCGTTCGCGCATCATCGAGGTTTTCGCGCTCAAAATAGCGGTTAAAGGTGTCGGCAAATAGGACGACTTCCTTGTTGCCGACGCCAGAAGACCCTGTTTCGGTAAAAATATCGCGGCGCCATTTTGGCAGGCTGCGATGTGAGCTAAAGCCGACCGTGAGTTCGAAGATTTTCGCGGCCCTCGGAATTTTATCGGGCAAGTTCAAAAGCCAGGGAAATTTCG
>Ga0031654_10000018_pt1 | contig 36180 bp, 35 predicted proteins | sample FrelakmetCRP12CR_FD_55268 | JGI IMG/M metagenome (GOLD analysis project Ga0031654, IMG submission 55268) | Freshwater lake sediment microbial communities from the University of Notre Dame, USA, for methane emissions studies - CRP12 CR | ecosystem: Environmental > Aquatic > Freshwater > Lake >...
AAGAAGTTCCGCGGTGATATGCACCTCCACACGTTACTGAAGCGCACACGGTGCAAATCACTCGATGATTATCTGCGCAAGTATCATCGCTAAGCATCGCCGATCAGCGTAATGCTCCGATCAGCCGCCTAGCCGAAAAGGAGCGCTTAGGGCGGCGGTACTGAATCCATAATGTTTAAATTGCTGGCGGTTCGAGTCAGCAAACGTTCTTTATTGAAAGAACAGTATCAACCGTCGATCAGTAGGCTCGGCTTTGCCAGCGTTCTCAGCGTTCTGCGATCCACGACGAGAATTTCTCGTCCGCGGGCAGTAACACCGTGCTTTTTCAACGAAGTAAGGCTGCGCGAGAGATTCTCAGGCGTCATACCTAGCAGCGAGGCAAGCGTTCGTTGTCGAAACTTAGCTTGACGCGGCCGCGACCTCCTTGAGTACGATCTTCCTTTAAGATCCAATTTAGGAGTCGATCTGTACCATTCCGAAGCCTTTCATTTTTGAGCGTCCGAACGATGACGCGATATCTCAACGCAAGCTCATTCACGACAGCACGTGCAAACGCGCCATCTCGTCCGAATACCTCTCGGACAGCCGGCGCAGGAATCATGAGAATGCGCGAAGGTCCGAGAGTGCGCGCTGATTTTAGATAGACTTCGTCGCGGATCACGGCTGCGAGTATAAAAGTGGTCACCGGACGGACAATGTCGATCGTTGTTTCCCTTCCCTGGTAGGAGGCGAATAACTCGACGATCCCATCGACAACGATATGGAGGAAGTCCGGAATATCTCCTTCAGCGATTAGATCCGTACGTCCAGGAAACCTCTGCAAGAAGCCGTCTCTGATCAGTCGATCGAAATGCCCGTCGGTGATACCTTTGAAGAGGGGAAGCTTACGAATGATTTCGCGTTCGGAGCGGCGCATAAGCAAGGGTAACCTAACCGCGTAATGATGGCTTGATATTTATCAAGTTGCGATATGGCTTAGATCAATAAAAGAACAAAAAGAGTCAAGCTACAGAGGATTTTGCGTCCCTAAATCGGGCAATTCGGGGCCTTGCGCTGAGTCAATGCCGCCATCGTGTTTTGACGGTGTCCTTCGGCTGAATTTTTTTGATTCAGCCGAGGCAATACGCATGAATTCAAGAACAACCAGTCATCCCGCGGGTCAGCGCAGCGCGCTCTGGATGTCAACCATNGCGTTCACGGTATGTTTTGCCGTTTGGACGATTTTTGCGATTATTGGCATTCAGATCAAACAGGATCTCGGGTTGAACGAAACCCAATTTGGGNTGCTTGTAGGCACGCCCATATTGACGGGCTCGCTGNTTCGGATCTTCCTGGGGATCTGGACTGATCAATACGGTGGCAGGGTTGTTTACACAGCAACTATGCTCGCCGCTGCTGTCGCAACCTACCTGCTGACCTGGGCGACGACCTACCCTCAAGTGTTGTTCGCTGCACTAGGAGTCGGAATTGCTGGCGGCTCTTTTGCAGTAGGGATTGCATATGTTTCGCGCTGGTATCCGACCGATAGGCAAGGAACGGCGCTAGGTATTTTTGGTGCGGGCAATGTTGGTGCCGCTGTCACAAAATTTTGCGCGCCGTTTGTCCTCGTTGCCTATGGCTGGCAGGCGACGGCGAAGGTCTGGGCTCTCGGAATCGCCGTCATGGCGATTGTATTTTGGTTCACGACCAGTGATGACCCTATACTCCGAGCACGCCGAGCACGAGGTGAGAAGCCGAAAAGTGCTTGGCTTGAACTCGAGCCGCTCAAGAACATCCAGGTTTGGCGCTTCGCACTTTACTATTTCTTCGTGTTTGGAGCCTTCGTCGCGCTGTCATTATGGCTGCCGCGCTATCTAATCGGTGTATATGGCCTAAATATTACTACCGCCGGAATGTTTGCAGCTGCCTATTCGATTCCTGCAAGCATTTTTCGCGCCTATGGCGGACATCTCTCTGACAAATACGGCGCCCGGCGAATGATGTACTGGACCTTTCTGGTATCAGTCGCCATCACATTTATCCTTTCCTATCCGCCGACGGATTACATTGTGAAGAGTGTCCGCGGACCGATGAGCTTCCATATTGAAACAGGAATCGGCGCCTTCACTATCTTGGTTTTTGTTCTCGGCTTCTTCATGAGTCTCGGCAAGGCGGCGGTCTACAAGCACATCCCCGTCTACTATCCGAATCATGTCGGCGCCGTCGGCGGTCTTGTCGGCATGATTGGCGGACTCGGCGGCTTCGTACTGCCAATTGCCTTCGGTGCGCTCAACGATCTTACGGGCATTTGGACGAGTTGTTTTATGTTGCTGTTCGCTCTCTCAACAACCGCTCTCGTTTGGATGCATGTCGCCATTCGCCAAATGGAAAGCGGCGTCGCAAANCATGAATTGAAGAAGCTTCCCGAACTACCGGAAATGCAGGAAATNCATGAACCCAAACATGAGGGAGTGCTCGGCCAACACCTGATCCAGGACTGGCGACCAGAAGATGCTTCATTCTGGAATAAGACTGGGCATGCAATTGCGCAACGGAACCTATGGATTTCGATCCCGGCGCTACTACTCTCATTCGCGGTTTGGATGGTGTGGTCGGTGGTCGTCGCCAAGCTTCCCGCTGTCGGCTTCAAGTTCACGACGGATCAATTGTTTTGGCTTGCTGCGTTACCGGGACTTTCTGGCGCCACCCTACGTATTTTTTATTCTTTTATGCCACCCATTTTTGGTGGGCGCCTTTGGACTACGCTTGCCACTTGGTCGCTGTTGCTGCCGGCACTTGGGATCGGATTCGCCGTAAGGAGTCCGGATACGCCCTATTTTGTGTTCCTCATCCTCGCATTGTTGTGCGGTTTTGGAGGCGGAAATTTTGCGTCCTCGATGGCCAACATCAGCTTTTTCTTCCCGAAGGCTGAGAAAGGAAATGCGCTTGCATTGAATGCGGGGCTGGGAAATTTAGGAGTGAGCGTGGTGCAATTCGTGATCCCCTTGGTGATCACCAGCGGCGTATTCGGTTTTATTGGGGGCGATCCTCAGGTAGCGACTGANGCTGGCAAGACGACGCANATCTGGCTTCAAAACGCGGGCTTTGTTTGGGTGCCATTTATTGTCGCGTCAGCCTTTGCAGCATGGTTCGGCATGAATGACATCGCCGCGATGAAATCGTCATTCTCTGAACAAGCGGTCATCTTTCAACGCAAGCATAACTGGATCATGTGCTGGCTCTATACCGGTACCTTCGGCTCGTTCATCGGTTACTCTGCGGGCTTTCCTCTCCTTGCCAAGACACAATTCCCTGCCGTCGATGCCTTGCAGCTTGCGTTCGTCGGTCCCTTGGTTGGTGCGCTTTCGCGTTCGGCCACAGGTTGGGTGTCGGACAAATTCGGTGGTGGCCGAGTGACCTTCTGGGTATTTGCGTTGATGATGGTAGGTGTCCTGGGAGTTCTCTATTTCCTTGGGATCAAGGATCAGCCTTACGCATTCTGGGGCTTTTTCGCGAGCTTCATATTATTATTCTTCGCTTCCGGCGTCGGGAACGCGTCTACGTTCCAAATGATTCCCTCGATTATGCGCAAAGAATTGTTGCGACTCGAATCAAAGATGAGTCCGGCGTTGCGGAGCAAACAGGCGGACATGGAATCCGCGGCGATCATCGGTTTCACTTCCGCAATCGCTGCTTACGGCGCGTTTTTCATTCCAAAGAGTTACGGCACGTCGATCGCGTTGACGGGTGGAGCACAAGCTGCGCTCTGGGGATTCTTCGCTTTCTACGTAAGTTGCATTTTGATCACATGGTTCTTTTACACGCGCCCAGGNGGGCTTCTCTATGACGTNGAGCGCAGAGTAACCGCAGGCAGGCAGCTTGCGCCGACCAAGGGTGAATCGAAATGAGTCACTTCCTCGATCGTCTGACCTTCTTCACACGCGTTGTCGACGAATTCTCTGATGGCCATGGAATAACCACTCGGGAAGACAGGAGTTGGGAGGATGGTTATCGGAAGCGCTGGCAGCACGACAAGATCGTGCGCTCGACGCACGGCGCGAACTGCACGGGATCATGTTCTTGGAAGATCTACGTCAAAGGTGGTATCGTTACTTGGGAGACGCAACAGACTGATTATCCGCGGACGCGGCCGGATCTTCCCAATCACGAACCCCGCGGCTGCTCACGTGGGGCGAGCTACTCTTGGTACCTGTATTCTGGCAATCGANTGAAATATCCACTCGTCCGGTCGCGACTTCTAAAGCTTTGGCGCGAGGCGAGGGTGGTACGCACGCCGGTCGGCGCCTGGGCGTCAATCGTCGAGGACCCGATAAAACGCACGGCCTATACCACGAAACGCGGTCTCGGCGGCTTCGTGCGCGCAACNTGGGATGAAGTCACCGAAATCATCGCAGCCGCCAACGCTTACACTGTCAAGAACCACGGCCCTGATCGTATCATTGGGTTTTCGCCAATCCCAGCGATGTCGATGGTCTCCTATGCTGCGGGCTCGCGTTATCTTTCGTTGCTCGGTGGCGTGAGTATGTCGTTCTACGATTGGTATTGCGACTTGCCACCGTCCTCGCCGCAAACCTGGGGAGAGCAGACTGATGTCCCGGAAAGCGCCGACTGGTANAATTCGGGCTTTCTTATCCTGTGGGGATCGAANGTTCCGCAGACGCGTACGCCTGACGCGCACTTTTACACCGAAGCCCGTTACCGCGGCGCCAAAAGCGTCGTTATCTCGCCGGACTATTCGGAGGCCTCGAAATTTTCCGATCTCTGGATTTCGGTGAAACAGGGCACTGACGCCGCGCTTGCCATGGCCATGGGCCACGTCATCCTCCGCGAGTTTCATATCGCTCGGCAGGCTAAATATTTTGCCGACTATGTGCGGCAGTACACCGACATGCCCATGTTGGTGAAGCTCGTGGAACAGGACGATCATCTTGTTCCTGATCGACTACTGCGCGCATCTGANTTCGAAAATGNTCTTAGCGAATCCAATAATGCNGAATGGAAAACGGTCGCCCTCGATGAGGCGACTGGTACNGTCGTGGTTCCGCATGGCTCGGTAGGTTTTCGTTGGGGTGAGAAAGGAAAGTGGAATCTCGAAGAAAAGGATTCCGCCGGCCGCGATACGAAACTCCGCCTTTCGCTATCCGACGTTAAAGACAAATTCGTTGACGTTGCTTTTCCGTATTTTGGCAATCGGGAGCATGACTATTTTGCCGGAACCAATCATCCGAGCGTGCTCGTGCGAAAAATACCGGCCAAGGAAGTCAAATTGAAGGNAGGACAGGCGCTCGTTGCTTCGGTCTACGATCTTTTCATTGCCAATTATGGCGTCGATCGTGGCTTTGGCGGCGAGCATGTTGCCAAGTCCTATGATGATAATGTGCCTTATACTCCAGCCTGGGCCGAGAAAATCACCGGTGTCCCGCGCGATCAGATCATCACGGTTGCACGCGAATTTGCTTTAAATGCCGAGAAGACCAATGGCCGTTCGATGGTGATCATCGGTGCGGCAATGAATCACTGGTTTCACTGCGACATGAACTATCGCGGTGTCATCAACATGCTGGTGATGTGCGGTTGCGTTGGACAGTCAGGCGGCGGTTGGTCACACTATGTCGGGCAGGAGAAGCTACGCCCGCAATCGGGATGGCTTCCTCTGGCATTTGCACTCGACTGGGGTCGGCCGCCGCGCCAACAAAACTCCACGTCATTCTTCTATGCCCATACCGATCAATGGCGTTACGAGACCATCGGTATCGACGAAATCATCTCGCCGACCGCGCCTGCGGGCCCGTGGGATGGTGCGCTGATCGATTACAATGTACGCGCCGAGCGCATGGGCTGGCTACCATCGGCCCCGCAGCTCCGTCAGAACCCGCTCTCGATCGCGAAGAAAGCGACCGACGCCGGGATGGAGCCGAAGGATTATGTCGCCAAGGCGCTCAAATCCGGTGAGCTGCAATTGGCCTGCGAGGACCCGGATCATCCCGATAATTGGCCGCGCAATATGTTCGTCTGGCGTTCAAATCTGCTTGGTTCGTCGGGTAAGGGACACGAATATTTTCTCAAGCACCTACTTGGCACGACGCATGGCGTACAGGGCAAGGACCTAGGCGAAGATGGCCGCAGGAAACCGAAGGACGTTGTTTGGCACGACGATGCACCGAAGGGAAAGCTTGATCTTCTGGTCACGCTCGACTTCCGCATGTCAACCACCTGTGTCTATTCCGATATCGTACTTCCGACCGCGACCTGGTACGAAAAGAACGATCTCAACACCTCAGATATGCACCCTTTCATCCACCCGCTGACAGCGGCTGTCGACCCGGTGTGGGAGTGCAAGAGCGATTGGGAAATTTACAAAGCGATCGCGAAAAAATTCTCGCAAATTGCCCCTGAGGTGCTCGGCGTTGAGAAAGACGTCGTAATGACGCCAATTATGCACGATACGCCGAACGAGATTGCGCAAGCGCTCGACGTCAAGGACTGGAAGAAGGGTGAGGTCGAGCCAATCCCCGGCAAGACCATGCCATCCGTCACCGTGGTCGAACGTGATTATCCCAATCTCTATCACCGTTTCACAGCGCTCGGTCCGTTGATGGCGAAGCTTGGCAACGGCGGCAAGGGTATCAGTTGGAACACCGAGCACGAGGTCGATTTCTTGAAGCGCCTNAATGGTGTCGTCACCGAGGACGGGCCAACCAAAGGTCTTGCGAAGATTGAGACTGATATCGATGCGACTGAGGTAATCCTTTCGCTTGCGCCAGAGACTAATGGCGAGGTCGCAGTCAAGGCTTGGGAATCGTTGTCNAAGACTACTGGTCGCGATCACAAGCATCTTGCCATACCAAAGGAGGACGAGAAGATTCGCTTCCGCGACGTNGTCGCGCAGCCGCGCAAGATCATCTCGTCGCCGATCTGGTCGGGTCTTGAATCGGAGAAGGTTTGCTACAATGCCGGCTACACNAACGTNCACGAGCTGATCCCGTGGCGTACGCTCAGCGGACGTCAGCAGCTCTATCAGGATCATCTGTGGATGCGGGCTTTCGGCGAGGCACTGTGCGTCTACCGTCCGCCAGTCGATCTCAAGGCGGTGAAGCCTGTTATCGACAAGAAGCCGAACGGCGAGAAGCAGGTCGTCCTGAATTTCATCACGCCGCACCAGAAGTGGGGCATCCACTCAACCTACACCGACAATCTCTTGATGCTTACACTTTCACGCGGCGGTCCGATTGTGTGGATCAGCGAAACCGATGCGAAGAAGGTCGGCATTATCGATAACGACTGGATCGAGGCCTACAACGCCAATGGCGCGCTCGTCGCGCGTGCGGTCGTCTCGCAACGCGTGAAAGAAGGCATGTGTCTAATGTACCACGCACAGGAGAAGATCGTGAACGTGCCGGGCTCCGAAATCACTGGCCAACGTGGAGGCATCCACAACTCGGTCACCCGCGCCGTGATCAAGCCNACCCACATGATCGGCGGCTATGCTCAGCAGTCCTACGGATTTAACTATTACGGCACGATCGGCACCAACCGCGATGAGTTCGTGATCGTTCGCAAAATGGTGAAAGTTGATTGGCTCGATCAGCCGACCGCCGATCAACCTGAACGTTTGGCCGTTGCGCCGAAGATGGAGGCCGCAGAATGAAAATCCGCGCGCAAATCGCGATGGTGCTCAACCTCGACAAGTGCATCGGGTGTCACACCTGCTCCGTCACCTGCAAGAACGTGTGGACCAACCGCGAAGGCATGGAATATGCGTGGTTCAACAATGTCGAGACCAAGCCGGGGATCGGCTATCCAAAGGACTGGGAAAACCAGAAGCGCTGGAACGGGGGATGGGTGCGAAAACGCAACGGCAAGATCGAACCGCGCATAGGTTCGAAATGGCGGGTGTTAGCAAAGATCTTCGCCAACCCCGATTTGCCTGAGATCGACGATTACTACGAGCCGTTCACGTTCGACTACGAGCATTTGCAGAAGGCACCCGAGTTGTCGGCATTCCCGACCGCGCGGCCGCGTTCGCTCATCACCGGTGAGCGCATGGAAAAGATCGAATGGGGACCGAACTGGGAAGAAATCCTAGGCGGCGAGTTCTCCAAGCGCTCGAAGGATTACAACTTCGAAGGCGTGCAGAAGGAAATCTACGGCCAGTTCGAAAACACCTTCATGATGTATCTGCCGCGGTTGTGCGAGCACTGCCTGAACCCAGCCTGTGTGGCAGCGTGTCCCTCGGGCGCAATCTACAAGCGCGAGGAAGACGGCATNGTTCTGATCGATCAGGATAAGTGCCGNGGCTGGCGGATGTGCGTCTCGGGCTGTCCCTACAAGAAAATTTATTACAATTGGTCGAGCGGAAAATCAGAGAAATGTATCTTCTGTTTTCCACGCATCGAAGCCGGCCAACCGACCGTATGCTCGGAGACCTGCGTCGGCCGCATTCGCTATCTCGGAGTAGTGCTTTATGACGCGGATCGCATTGAAGAAGCGGCTGGTGTGCAAAACGAAGAGGACCTTTATGAGTCGCAGTTTCGCATCTTCATGAATCCGAATGACGAGGCCGTGATCGCGCAGGCGCGCGCTGATGGCGTTCCGGAGAACTGGTTGGAAGCCGCCCGCCGCTCGCCAATCTGGAAGATGGCGATGGAATGGAAGGTCGCTTTCCCGCTCCATCCCGAATATCGCACGCTTCCGATGGTATGGTATGTGCCGCCACTCTCGCCGATCCAATCGGCGGCGCAGGCCGGCAAAATCGGGCATGATGGCGAAATGCCGGATGTGCGCTCGTTGCGCATCCCGCTCAAATATCTTGCGAACCTGTTGACCGCCGGCAAGGAAGAGCCGGTCGCGCTGGCACTCGAACGCATGCTGGCCATGCGCGCCTATATGCGTGTGAAGACGATCGACGGTGTGATCGACGAGAAAATCGCCAAACGCGTTGGCCTAAGCACGCTAGCCATTGAGGACATGTACCATGTGATGGCAATCGCCAATTATGAGGATCGTTTTGTGATTCCGACCGCGCATCGCGAGATCGACGAAGATGCCTATGATTTGCGTGGTTCTTGCGGCTTTTCATTCGGCAATGGATGCTCGGGCGGAACAAGTGAGATTAACTTGTTCGGCACACCGAAGCGCGCCAAGACGCCAATGGAGGTTGCGTGATGACGAAGACCCTCAAGGCGCTCTCAGCTCTGTTGACGTACCCAACCGCTGAGCTGCAACAGGCGGCAGGAGAAATCAGTGAAGCGATCGAAGCAGGGCATGCAATTCCAAATCGCGTTCGCGATCAGCTGCACCAATTGCTGATCGAGGTAGCTAGGGGTGATCTTTTTGATCTGCAAGAGCGCTATGTCCTATTGTTCGATCGCACACGCTCTTTGTCGCTGCATTTGTTTGAGCACGTTCACGGCGAAAGTCGCGATCGCGGACAGGCAATGATCGATCTCAAGAGCCTCTATGAAAAGAACGGTCTCGCGATTGGCACCACCGAGCTGCCAGATTTTATACCCCTGTTCCTCGAATATCTGTCGACGCGGCCGTTCGCCGAAGCTTACGAATTGCTTGGCCAACCAGCGCACATTTTTTCGGCACTCGCTGAACGGTTGCGCAAACGGCATTCCGCATACGAGGCGGTGTTTCGTGCGCTCGTTGCGCTCGCCGCGACGAAACCGAAGGACGAAGAAGTCTCGGCTTTGCTCGAATTGCCTGATCCCGATGCCACCGATCTCGTGGCGCTCGACGCCGCCTGGGAGGACGAGCCGGTCAGTTTTGGTGCCGGTAGCGGCTGCAAGGAAAGTCTGATGGCGAAAATCCGCGCCGGTCGCCGGCCGGCGTCAGACGTCGTTCCAGCATCAGCAGCACGTCCCGTCATATTCCGGCAGTAAGGAGGTAGGCTTGCGCGAAATCATCAATTACATCGTATTCGGCTGGTATCCTTATCTCTGCCTGACTGCATTCCTCATTGGCAGCTGGGTTCGTTTCGACCGCGAGCAATACACCTGGAAGACTGGATCGAGCCAGCTTCTACGGCGTCACCAATTGATGTGGGGCTCGGTTCTGTTCCACGTTGGAATCCTAGTCATATTTGCTGGCCATTTTGTCGGATTACTGACGCCGATCTCGATATTCGATAATTTAGGTATTTCCCATACATTCAAGCAGTGGATGGCGATTGTCATTGGCGGTGTTAGCGGCATCACGTGTTTCATCGGAATCACACTTTTAGTACATCGCCGCCTGTTCGACGTACGCATCCGCAAGACCTCAAGCTTCGGTGATATCGCAATCCTTTTGCTTCTATACGCGCAGCTGATATTGGGTCTCTCCACGATCCCGGTTTCGCTGGGCCACTTGGACGGCCATGAGATGGTCAGGTTCATGACTTGGGCGCAGGGTATTCTCACGCTGCAACCGGGAATCTCGACACTGGTCGCCGATGCACACCCGATTTTTAAGTTGCATCTGTTTCTCGGCATGACGATCTTCCTCGTCTTTCCATTCACGCGCCTCGTACATGTGTGGAGCGCGCCAGTTTGGTATCTCGGCCGCCGCGGCTATCAAGTCGTTCGCACGCGAAATACAATGTCACGTTCGCGCACAGCTTTTCGGCCTGCACAGGCGCCGGCAGAATGAGTGTGGCGAGCTGCATGTCGCACGATACAACTCTGCCGATAGGGCAAGGTATATACGTGAATGGTGTCGCGATCCCGCAAGACGCCATCGCACGTGAGATCCAGCAGCATCCGTCTCAAACTCCGATTGAGGCGTGGAAGGCGGCGGCGCGAGCGTTAGTTGTGCGTGAGTTGCTCTTGCAAGAAGCACGGCGGCTAAAAATCACTGGAAAATCGCTTGAGGATTTCGAAGGTCGGCGCGAGACCGCCGAGGAGACCGTCATTCGCACTCTATTCGAGCAACAGGTTCGCTTACCGCAGCCCGATGAAGAGAATTGTCGGCGCTATTATGAGCAGAACCGTCGGCGTTTTAACTCGCCGGATACTTACGAAGCCGCTCATATCCTTTTCGCTGCAGCCAAAAGCGATNCTCAGGGTTATGCCNGCGCGCGCGCGGAGGCNGAAGCAGTTCTTGCTATTTTGCGCGAACNGCCGGAACGNTTTGAAGAACTTGCTCGCGCTCATTCGGCCTGTCCATCGGCCGCGCAAGACGGGAACTTGGGCCAGATCAGTACCNATCAGACGACACCAGAATTCGAGGCCGCGCTCATTGCGCTCGCACCAGGTTCAATCTCGAGCGAATCCGTTGCGACCCGTTACGGGTGGCACATCATCCGGCTTAATCGCAAGATTGAGGGCCGTGAACTGCCGTTCGAATTGGTTGCTGATCGTATAGCCGACTATTTGAGTGAAAGTGTCTTGCGACGCGCAATTTCACAATATATCGCGCGTCTCGCGTCCCGCGCTGATATCGTGGGAATTTCACTTGCGGGAGTTGAAGCGCACCGCGTCAATTGAAGGAAGACAGTGCATGCTGCTTGGCGACTTGATCGCTCGTTTCACCGATGAGGCCGTTGCGGGAGAATCTATCCTCAAGATTGGCGATCTTGTGCTTCTCGCTGCATTACGTGAGCGCGCTAATAAGGAGGAGCCCAACCTAGGGGTCTTTGTGGCCTCAGCCGTGCGCCTTTATGCCACGGAAACATCCGACGAAGAATGGACCACGTTGATTGGTGCGATGGGCCAAAATGAGGATCCCGGCGCGATCTGTCTGAAGCGATCTTTCGCTCACATATTAAGAGATGCGCACTTTAGTTACCAACGTGTCGACCGTAAATAAGCAAGTAGCTCGCAATACGAGGCTGTCGAATGACAAGCCGCGTCTAAAGCCGCGTTTTATCCCGCTGCTTAGCTACGGATTCCGGCCTTTTTTTCTGGGGGCAGGCCTTTGGGCGACAACGGCCATGGTCCTGTGGGTCGGTTTTGTCAGTGGCGAATGGACCTTCGCGAACCATTATGGAACGGCTTCCTGGCACGCCCATGAGCTGCTTTTTGGCTACGTCTCGGCCGTTATCGCGGGTTTCCTGTTGACCGCCATTCCGAACTGGACCGGTCGGTTGCCGATACAGGGAGGCTCGCTTCTTGCACTATTTCTGCTGTGGGCTTTGGGCCGCATGAGTTTCCTTGCGTCGGATTGGATTGGCATCATCACGGCAATCAGTGTCGACAGCGTGTTTCTGTTCGCACTTGCAGGGGTAATCCTACNGGAAATTGTAGCGGGCAAGAATTGGCGCAACTTGAGTATTATTTGCCTCGTCGTCGTACTCGGGCTGAGCAATCTGTGGTTCCACGTTGAGGTGCTGTTTGTGGGATCGCCTAATCGGGGCATACGGCTCGCGACCGCGATTATCATCGGCTTGATGATGCTAGTCGGTGGACGCATAACGCCAAACTTTACACGGAATTGGCTTTTGGGCCGAGAAGCCACGAGAATGCCGGCCTTGTTTGGTCGGATCGATGTGACTGCTTTTATGCTTGCCACGGTAGCATTGGTGGTGTGGATCCCCGTGCCTCTCTCCGTGCCAACCGGACTGTTACTGTTTTCTGCTGCTGCAGCGCAGGGACTGCGTTTGTCGCGCTGGGCAGTCGAGCAAACCTGGCGAGAGCCGCTCGTGCTAATTCTGCACGCAGGGTATGCCTTCATCCCTCTAGGATTCCTTATGTTGGCAGTATCGGCACTGCGGCCGCAGTTGCTCGGTCTGAGCGATGCGCTACATGTTTGGACCGTCGGTGCCGTCGGAGTCATGACTCTTGCTGTGATGACGCGCGCGAGCCTCGGCCATACCGGACGCGATCTCACGGCCACAGCTGCAACACGTTTGATTTATGTCGCCATTATTGCCGCTGTACTAGCGCGGACTACTGCACCATTCTTTGCCACTTTCACTTTCACACTTCTCTCATTTGCGGGGATCGCTTGGATCATCGCCTTCGGGACGTTCGTGCTGTCCTATGGGCCGATGCTTGTGAACCCCAGGCGCACGATCCGAGTTCCGTGATTAGCAAAAATTATTTTCTGAGGGACTTAATATAGGCGGCAATATCCGCCGCTTCATTGCGACTCAGGCCGCGGTCGCGCATTTGCGGGTGAGGGGTAAGTAGAGACACAGACAGTTCGCGCGTGTTGAAGTTTGAGCGTTCGGCTATAGTTGCAAACGGCGCCACAAAGCCGAATGCGTATTTCTGATCGGGTGCGACAAGATGACAAGCCGAGCACCAGCGGCGCGCGAGCTCTTCTCCTCTGCGGACATCGGCGGCAAAAGCATTCAGTATTGCCCAACAAGAACAACCAAGTAATGAAGAATAATTTATTGAGCTTATGCATCGTGTTCCTTGCCACTGATCTCGTCTTCAGGCTCAGAATATAAGCGTATAACGTCGTCGGTTTAAGCATGTCTCAAGTTGAAATTCCGCTTTTCCCCGAGCTTATTTGAGAAAGACTTTTAACGATAGCGCGATTTGTCGATGCCATCTGGCCGATTACAAACAAATCGTCAGCAGAATCGACTATCACTATTACATTCCGTTTGACCCCGTGACAAGCGCTGCACCGCCAATAAATGCGTTATGAATTATTTTCCTCGTGAAGATGGTATTGACTTGAATCAATGCTGAAGGAGCATGCTTCCGCGAGTTTCCTTAAATGCAAAGTCCAACATTTATGGTTCATGTTACCTTTGGCAAGATATCGGACGTGCGCGTTCGTTTGGCAAGCGAGCTTGCTGCCTATTTTGAAGCAAAATTAGTTGGCATGTCGGCCTGCACCTATCCAGTGGAGGCTTTCACTAGTGGGCCTATTAGCGATGACGAGCTCAAATACGAAATTCAGAAGCTTATTTCGGAACTAGAGCGTCGTAAAAAGCATTTTCTGCAAATTGCAGAAGAGAAAAACTCGCATAACGCCTGGCGATCGGCAACGGATTTTCCGATACAAACCGTGCTTCACGAATTACGCTGCGCAGATTTACTAATTATTGGCAAGGAAAAGGATAAGAGTAAGATCGATCAAGCCCTGGACCCTATTACCGTTCTTTTAAGAGCTGGTCGACCGATCTTGATGATCCCGAACAATGTTAAGAGTCTCTCCTTCGAAAGAATAATCATTAGTTGGAAAGATACGCGCGAGGCTCGTCGTGTTGTGTTGGATGCAGTGCCCTATTTGCGGCGCGCCAATATAGTCATCGTTGTATCGGTCTGCGAACAAAACCAAACCGAAAGAGAAGTACAAAGTCATTTAGAGGATGTGTTAGATTATCTCGCTGGTCACGGAATCTCTGCTGACCTGAAAGTGATTACAAACCCGAAATTGAGTATCGGTAATGAAATTATAGATTTCGCAAAAGAAGAAAATGCTGATCTTATTGTTGCTGGCGCATACGGGCGCAGCCAGATTGGAGAATGGATTTTTGGCGGTGTTACCGAAACGCTTGTAACTGAAACACCGATCAGTTGCTTTTTTTCACATTAAATCCAAATCCTGAAGATCTGATCCGAACCCTCACATAGGTTATTTCTTTTCCTTCAGACTCAAAATATATGCGATGAGATCATCAGCTTGAGTACGGGTAAGATGAAAATCTGGCATATTTTTGTGGCTCGTTTGAAAAAACACATTTAACGACAACGCTGTTGTCGTAGGTATATTTGCTATCGTTGGAAAGTCGGGAGCATTGTCGACTTTCAGTGATTCTTTTGGATCGTTTGATGACATGAAGTGCACAAAGTTTCCGCAGTACTCCTTCCAGCATTGGCGTCACCCGGCAGATCTTGAGCGAGCGCCGACGAGAGCATAAGCATCGTCAGCCCAACAGCAAAAGTGTATCTTAGAGCAGAATGCATAATTTCATTTCACAGAGACGCTCAATCATTGCATGAGCGACCGAATTGCGAGAGCCCTTCTTCAAGATGATCTGCGAGTAGGGGCATCCCGANCAGATAGGNAGCAGTACGTTTATTATGCTGGCGCTCTGCCTCTAACCGGATTTCTTGCCAATCGCTAATTTCGCCATCGCCACGTCCAAGACGTGCCAAGGCAACGAGGTCAATTTGCTCGTCTTCGGTTAGTGCGTTTATGAAGCCTGTCAATTCGGCAAAGGTTGGATCGTCGCGGTAATCTTCAAGGATTGAAATCATTCCGTCATCAGACGCATTCGATCCCGAATTAGTATCTGATACGACATCCTTCACGTCAAACTCGCGTGCCTTTGCGATCACAAAACAAATCTTCTCTTGCGAAATCAATAAAGGTGGAACAGGTCGCTGTGCATGTGCAAACATAATTCCCTCCAAATTTGGGAAAGTCTAGCAATACAATAAGTCTACCAGGTTTGATCTGCATCAAGGAAGAGTAGAGCAAATATACCAATATTTTCGAGATTGGTGCAGTATTCTTTGCGCCGCATTTCNTGCGCGAATTTGAGTTACTAAATTGNAAATTGCTGCGGTCAAAGAATCATTCGGAAGTTTCNTGAATCTGTCGGTTGTTTGATCCTGAGAGTTTTCAATATGAGGGCGATCGATCTCAGTNGATATCGAAAAAAGCGAGATTTCTCGACATCGCCGGAGCCGAAAGGAACCAGCAAGAAGCGCGGAAACCNGTTGATTTTCGTTGTTCAAAAACATCGTGCATCCCATCTTCATTATGATCTTCGACTGGAAATGGGAGGGGTATTAAAGAGCTGGGCNATTCCAAGGGGGCCATCTTTAAATCCCAAGGATCGGAGACTGTGTATTCGTGTCGAGGACCATCCTTATGACTATAAGGACTTCGAAGGAAATATACCGGCAGGAAACTATGGCGCTGGCGATGTAATCATTTGGGACCGGGGCACCTATGAAGGAGCAAATCAGGAAAGCGAAGAATCGCTTCTTGAAATGCTGCGGAAAGGATCTTTCAGTCTCGTTCTAAATGGCAAAAAGCTGGCGGGCGGATTTTCGCTCATCCGGATGCGCCGACCAAACCAGTGGCTTCTCGTCAAAAAACGAGACGAATTTGCAAGCTCAAAGGACATTATACGCAATGACAGATCCGTAATTTCAGGACGAAAACTTCCCGACGTCGTCAAGGCTAAGCGTCCTGCGCGATCGAGATGAACCGTGAAAACCGAAAAGATTCCCTCGTCAATGCTCAAGCCGATGCTCGCCACATTGGTCGATTCGGCGTTTGACGACGAGAAGTGGGTATTCGAAACAAAATGGGATGGATTTCGGATTATCGCAAGGATTGTGGATGACGACGTGACACTTTTTTCTCGCGGCGGAAAAAATGTAACAAAAATTTATATGCCTGTCGCAGCGGCCCTCAAAAAGTTGAAACATACGGCCGTCCTAGACGGCGAACTTGTGGCCTTCGATAAAAATGGCCTTTCGAGATTTCAATTACTACAAAATATTCGAAGTGAAAAAATAAAATTGTGTTATTGCGTTTTTGATCTGATTTTCCTCGATGGAAAAGATCTGCGCGAGCGGCCACTGATTGAACGGAAGAGCTTGCTCAAACGCGTTTTACCCAAAGACCAGTTTTTGAAATACAGCAAGCACGTATCAAAAAGAGGCAAGTGGTTCTTTGAGAAGGCAAAGCGAGCTGGCCTCGAAGGTATTATGGCAAAGCTGACACTGAGTATTTATCACTCTGGCCGGCGGACCCGCGAATGGTTAAAGATAAAAACGACATTGCGTCAGGAAGTCGTAATTGTAGGTTTTACGAAACCGAGCGGTTCGCGGCGCTATTTTGGTTCCTTGGTGTTAGCGGTTCGCGATAAAAAAGGCTGGTCTTATGTCGGGCGCGCCGGCACAGGGTTTGATTCGGCTGCGCTAAGAATGATTTACGAGAAGATGAAACCGCTAATCCGGAGCGACAAACCATTTGATCAAGAGATCCCGGAAGAAAATGCAACGACATGGATCGAGCCGCAGCTTGTAGGTGAAGTGAAATTCACGGAATGGACCCGCGATGGTCAGATGCGGCATCCAGCATTCGTCGGTCTGCGCGACGACAAGCGCGCGGTAAGCGTCACGAGAGAAAAAACGTTGCCGGCTAAGAGGTAGCCAGCCATGACCAATATCAACAATGTGTTCACGCATCTCGATAAGGTGTTTTGGCCAAGTGAGGGTTACACGAAGGGAGACGTGATCCAATATTATGATCGGATCTCAAATCTTATTCTTCCCTATTTAAAAGGACGACCGATGGTTTTAAATCGGCATCCGAATGGGATTAAGGGCAGTAGTTTTTTTCAAAAAAATGTGGATCCAAATCATCTTCCGCAGTTTGTAAGAACATTTCCGATGCGCGCAAAAAGCACGCAGCGCACCGTTCATTACATCGTTTGTGACAACAAACAAACGCTGCTGTATCTGGCAAATCTCGGATGCATCGAAATGCACCCCTGGAGTTCCCGAATCGAAGACATTCACAAGCCCGACTTTTTGACGATTGATTTGGACCCCGGGAGGCGGTCTTTTGAGGATGTCATCACAGTTTCACGATTCACTCATGACATCATTGAGTCTGCAGAAGGAAAAAGCGTTGTAAAGACATCAGGCAAGGCTGGGATGCATATATTTCTTCCACTCGTAGGGAAGGAAAACTTTGAGTACGTCCGCGAGGTCGCTAGAAAGATTGCGCTCAGAATAAATCGTGAGCTTCCGTCACTGACCACGTTAGAACGTCATCCCGCAAAAAGAGGAGGAAAGATCTATTTAGATTATCTTCGCAATAGTATTGGACAAACGCTGGCAGCGCCCTATTCGCTACGAGCGTATCCCGCTGCAACCGTATCAACTCCGCTTGAGTGGAGCGAAGTCAGAAAAGGACTACGACCGGATCAATTTACGATAAGAACGATTTTTCGACGGCTAAAATTAAAGGATGAACTGTGGAACACCCTAATCAAAAGAAAAAATAGGCTTCANAAGATATCGCGAAGACTTGATTAACAGAATTTATTGAATATCGTTTTTCCCGAGCCGGGCAATGCAAGGTCGTTTCGATCCTTGTCGGTTGGCGCGTGCAAAAATGCCCCCGCGTGCCTGATACTTTAAAAGACTCGATTCGAAAGAGTTGCAAATTGAGCTAGATCAAGGCTGATGAAATTGCTTTTGACGAAAATTGCAATCTAGTTGTTCCGTCGAGGGGGGATTTAGAAAGAGCTGACCGACGCAACTTAGTATTGAAGGAGAAGAATCTATGATTGCGCGCGATGTAATGACGAGCCCAGTGATCACCGTAAAACCAGGCATTTCAGTAGGGGAGGCGGCAAAGCTTCTACTGAAAAATCATATCAGCGCGGCGCCCGTGGTCGATGCCAGTGGGAAGCTAGTAGGGATGATCAGCGAAGGCGATCTCATGCGTCGTTATGAAACCGCAACCGATCGTCGGCAATCTTGGTGGCTAAGGCTAATAAGTGGAGATCACATTCTTGCGAGCGAGTATGTAAAAGCGCATGCGCAAAAAGTCGAAGAAGTGATGACTCGAAATGTAATCACCGCCGGATCGGAGACACCGCTGAGAGAGATTGCGGATATTCTCGAAAGTCATTCCATCAAGCGCGTGCCGATCGTGGCGAATGGGGCTCTCATCGGAATTGTAACTCGGGCCAATCTTGTTCATGCCTTTACGAGTGATCGTGATCGTCCACGGTTAGATATACCAATGCAGGATTCGATGATCCGGGATAGGATCATTGCCCACTTGAAAAAGCAGCCATGGGCTCATACGCAATTATTGAACATCTCCGTCGAGGGCGGTGTCGTTGACATATCGGGTGTCGTTTATTCAGACGCTGAAAAGGAAGCAGTTCGCGTTGCAGCTGAAAGTACTGCGGGCGTCAAAGCCGTCAACGATCATCTGGTCAAACGTCCGATCGGTCCAGCATTTTAGTTACATATTTAACGCCGTCTGCAATTTAACCAGGAGGTCTATCTTTCCAACACTGCAATAGCTTGCGTGAGGGTATCATTTTTGTCGCGGTTGGCATCGATGTGATGCCAGTCGATAGGTTCAATCTGCATGGCTTGCTGACGTTCTGCTATCTCCGCATCGGCATCTGAAGCGTCATGTATTCTTGCCATTATACGATTTAGACGAGTTCTCAAATCAGCCTCCAAAAAAAGTGCGACAAATTCAATTCCGCAATTCTTCGCAATCTCGCGAATTACATGGCGTTCTCCAACAGAAGAGAAAACGGCATCGACGACAACCGAATGACCCGCCAAAATTACGCGCTGCGCCTTCTGAGCAAGTATTTCGTAGACGCGTGCACTAACCGCTGGTGCATACGATTCTTGAGGAAGGGGTTTGAGTTCCGGCACTCCGAACATAATTTTTCGTTCGATATCGGAACGAATGACAATTGCGCCAGGAGCTGGCATGATCTTTGGCGCAATTAGCCGGGCTAATGCCGATTTTCCTGTTCCCGAAAGGCCTCCAATAGCAACTAGTTTTGGTGCTGCTGGCGAAAGAAAGCCGACCGCATGACCGAAATAAGTCCGGGCCTGGCTTGCCACCGTAGAAGAATCTTTTGATTTCATCTGGGCAAGACGGGCGACAGCTACCTTGGCCCGGATGGCTGCTCGAATTGACAAGAATAGGGGCAGACTCGCTAACCCATCTAGATTCTCGTCTCGTTTAGTCTCAATAAGATAACGGTTAAGTACGATATTCGCGATTGCCGGAAGGCCGCGTTCAATAAGATCCATCAGCATAAATGCAAGATCGTACAAGACGTCGCCCGCGGCGATCAGAGGATCGAATTCAATCGCATCGAAAACGGTTGCTTTGCCGTCAATTAATGCGACGTTTCCGAGATGTANATCGCCATGCACTTGGCGAATAAAGCCTAATTGACCGCGCTTCTTGAGCAGCGGCATGATTTTTCTCAAGGCGGACCCGGAATTCAGACGAAGTAAGTTGACGTCCGCGGGTGGAAACAAGTCAGCTCTTTCACGAAGTGCCGCATCGTTGTCGTCAATAATCAGGGGAATAAATTGAAGCCATGGAATGGGATCAATCGTTGGCACTAGCGCGTGCAGCTCGGCGATCGTTCGCCCAAGTTGTTCCGCAAGCTCTTCTGTGATCAACGCATTTTCGGCTAGACGGTCGAGGGTGGCGTGCTCATCAAATCGCTTCATGACAACTGTCCATTCGACAGGCTTACCTCCGCCATCGAGGGCTAGTTTGCCATTGGATTGGGAGGTAATTGGAATGACTTTTAAATAAAGGTCAGGAGCAAATCTGCGATTAATTTCCAATTCTTTGAAACATGCGATTTTTCGCTTTTCCATCGTTGAATAATTAAGATACGGATATGCAACGGCCCGTTTCACCTTATATGCATAGTCGCCCGCCAGAAATACGGAGGCAGCATGCGTATCTATGCGCTCGACACTAACGCCGTGATGCGTATTAGGATCCATAAGATACGCAAACACATTTTCCTGAATTTCAGTGTCAGTCATGGGTTCAGACTAGATTTCAGCAATAGTAGTGCTAGCACTCGAGCTGCTTGTGATGGGTAATACAAGAAGCTTTTTACAGGAGCTCTTCTTGTCTCCGCCGTAAGGAGAAACCCAACAATAATTCCACCAATACGATGCAATGATGCAATCGGTATCGATAGAAATCAAAACTCTGTGTCTAGTTGCGACCATCGTCGCCAGCCTGTCAGATCCATTCTATTGTCCCGACTTCTCGGATCTGATCGATAGAAATTCTTTCGAGTTCAATCGAGGACCATGTCAGTCGGGTTCATGAAGACAATCTCATTTTTGACCGCTTTGACGCCCCTAGTATTTTCTGCGAGTACAATCACCGCTTTTTGCGTTCTCTCATCATTCACGGCACCGAAAAGTTCAACTATACCATTATGTACGGTGAGGTTAACGAGCAAAGAGTTAACAGCCCAAGGCTGCTTTGCAATTTCGTTCAAAATTGTTGAGCGAATGGATTGGTCATCATCGGTTAGGGGTGGAATCGCGCGTCCTCGCGTGGCCATTATCTGAATGAGATTGTTTCGCGTAATCATGCCAACTACTTTCTTGCCGCGCACTACAGGCAAGCGCTTTATCTGATGACGTTCCATCAATCGGGCAACTTCTTCTAGAGGAGTGCTTTCTGTAACAGTCACCGGATCTGACGTCATGATCTCTTTAATTTTGCGTGCATGAGAATGTACGTATTCATTTGCAAGCGTACCGGGCCCTAGTAACAAACCTAGCCATCGACTCCGTTTGCGCTCCATGCCTAGTTCTACCCGATGCAGGAAATCACCTTCGCTCACAATACCCACCAGACATCCACTCTCATCAATGACGGGGAGCCCGCTGATGTGGTTCTGCAATATTAAGTTGATCGCATCTGTAATCGTGGCTTCGGGTGAAATCGATATCACGTTCGGTGTCATTGCATGCATAACAAGCATGACCCACGCTCCTCTTTTGACCTAAATCAAAGAACTCATAATGGTTGGCTCTATTCTCATTATTCAAGATTATAGAGAGACATCAGTTATGAAGTCGATTCATCCAATAAAAGCGGCAATAACATTAGCCGTTTTAGCTGGATTTTGGCATTTATGCTGGTCTGTTTTGGTGGCGTTAGGTTGGGCTCAGGCGATCATCAANTTCATCTTTTGGATTCACTTCGTTCAACCCATCTACGTAATTCAGCCGTTCAACCTCGGTTTAGCTGCCGGACTAGTCATTTTTACTTCGGCAATTGCCTTTGTTATCGGATTACTGTTTGCAACACTCTGGAATCGTTTACATCTGGAATAACTTCCTGCAACAGGTGGACGCATCATATTGGACAGATCAGTACGAGTGTTATTAATTAAATTTGTGGCCTATCCTCTCACTGACGTGGTTACGTGTACCGAAAAACAAATAAATTAAGACCCGCTGACTTTTCGGAAGGCCACAGATTGTAAGTTGAAGATACTTTTAAAAAGTTGCTCGATGGTCTGGAATTGTTTCATGTCTCTGCCATGCGGATCGTTCCGATCATGAAAGCAATGGTTCTGCATAAAATCGGAAAGCCTCTCGTTCTTCAAGAGCTCGATAATCCTGAGCCTCAAGAGGGTGAGGTGAGGCTGAAGATAGAAGCTTGCGCTGTCTGTCGGACCGATCTGCATGTTGTTGACGGCGATTTGAAAAATCCAAAGATACCTTTGATTCCTGGTCACGAAATTGTCGGTCGCGTCGACGGAATCGGACCCGGTGTAGCCGGATTCAAAATCGACCAACGTGTTGGCGTCCCATGGCTCGCTCGCACCTGTGGACAATGTCCCTATTGTTCCTCAGGAAGAGAAAACCTATGTGATCAGCCTCTCTTCACCGGGTACACGCGAGATGGTGGATTTTCCACTCATATCGTCGCCGATTCCTCATATGTTTTTGATTTGCAAGCATACGCTGATCCAATAGCCGCAGCGCCACTTATGTGCGCGGGGCTTATCGGATGGCGCTCATTGGTTGCGGCGGGGCCTGCACAATCAGTCGGAATATATGGCTTCGGGGCCGCTGCACACATCATTGCCCAAGTTTGCAAATGGCAAGGACGGGATGTGTATGCTTTCACGCGCCCGAAGGATCATTCAGCCCAAAAATTTGCTAAAAAGCTTGGAGCAATATGGACAGGCGGATCGAACGAACAACCTCCAACATTGCTTGATGCCGCGATCATTTTTGCCCCTGTCGGCGCGTTAATTCCAACAGCATTGAAGAATATCAAAAAAGGAGGCCGTGTGGTCTGTGGCGGAATTCATATGACCGATATCCCGCGTTTCCCATATCGCCTTCTGTGGGAAGAGCGACAAATCGTTTCTGTCGCCAATCTTACACGTCAGGATGCAACCGATTTTCTGAAGCTTGCCCCTCAAGTTAAATTAAAGACCAAGACTGCTCAGTACCCGTTAAATGCCGCTAATAAGGCGCTATCGGACTTGCGCCAGGGGCGGTTTGAAGGAGCGGCTGTACTTATCCCTTGATGATTATCAATCGGACTTTAAATTCTATTTCGATTGATCGAGATCAATGCTCCCGCCCATTGCGCCATTAATTTAAGATCAATCCTGGTTTCAAAGGAGGGGAGAGATCACGAAGATGGATTCAATATCAAAAGGTTCGATGTTGTTCACCATTCTACTCGTGCTTCTTTTCAGCATAGTCTTGACGTTGGCANTGATTTGGATGGCCCCCAAGGGATACTAGATCAACTGATGAAAGCGGTCACGATTCAGGAAATCAGAGTTCANTTTTCTCTTTTTCGTGAAAGTGTTCTTCTTGATCTATCTCAAAGCAACGAAATAGTAGTGACCTGTAAATTTACAGCAAAATATCAATAGGGAAAAATAACATGGCGAGCGATTTGCTGGAAGAGGTAGAAACAATCCGACGCGATATCCGACAACTTGCGGACACGCTTCTTGAAATGCTGAATAATAAGGAAAACAAAATCAGCGAAAAGATTGCGTCCGAATGGCGTACCGCCATAAGCGCGCTTGAAGAAAAAACAGACAAGTTGGCTGCTACTCTTCACGAGACGGGCGATCAGCTGGTATCGACGGTGGATGAAACCGTTCGAAAGCATCCCTTCGGGTCTCTCGCAGCCGCCGCTGGCTTAGGAATGCTGGTGGGAGCGCTTTTGCGGAAATAGTATTCACTAGGTAGCGACGGATGCGCAATTATTTACAATCAAGAGTGGGTTCGTTAGCTGGATCAGTGATTCTAGGCGGGATAGCATTAGCTGCCACCGCAGCAGGAATTATTTTTGCTTCGATCGCGTTATTTATTTTTTCTGAGCAGCGCTACGGTGCTATTTGTGCTTATCTTTCACTCGCAGCTATTTATGTCTTAGCCGCATTGAGTTCGTATCTTATTTTAACGCTACGCAAAAGGAGATTGAAGCAAAAAAGATTAGAAACGTCTCTCGATCAAACGATTTCGAGAAGCTTATTAGATCCTTATCTACTTCGATCCGTTTTTGAAGGCTTCCGCACTCTCAGTACGAAAAGAGCGATTTATATTCTTGCCTTGGGCGCAGGCATTGCATTAGCGATCTCCGATCTCAAAAATGCGCAGCGTCCTAAGTCGAAATTTTAAACAAAAGATAGGCTCCATTGCGACATTGATAGAGAAATAGTTAAAATCAGAAATGACACCTATTCATATATCCTATTCAGATTATGGATCTCGCTATGGGATCTTCGGGCAAAATGCTTTGTTTGGGGTATGCGTCAATAAGTTGGACTTTGGTCTTATTTGAATGATAAACGGTTCTATCCATAGACAACGTCTGTTTTTAAAAGCGCTGGGAATAGCCGTACTTTTTGCTCTCGTGTTCAGCAAGCCAATTCGTTTGCGAGCGCAGGATTTTTCCGAGCTAGAAAGCCGCGGTTTTACGATAGCTTCGAAGTATTGCTCAGCCTGTCATGCCATCGCTCGCTCCGATATTTCTCCGTATGCAAAAGCACCTCCGTTTCGGACCCTCGGTCGTCACTATCCCGTCGAATCTCTCGCGGAAGCATTGGCTGAAGGAATCATTGTTGGCCACGCTGAAATGTCGGAATTCAAGTTTCGTCCCGATGACATTGGTGCGTTAATTGCGTACCTGAAGTATCTGCAGGAGCCGACCACTCGATAGATGTCAAAGTGCATAATGTTTAAGAGAACGTCGAGATTACTGACCGGTTGAATTTGTTTTGCCGTTTTCCTCCGCAGGCAAGATAACTGTCCCGGATAACGGCTCGATCCAGGAAATTTCATTCTTCACTGCTTTTACGCCGCGAGTATTTTCGATCAGTACCTGTAGTGCTTCTTTCTGCCGGCCATCAGTGACGACGCCAAACACCTCGACGATTCCATCATTCACCGTAATATTGATGAGAGGAACCGGAGCCCAAGGCTGTTTTTCGATTTCGCCTAAAATCCGTGTGCGAATTGCCTGATCGCTATCCGTCAAAGGAGGAATCGCATGGCCGCGTGAAGCAATCGCCTGAATTAAATTAGCTCGAGTTACCATTCCAATAACTGTCTTATCGCGAGTGACAGGCAACCGCTTGATATGGTGGCGCTCCATTAAACGCGCAACATCCTCTAGAGAGGTGTCTTCCGTGACACTAACCGGATCCCGCGTCATGATCTCTTTGACCTTACGACCGTGCGAATGGATGTAGTCATCAGCAAGTCGACCGGGTCCTAGGAGTAATCCCAGCCAGCGATTTCTCTTTCGATCTGTTTCTATTTCTGCGCGGCGCATAAAATCGCCTTCGCTTACAATACCGACCAGATTATTGTTGTCGATGACCGGTAGGCCGCTAATCCGGTGTTTCAGCATNAGTTCAATCGCTTGCTGAACGGTCGCTTCTGGGGAGACCGAGATGACTTTCGGTGTCATTATATGCAAGACGTTCACTGCGCTCTCCTGCGTGATTTAAAATGTTTCGAGGAAAGAACTTTGTCTGCTGGAAGTGGAGGGGAGTAAACCAAAGAAGTATTCATTCGTAATTGCAACAATTAAAACTGCTGATAGAAAAGGTGTCCAATTTGAGCCTTCTAGCAGCATAGAACTCATTTTTCGTTCCAGTATTATCCAGAAAAGGTCAATCTCAAAGAAAGTGAAGCGAAAGACGAAAAAAAGCATTGATTTGGCTCAAAAAATGAATGATGTCTCGAATTCTGTTTCAACGAAACAGAATTGATCTCAATCAAAGGAGAGAAGCATCAATTTTTGTAGCATTACAAAAATGTCTCGGAAAGTCGAAATGAAGCACCAAAGGCTCCGCCCGTTTGAGTAAATAATTGACGCTATCGCTGCAACATTGACGGGCCATTCACGATCGTTTGAAGATTGCGTAGAGTGAATTATTCTGCACCGAACACCAAATACTTCTGCAAGGAAAAAGATGTCAAAATTCAAACTAAAATCCGGAGATTGGGCTGTTATTTGTGATGGTGGAAAGGCCTTGGTTCTCTCCAATATAGGAGACGAGGTATTTCCACAGCTTAAGGTGATCGAAGAATACCAACACGAGAACAAGCCTACCCGTGAACTAGGCTCAGATAAACCGCCTCGCGTTCATGAGTCGGTCGGAGGCAGCCGAAGTGCACTTGAACAGCCTGATTTTCATGACAAAGCCGAGCAAAAATTTTTGGAGAAGCTCGCTGAGCGCATCGATCGAGCGGTGAGGGAGGGTAAGGTGAAACATCTGATTTTGGTTGCGCCGCCGCGAGCTCTCGGAATGATTCGGCGCGTTTACACGGCGGTTGTTCGCGAAGCTCTTAAGGAAGAAATCGAAAAAGATTGGATAAAGCTTCCTGTTTATGAAATTGAAAAGCGGCTGAATAACTGAGACTATAACGCAAAGCTCATTGCGAAAAAGGCGGAGTTTCAAATTGGAGTGGCCGCCCATGCAAGTCGACAAGTTATTTAAACCAGGTCCAATTATACTAACAATATGGCTCGCATGTTATTTGATGTGGGCCTTCTTTCTTCCATATAAATGGATCTTAGCGATCAGGAAATTCTTATTCGAGAATCAGCTTGAGATGCAGATATATAAGTCTTTGATCGGACTTCGTCCTGACGCCATGAGTCTCCCATCTACGCCTGAGGGGTTTCAAATCTTTGGAATTGTCCTAATGTTTGTCTTTGCGATCGGATTTGCAGCGGGTGTTAGCTGGTTGAGATTTCATCTATGGCGTGATTTTTTTTCGTAAAATTAAGCTCGCATGGCAACAAGACGCACAAACCGGTGCAGACTTCTTTGATCTACCGTAAAGTTCAAGAGAGCAATCAGTCGAACTTGGCCTAATCTTTCTCGAACAACCGCGCCACGAGACTCATACGAACCAGATCTGAAATATTGTCTGCGTTCATCTTGGTCATAACGTGTGCGCGATAGATTTCGACCGTTCTAGGGCTGATCTTAAGGTTTGAGGCAATAATCTTATTGGGGTGACCCGCGATCAGACCTTCCAATACCTCACGCTCCCGCCGCGAAAGAGAGTTAAACCTTTCTCTGATCTGGGCCTTTTCGACTAGCTTATTCGCTTCTTTGCCATAGCGGTCGAGGGCCAAGCGGACGGCCCCGAGTAAGCTTTCGTCATCATATGGCTTCTCAAGAAAGTCGACCGCACCTTCTTTCATGGCTTGGACTGCAATGGATACATCGCTGTGCCCGGTCATCACGATTACAGGCAGATCGATTGACATAGATTTTAATTTGCGCAGCAATTCGATTCCGCTGAGCTGGGGCATCTTCACGTCCGTGATAATGCATCCGCCTTTGATCTGTGGGAGGGCCGCGAGAAAGGCCGTGGCAGATTCATAGGTTTTCACCTCAATTTTTGCGGACGTCAGCAAAAACCGTAGCGAATCCCGTAAAGCCTCGTCATCGTCGATAACGTGCACGAGCCGACTAGCCGGCATTGGTCGCTTCCTCTTGGGCAACTGAAGGTAGGGTTATCCGAAAAATTGTTCCGCCTTCCGGATTTGGCTCGGTCCAAATTGTTCCGCCATGTTCTTCGATAATCGTGCGCGAAATGGATAGTCCGACGCCCATGCCTTTTGGTTTGGTTGTAAAAAATGGCTGGAATAGTTGTACCGCAATATCTGGCGCAATGCCGCAGCCAGTATCCGCAACGCTGATTTGGATCATACCTTCAGCCGAGCGCTCGGTGCTCACAGTCAACTCGCGTCGTGGCATTTCCTCCATTGATTCCATTGCATTTCTTATCAAATTTACAAGCACCTGCTGAATTTGAATTTTGTCGGCAAAAGTGAAATCCGGCGAAGTCGAAAAGTTAAATCGTACTCGAATTCCTGTCTCCTTGGCCCCCACAAGCGCGAGCGCGCCTGCCTCTTCCACCATTTTTGAGACACTTTCGATCCGCTTTTCATTTTCCCCATGGGCAACGAATTCGCGCAATCGGCGAATAATTTGGCCTGCCCGCAAGGCCTGATCGGCGGCTTTGTTCACCGCTTCGCGAACGGCTCCAATTTGCTCATCCCTTGAATCTTCGAGCAGCCGTCGAGATCCTCTCAAATAGTTGGTGATTGCAGAAAGCGGTTGATTGATTTCGTGGGCGAGGGTCGAAGCCATCTCGCCCATGGCCGTTAAACGCGAAATCCGAACAAGTTCAGACTGTAATTCCTGAAGCCGTGTTTCCGTCTTTTGTCGCTCAGTAAGGTCTCGAATGAAGCCCGTAAAAAAACGGCGACCAAATGATTTCACCTCTCCGACGGAAAGTTCCATCGGAAATGTAGATCCATCTCGCCGCTCACCCATGACGACACGGCCGACGCCAATAATATGACGTTCGCCCGTGTTCAAATAGCGTCGAATATAATCGTCATGATTTTCTCGGTCAGGGGAGGGCATCAGCACCCTAACGTTCTGGCCGATAATTTCTTTCGTGCTGTATCCAAACAGCCGCTCCGCGGCGGAGCTAAATGAATGAATGATTGCATTCGCATCGATAACGATCATCGCATCAGGCAATGTATCCAGAATCGATTGGAGATGAGCTTCTCGTACGCGTAGATCTTCTGCCGTTTTCGCGGCACGCATTCTCGCGCGCTTCAACATTTCTCCAGCCAACGACATTCCCGTACCGATAAACGTAAACGTCAAGGCATCAATCACTTCGTGAGTCGAAAGCGCCGGAAATTTTGAGATCGGTAGCGAGATAACAAGACTCAAAAATGTGGCAAGTAGTCCAGGGCCGAAGCCACCGAGTATCGCCGCAAGGAGTATGGCGGGAGTGTAAAAAAGATACAGAACGTCTCGGTTGATTAACGATTCCAAAGTGATTTGTCCGAGCAGGGCGATACAAACGAATACGATGGACAGTAGATAACCACGCACCAAAACCTGCATATGGTCAGATTTTGGTGGCGATGGAGTCTCCTTTCCGGCAGCATTCATCAGAAATATCTCCATATCAGCCCAGTTTATACCGGAATTCATCAAATTAACATTTGCAATATAGTGTTTGATCGAAGGATTTCTCTTAGTGATTGATCTGTGGGCACTAATGGATGGGAGCGCTGGACATTTATTGGATGAGTATGGCTCATTCCCTTGGTCCATAACGCACTTTGACTCAAAGGGTGAATGGACGAGTGGAACAGGGGCCATGCGTAATTTACGCTGAGCATTATAGAGTTTGATCTGAGCAAAACACGTGAATACTAACGTTCTGTCCTTCAGTTATGCGTATCCTTGACCAAAATTGCCGGATTAGTTTCGATACAACAAAGAAAATGAATCAGAATAGGATTTGCTCAAGTAACATTGAAAGATTTGCAGAATCTGTAATAGGGGGAATGACGCTATCATTTTTTCGTCATGCAGCGCTACCTAGCTTCGGACGCAACCAATTCCAAAGACCCGCCAGCAATAATCCAAATGCAAACCCACTGGCCGACGCCGCCGCAATTGCGGCTATTGCGTAATCAACATCAAAGTAAATCGCTATATCTGCGAACTTAAAAATTGGCAGTTCGAGGACAATAACAAGACTGAGTAGCGCCCAACCTATGTATAGGGATCCGCCTACTATCGCCAGGCAGATGCCCGTTCTCCAAGGGTCAACGCGTCTCATTGTCGACACTCCGCTGCCGATCAACACTTGAAATGACTTCAGTATAATTAAAATTCAGTAGGTTATGTTCGTTGCTGGCGCCACTTCGCGTAATCGATCTAACAATGAACCAAAAAATGGTTTCTCTATTATGGCCATGGCGTTGCGTGTCGCTTGTTCGCGCACATGGGTGCTTGGGCGGCCTGTCATTAGAATCGCTGGACTATCGATTTTCCTCTCCCGCAGTATGCGCAACAGGTCAAAGGCGTTCATGTCCGTAAGCTTATAATCGATCAAAAGACAGTCGGGGCGAACTGGGTAGGCCGACCACAGTAATTCGTCGCCGTTAGCATAGGCGCGTACGGTATATCCTTCGAGTTCGAGGGAAAAAGTCAACGAATGGCGGACAGCAGCATCGTCATCAATAATTACAATGAGCGGCCTTGGAGCGGGATCAGAATGAATTAAATTCATATGTAATTAAAAGCATAAAGAACCTTCCAAATTCTTGATTTAGCGCAATTTTCTAACAATCGATGCGTAGCAGGTTGCGAGAAAGAAATGAGCCAGAAGCCCCTAAGGGATTCCCCTTAGGGGCTTCTCCGAAATTACCGGCTGATGAATAAGTCCGTACATCACCCTTAACAGGGAGATTATATCATGCAGATTCAGACTGTCGCTCAATCTAGCGTCTTGAACAGTCGCGGCTACGCCCGTGTTACAAGTCCTGTCCTGCCTAAGAAAATCCCATCCAAAGGAAAGTTGAGCAGCATTTTGGAGATGATAGGCGCCGCGATGACCTTTCCGCGCAACGGCGAGATCTACGGGGAGGGTGAGGCCGCTGACTATATTTACAAGGTAATTTCCGGAGCCGTAAGGACTTACAAATTGCTCGACGATGGCCGACGTCAAATCAACGCCTTCCATCTTGTAGGTGACGTGTTCGGTCTTGAAGCAGGCGTTGAACACCACTTTTCCGCTGAGGCCATAGCACCGTCGAGCATCTTGGTTATAAAGCGGACGGTGCTGATTGCGCTTGCCGCGCGTCAGGGGGATGTGGCGAACGAACTCTGGACGCTCACGGCTCGTGAGCTCGAACACGTGCAGAGCCTAATGATTACGCTCGGACGTAAGAACGCACATGAACGGGTGGCTGCATTCTTACTCGAAATGGCCGGTCGAACTGCAAGTAAACATTCACTCGAATTACCAATGTCACGTCAGGATATTGCCGACTATCTCGGTCTCACAATTGAAACTGTTTCGCGCACGTTTACGCAACTTGAGAATGAATTAGCCATCGAGCTGCCGACATCGCGGCGGGTCGTGCTGCGTAATCGTGGCGCACTGAGCAGGTTGAACGCATGAACCCCTCATAGGTCAGCATGATTGAGCACGACAAAAAGCAAGGTAAACCAGAAGTCCATTTGCCTCGTAGCTTTCGGCATATTCGACTAGAGCTTGCACGTGAGCCAGGTCATCCGGAAGGAAGTGCGAATGAGGGTTACTTGATATGGGCGCCACTTACTGAAGACGGAAAAATCGACCCGGAGTTATGGAAACAATACCGCGACTATTGTCGCGTCGTGAAATTCAGACCCGGCCAATCAGATGAAATTGGTCATCTGCGTCGTAGCCGAAACGGGGCATGGGCATTCCACTATGATATCGCCGGTGAGGATCCTGATGAAAAAGGTTTTCATTTCGAAGCCGAGCGCTTCGTTATCGGCGAATACGTATCAGTCCAGGAAAAGAATCGAACCCACACCTACAAAGTTCGATCAGTAGAGCACTATTAGCTCCGGGCGAGAACGGCGATGATAAAAGATATCATTGTTAATTTATCTTTGGATAGCGCTCACGACTGTGCGCGAGACTATGCGATTTCATTAGCAGAAAAACTAGATGCCCACTTGACCGCAGTTGTCTTCAGCTATGACCCGGTTGCTCCTATCATGGTAGGCATCGAAGCGTTTCCAGCGGACTATATCGATGTCGAACGCGAAGAATATGAGAAAGCCGCGCGCAAGGCTTCTAGCGATTTTCTAAAAGCCGTCGGCGGGCGAGGAGTACGTGCGGATTGCCAATCGCCCCATGCGAGCGTTGCAGGCGCGGCGGGGCTTTTTGCCCGAGTAGCGCGACACTTTGATTTAGCCGTTGTTCAACAGGCGGGGGAAAAAGCACCGCAAACTGACTTCATCATTGAAGCAGCGTTATTCGAAGGTGGGCGACCCGTCATCATTGTACCTTATATTCAAACTTCGCCACCTTCGCTTAAACACGTTCTTGTATGTTGGGATGGAAGTAAGCCCGCTGCTCGCGCAATCTCAGATGCGATCCCGCTTTTGCGCCGTGCAGACAAGATCAGTGTCGTTACAGTAGTTGAGGCCACGAAAATTACGGAAGAATTTCCTGGCGCGGAAATAGCGAAACATCTTGCACGCCACGGACTGAAGGTTGAGATCAAACGAATTGATGTTGCTGACATTGACGTCGGAAATGCTATTTTATCACACGCGGCGGATATCTCTGCCGACTTTTTAGTGATGGGTGCCTACGGCCATACGCGAATTCGTGAGTTTGTGTTGGGTGGTGTTACTAACGAACTTTTATCTTCGATGACCGTGCCCGTATTGATGTCACACTAGTTCGTTCCGTTGGCCAAACGCNTCTAAGCCNAATTTATGAGTTNGCTCGNACTAGGTTCAATTTAACAAAACGCATGGANGTGTCGCCCGANATCGTTTCAATTTCAAATCCGAGTTCCTTGCACATCTGAAGCATAGACGTATTTTCATTCAATACTTCGCCTTCGATCCGGTGCAATCGTTCGCTTCGTGCGTAAGCAATAATTAGCTCCATCAGCTTCCAACCAAGGCCTTGTCCTTTGAGGTCCGATCTGACGAGCACAGCGTACTCANCTGCTTCAAAGTTTGCGTCGGAATGAAGACGAACGACGCCGATTATTTCGTGAGTAGTCTCTTCGATTGCAACGAAAGCCATCGCACGCGCGTAATCAAGCTGTGTTAGACGAGCAATAAACGAGGCGCTGAATTCCTTGATGGGAGCAAAAAAACGCAGCCTTAAGTCGTGCAACGACACTTTTTTGAGAAATTTCAGTAATAGCGTCTCATCCTCAGGTTTGATAGGTCGAATGAAAATTTTTCGCTCTGCCCCAAACGTCGCAGAACGCTCCCATTCTTTCGGGTAGGGCCGAATCGCAAACCGCTCGTTCCCGACTCCTCTTTTTGTCTGCTGTACCGGTGAGACTGCGACGCGAGCGTCAAGAGCAATGACACCAGCTTCATCAGCTAGAAGCGGATTGATATCAAGCTCAATAATCTCAGGAATGTCAGCCGACATTTGCGCGAGCTTGACCAAAACAGCAGCAATCACTTCTTCATTGGCGGCAGGAATATTTCGATAGCTTTTCAGGAGGCGAGAGACGCGCGTTCTGGCGATCAATTCTTTTGCAAGTTTCAGATCTAAGGGTGGCAAGGCAAGCGCCTTATCGTTGATGACCTCGACCCCGGTACCGCCCATGCCAAAAACAACTACAGGACCAAAAGTGGGATCATCGGCAATGCCAGCAATCAGTTCACGCGCGTTTTGGCGCAGAATCATCGGGTGTATGGTTACACCGTCAATTCTGGCGTCCGGACGAACCGCTTTAGCTCTTGAAAGAATGACGGCTGCGGCATCACGGACGGACTGTTCGCTGCGCAAATTCAATTCCACGCCGCCAATATCGGATTTGTGTGAAATGTCTCGAGAGAAGATCTTGACGGCGACGCTGGCGTTATCCTTCAGGAGTTGAGTGGCGGCACGACCCGCGTCTTCCGGAGTCTTGGTGGGTATCACCGCTGCGATCGGAATCTGGTAAGCACCGAACAACCTTGTGATTTCTACGGGATCAAGCCAGCGTCGCTGTTCCTTAAGCGCAAATTCGATGACAGTCCGTGCTGCTGTAAGGTCAGGCAAAAGATTCTCGGGAAGGCTAGGGGGAACTTCCATAAGAGCGTCTTGCGCTTGGCGGTAGCGCACGAGATGCATAAATCCCTGCACGGCATCGTTTTCGGTCGCATAATGGGGAACACCAGCGGAAGAAAACGCCGCCGCCGTCTCCGGTTGTTCGCCGATCCACGAGCATAAGACGGGTTTGAGAGGATCGGCTTTTTTATGGCTCGCTTCGATCACCTCAACGACTTTCTTGGCCGTTGCCAATGGAGAAGAAAGTGCTGTCGGCACCTGAAGCACCAGAACAGCATCGTTTTCACGATCAGCCAGGAGCGCTTCTAGCGCGATACCATATCGTTCGGCACTGGCGTCACCGACGATATCGACCGGGTTTGACTTCGACCACATCGCTGGCAGGACAGCATCGAGCCGACTTTTTGTATCCTCGGAAAGGGCTGCGAGGTTGCCACCGAGATCGCCGAGCCTATCCACAGCGAGAACGCCGATACCGCCGCCATTGGTTAGTATCGCCAAGCGGTCACCCCTAAAAGGTTTGAGCCGGGCGAGTGTTTCAGCCGCATCAAAAAACTCATCAAGATTGAACACGCGAAGAATTCCGGCCCGGCGAAACGCCGCATCGTAAACGGCATCTGCACCAGCAAGCGCGCCAGTATGGGTAGCGGCCGCTGCTGCAGCCCGTGCATGACGGCCGGATTTGATCGCGATGACAGGTTTTGTTCGGGCAGCGGATCTCGCCGCAGACATGAATTTGCGTGCATCTTTAATTGATTCGACATAGAGCAGGATCGATTGTGTTGCAGGATCGAGCGCAAAAAAATCAAGCATGTCGCCAAAGTCGATGTCGGCCATATCACCGATCGAAGCGATAGCGGAAAACCCAACCGATCGTTGTAAAGCCCATTCGATAATTCCTGCCGCTACGGCACCGGACTGCGATATCAAGGCAATATTGCCTGCCTTGGGCATATGCGCAGCAAAGCTCGCATTCAATTTAGCTGCCGGATTAATAAGCCCAAGACAGTTTGGTCCCAAAAGTCTAATTCCGCAGGCGCGCGCATTCTTTTCAGCAGCATCCATGAGAGAACCAACCCCATGACCGAGACCGGCAGTGATGACGATTGCAGCAGCTGCACCCTTCTCGCCAGCTTCGCTTACGACCATCGGAACGCTAGCTGCCGGCACGGAAATAACCGCAACATCGGGTGTGGAGCGAAGGCTTTCGAGGTTGGGCGATGTTGCTAGGCCTTCAATTTCCGTGTGATGCGGATCGACGATAAAGAGCTCCCCTTGGAATCCCCCGTTTTTCAAATTGTTAAAGATAATATGTCCGACTGATTCCGGCCGTGGGCTAATGCCTACAACAGCAACGGAGCGTGGCCTGAAAAGTTTCTCGAATCTATAGATAGACATACAAAAAGAACCTATGCCGCTCACAGGCGACATCAAGCCTCTAAAAAAGTACGATGAGACTAGTCGATTGCCTATTAGGGACTTCGTCAGAGGCCTTAATGCCCACGGACTTGCTGGGCCTTCTTGATATTCTTCAAGTAAGCACGGCGCTGTGCTGCAGTCGGCTTTTCCCGTTCAGGAATTTTTCTACGCGGCTTGGCGTGAAATATATCACCTTTAAGATGCCTGATCGGTCCACGAATGCCTCGTAGGACTGTCTTCGCCTTTACAGCATCGACAATCAGTGTACCGCGCTTTACATGTGCGTCTTTCTTATGGATTAGCCAAGATTTAGTATCCCAACTGCCGTTTGCCCTGCGACCCGCAAGCCGCTTGGTGTGACCCGATCTACCCACATCTTGGATTCGATACGTAACAAACTTGGCGTTTGGTCGAACTTCAATCCGGTAATAGTTTCCGCCACCACCCGTCCCAGGCCGCAATCGTGCACGGCNCTTCGNTTGCANCCGACTGTGTTTGCGCTTTGTCATGCCGCGCCCGCGTGATTGTGCTTTTCGAATATTCTTTTTTGCAGCTCTCCGTTGCCGTAGNATGGCCATGGCTCGCTCCAATTCATTGAATTTACTGATTAAATATAGTGCACGATCCAAAATTTCAATTGATCTGCGTCAAACTCAAGTCACACGCTCATCTTATTGTGTCCAAAGCGACTTGAGGGCGAACACATGTCATATCCGAAGCTGGTGAAGAGCGCCGAGACTNCCGAGAAAAGTTTTGAAAAACNCCCTNTCGAGGTTCCGACGGACNCAGCCCAACCGCCCCTACAGGGCCTCGATCGATCGTTGCACAGTGCAATGGCTTCGTTCACAGGTGGCCTATCGCCTGCCGCGTTGGCGGGAGCCTTCTTCGATTGGTACACGCATCTATTGTTTTCACCAGGTAAACAGCTTGAATTGATACGCCAAGCGACGAAAAGCGAGATTGAGAATTTTACCTTCGCAACGGGCGGTGCTGAAGGCACCGAAAAAGATCAAAAGTTAAGCCTTGCTGATGGCGATGCGCGATTTNGAGCTATCGAATGGAATTCGGCGCCNTTCAGTTTTTTTGTGAAAAACTTTTTCTCGATCGAAAGATGGTGGGACGCAGCAACAACGAACGTTCGCGGTGTCAGCAAGCAACATGAAGCGATGGTGCG
>Ga0031654_10000022_pt1 | contig 31324 bp, 28 predicted proteins | sample FrelakmetCRP12CR_FD_55268 | JGI IMG/M metagenome (GOLD analysis project Ga0031654, IMG submission 55268) | Freshwater lake sediment microbial communities from the University of Notre Dame, USA, for methane emissions studies - CRP12 CR | ecosystem: Environmental > Aquatic > Freshwater > Lake >...
AAGGCGATCGTTAAAGCAATCTCGGGCGCAAGGATGCCGCGGGTCAAAACCACCAAACGCTCTTGGAACTCATGAAAGAAAGAAAAGAGGGCAGCTGAATCNGACANCAAGAGCCTGTCGGCTGCNAAACTTTTGATCGTGAGGCCGGTATCAGCGATCAGCTTATCGATACGGCCATCATCGATACTTTCCTCGTAACAGCGAACAATAATGAGATCTTCCTTAGCGGCAATTGCGATGGCGGCTGCCGCGCGAACGCTCGGATCATCCGGGTTCGTCGCAATCGCAACAACGGGACCTACAGTTCGTGCAATTTGGGTTGGTACGAGCATGACGGCGGCAACGGATCGAAAGGCAGCTTCGACGAGCCATGAGAATTGTTGGGTGGCNCGCTCCGCCGGGTTCAGAGGTTCCACGATCATGACGATATCGCCGGTACGTGAGATCGATACGATCGTCTCAGCCGTCGGCCCCCGGATTACCTCAAATTGGGATTTGGTCAGGAGATGCTTCGCCGCGTCAGCGAATACTCGCTCGGTACTATGGACCGCTACTTCCAAATCGTGCGACAGCCGATCAAGATTAAGCGGATGCCAGCCGCCTCCCAGCGGCCTGAACTCGCGTGCGAATGGAATGCTTGCGAGATCGCGCAAGCTTGTATCCTCGAGGAATAGCCCTAGCAGTTCAAGATGGAGCAGGTCGGCTAGCTCCACAGCAAGCCGCATGGTGCGATCGGGCACGCTCGGGTGGAGCTCGAGCACGACTCTTTTGAAATTATGAAGTCTCAATTCCATGTCTACTCGTACCGAAATTTCTCCTGATGGTGGCGAACAACCGCAGGCGATCTTCGATTCGGCGATTAACGCTACCAGTGGGATAAATCCCATCGGAGTCACGTTCGCCCGCANCAAGTCCGGTCAAGAGTGCNATCCCTTCATTGATTNTTGTGATTGGATAGATAGCAAAGCGGCCTACGGTGCACGCCTCAATTACGTCCTTGCGCAGCATTAGATGTTGAACATTCGCCTGNGGGATAAGGACACCCTGCGTTCCCGTCAGGCCCCTTGCTTGGCAAACGTCGAAAAAGCCTTCGATTTTTTCATTGATTCCGCCGATGGCCTGAACTTCACCATGCTGGTTTACCGATCCAGTCACCGCCAGATCCTGCCTCAACGGGACATCGGCTAGAGCAGACAGGAGTGCATAGAGTTCAGCCGAAGATGCGCTATCGCCTTCGACGCCGCCATAGGATTGCTCGAAAACGAGACTCGCGAACAACGACATTGGCGTATCAAGAGCGTATCGGCCGGCCAAAAAACCTGACAGAATGAGCACGCCCTTGGAATGGACGGGGCCGCCGAGTTCCACTTCGCGCTCAATGTCGACAACCTTGCCGCTGCCAGGCCTAACCTGACAGGTAATGCGGTTGGGGTGCCCAAAGGAAAATCCGCCAAGCTCGATGACGCTAAGACCGTTGATTTGACCGACGTGCGTGCCCGCCGTGTCGATAAACGTCACCTTTTCAAGGATGGCCTGCTGCACCCGGTCCCGTACTCGTGCAGCGCGTCGAATGCGTGACNTCAAGGCGCGATCGACATCGTCACGGGAGATGACGCTGCGTTTTGCTTCACGCGCGCAAAAATCCGCCTCAATCAGAATTTCGCGCAGTTGCTCAACGATCAGCGAAAGCTTGCTGGCATGGTCAGCCAAGCGTGCCGCATGTTCAAGCACCAGAGCGACCGCTTCGCGATCCAAAGGATTTAATCCGTCACGCTGNGCGATGGTCGCAAGTAGCCGCGCAAGAATCGCCTCATTCTCAGACGTTCTNGCAAGGTCATTTTCGAAATCAGCAAGGACCTTGAAATGCTCTGCCAATTCGGGATCAAGCGCGGCGAGCAAAAAATACAGCAGGCGATCGCCGAAAAGAACGATTTTTACCTTGAGCNGGATTGGGTCGGGCTCCAAGGAGACNGTACTAGTTAATCCAATGAAGCGCGCAATGTCCTCAATTGCGATCTCACCNCGCCGCAAAGTGCGCTTCAGTGCCATCCAACTAAATGGCTCTAGCAGGACACTGCGGGCATCAAGCAAGAGGTATCCCCCATTTGCACGATGAATCGCACCGGCCTTGATGAGACGAAAATTTGTTAAGAGAACCCCGCGCAGCGAGACATACTCGATGCGACCGATCAGATTACCAAGCGCGGGATGCAATTCTTCGATAATAGGAACGCCTGGCTTACTTCTATCTTGAGCAACAAAAACATTAATCTCATATCGCTCGAACGGACNCCCGGACGTGAAATCGATCGCTTCACTCTCACCATCCTCACTTTTGACAATGAACAGAGCTANGTTATCGATCAGATCGGCACGCACTGTCTCGATATGTTGGATGATCCTCGGGATGTCGCTGAAAGCTGCCTTCGCTTCGTCGATCAATTGATTGACAGCGTATTTCGCAGTTTCGCGATTGAGCTTACGTACTTCGTCGCGTCGTTGTTTCTCCCATTGTGGAATTTGGTGGACGATATGTTCGAGATCTTTTTCTAGGGCCTCCATAATAATCCGAGTCTCACGGCGCTTGGTTTCTGGCCAAGCGTTGAATTCGTCGGGAGGAACGACCTTGCCATCTTTGGCAGGCGCCAGCGCAAAGCCAAGCGGCGTCCTTAGGATAAATACATCTTTTTTGGTGGCCTTGTCTTGCAACGCAGAAAAGGCCTCACCCTGCTTTTTCTGAAATGATTCATCGATGGCGCTTCGTCGTGTTTGATAATCTTCGCTTTGGAATACCGCGGGTAGAGCGCTCTTGAGATCATCGATTAATTTGTGCATCGCATCTTTGAATTCTCGGGCGCGGCCAGCAGGAAGTTCAATGGCAATCGGCTTATCAGCATCTACAAAATTGTTCACATAGACCCAATCGGAAGGGCTGGGTTTTGCCCGTGCCTCGTCGGCCAAGACAGCTTTTACGGCATCCTCCATTCTGGCGCCGTTGGGACCGATTACGAAAAGATTGAAACCGGCCTTGTCGACGCGCGTTGCAAATTGGATCGCTTCGAGGGCGCGTACTTGGCCAACAAGCCCGTCAATCGATTGCAACTCTGCCGTTGTTGAGAACTCGAGATTCGATAGATCAGTCGTACGATAGAGCTGATCGGCCCGTAGCGGCCGAATGGCTATTCCTGCAGTGACGGCATCGTTCACGTCATGCACTCCTAGTTAGGTATAACTTGAGGCCAAATCTTCCTCCTCGGGCGCGAGCATGTCGACGACGTTTACAACTATACCTCAAATGGGTGGCTGGCTCCTTCCCGGATAAGGCCACCATCGAGGTTGCGTCTAAAGCAGGCGAAAGCGAGTTTGATTGATCCAGCTCAAGACCAAGATACAAAAAGTGATAGTTTTACTGAGTGTTGCCGCGTCAAAGAGCTCGTTCTTTTTTGTAATTTTTAAGTCGATGAGTCGGACAGGTTTTGGTTGACGTCGATCAACCCGGCCGCTAGTGCGAAACATGCCCTTCGATTATCTAGCCTCTGCATTGGTCACGCTCTTCGTAGTCGTTGACCCGATCGGTTTAGTGCCGAGTTTCTTGACCGTGACCGAGAAAGTCTCGGCGTCGGTGCGACAACGGATCGCCGTTCGCGCGGTCCTCATAGCGGGGATGACGCTCGCTGCTTTTGCGCTTGCCGGTAATTGGTTCCTGGAAAAACTCGGCATCACGCTGCCCGCTTTTCATATCGCTGGCGGGTTACTGCTGTTCATGGTCGCGTTTGAAATGGTGCTCGGGCAACGCACTGAGCGCGAGACCACAGATGCGGAGCAGGCGACCGAAAGACATGTCCGAAATATCGCAGCCTTTCCACTCGCCGTACCGCTGATAGCAGGACCAGGCGCGATCACCGCAACGCTGCTCCTTGCGGGCCAAGCCCAGTTGCAATCTCTTCGGCTCGTGCTCTTGCTCGCCGTGATCATGATTGTCCTTAGTCTTTGCCTGGCAGTGTTCAAGCTCGCGAATTCAATCCATCGGCTGCTCGGCACCACCACCACGATAGTATTTTCGAGGCTGCTCGGCGTGGTGCTGGCGGCACTCGCGGTTCAGTATGTCATTGACGGGATACGGGCCGCATTCAAATTATGATCGGTGATTATTGGGGTCCGGCTGTGCAAAAAGTTTCGAGTGCATGATCTGATTATGCTTCAGAAAAGAAACACAAACCCACTGTTCCCTCCGTTAGCGCCCATAAACTTTACAAATAGGGGATTGAGTTTGACACATCAACACAACTCGATTCAGGCCACGTTGGAAGAATATCATGATTAAGCAATTTCGAACTAGCCAACGGTGATCTATGGAACCCGAAGCCCGCAAACGTGGGATCATGATTTGGTATACTATTGCCGCTGTCATCGGCGTGCTTCTCTTCCAGTACTTTTGGATGAGCTACTCGCAGATCGAGACGATTTCCTACAGCGAGTTTGAGAGCCTGCTCGCTGAGGCGAAGGTCGCCGAGGTCACAGTTGGAACTGACTCTATTCAGGGTTCCTTGAAGGAGCCGTTACCCAGCGGGAAGCGCGCCTTCTTCGTGATCCGCGTCGATCCGCAACTCGCTGATAAGCTTGCGGCACAGAATGTCGTCGTCAGGGGCGCGCCCTCGGGGACCCTCGTTCAAACCGTTCTGTCCTGGATTGTTCCAGCAGTCATCTTCTATTTGGTTTGGATGATTATCTTTCGCCGTGTCGCCGAACGGCAGGGAATCGGTGGGCTTATGACGGTCGGTAAATCGCGCGCCAAGGTTTATGTCGAAACCGATACCAAGGTGACGTTCAAGGACGTGGCGGGTGCCGACGAAGCAAAATTTGAGCTTGAAGAAATTGTTGCCTTCCTGCGCGATCCGAAGGCATACGGGCGGCTCGGCGCACATATCCCGAAAGGGATTCTGCTGGTGGGGCCGCCAGGAACTGGAAAAACACTTCTGGCACGCGCAGTTGCCGGCGAGGCGAATGTTCCGTTCTTTTCGATATCCGGGTCTGAATTTGTGGAGATGTTTGTTGGGGTAGGCGCTGCGCGCGTGCGTGATCTCTTCGAACAAGCACGAAAAGCGGCTCCTTGCATTATTTTCATCGACGAGCTTGACGCTCTCGGACGTAGCCGTATTTCAGGAGGGTTCGGCGGCATCGACGAAAAGGAACAGACACTTAATCAGCTTCTTGCGGAACTTGACGGTTTTGATCCTAGCATTGGCGTTATTCTACTTGCGGCAACAAATCGGCCAGAGATTCTTGATCCGGCGCTACTGCGCGCTGGGCGTTTCGATCGTCAAGTTTTGGTCGACCGTCCGGATCGCAAGGGTCGTCTTGAAATTCTTAGAGTTCATGTGCGTAAGGTGCAGCTTGCGCCGGACATCGATCTTGACTCAATCGCTGGGCTGACGACTGGCTTTACCGGTGCAGATATTGCCAATCTTGTGAACGAGGCGGCAATCATTGCGACGCGGCGCAAGGGCGCTGCGGTCACCTTCAACGACTTCACGGCAGCGATCGAACGGATCGTCGCAGGTCTCGAAAAGAAGAGCAGGGTTCTGAGCGCTGACGAGCGCCGCCGCGTTGCTTACCACGAGATGGGGCATGCCTTGGTTGCATCAAACTTGCCCGGCGTCGATCCGATCCTGAAGGTCTCGATCATTCCGCGCGGTGTTGGTGCATTGGGCTATACGATCCAACGACCAACTGAAGATCGTTTCCTACTCGCCGAGAGTGATCTTAAGAACCGAATTGCCGTACTCATGGGCGGACGAGCCGCTGAAAATTTGATCTTCAGCGGCGATGTCTCAACAGGTGCGGCCGACGACCTTCAGCGCGCTACGGAAATTGCGCTCGAAATGGTCACACGCCATGGAATGGACGACAAGATTGGACAGAGAACCTATGCGCGGGCACAGCAGTCGTTCCTTCCTGGTGTTGTAACCGATCGCGTTGAGGCTGCCGAGATAACCACGCGAGAGATCGATGTTGCCGTACGAGACATCATTGCGGGTGCTTTTGAGCGTGCGACTGAGATCCTGCACTCGCAGCGCCCCGACTTGGAAGAAGGGGTCAAGTTATTGCTGAAGCGGGAAACCTTAACTGTCGAAGATTTTCCGGCAATCCGCTCAAAAGTCATCCCAGCCGAGCAAATCGCAAAATTAAACTAACAATCCAATTTGACTCGCACGCCTTTTCGACCCCGCAAGGGTTTTGTTCAAACATTTGGTTAGGTCTAACTCGCTCATGTAACTTGTGGGGGGGGATCAAATTTCAGAGATTGATGGAGCGAGAGTTCTGCTAAGGGGCATTTCGGGGTCTTGAGTGCTGCTGCCCTGCCTTCTTGGATCCCATCTGCAAGTGTACAATTTGAGTACGAGGACGTGGTAAACGCGGATCAAGGTAGCGTTTTTTTGATTTCCGCACGGGCAAGGTCGATTCCAGCGTCATGGGTCAATCAGCACACCTGGATTGAGCAGGCCGGCCGGGTCTAGAACGCGCTTGGCAGCCTTGAGCGTCTCGGCGAAAAGCGGCGGGCGCTGGCGGTCGTACCAGGGGCGATGATCGCGTCCGACCGCATGGTGGTGTGTGACTGTGCCGCCGCCGGCGATCACCTCGTCGAGCCCCGCGGACTTGATCGCATGCCATTGCTCGGCAAGCTTGCCGTGCCGACCCGCCGCGTGGAAGGTGAAATAGGGCGCTGGTCCGTCAGGATAGACATGTGTGAACCGACAAGTAACCTGGCCTTCGTGTCCGGTTGCGTCGCGGATTGCCTGCTCGGTTGCTGCCTTGATCTTATCGTGAAAAGCCTCGAACCGCTCCCAAGTGATCGAGGTCTCGAATGTATCGTTGATGATTCCGTACTGGATGGTGCACTCGCGTGCATAGGGCATGCGTATAAAGGCATTGCGCCAGCGCCCGGCTGCGCCTTCGCGGTGCGCGTCGGCGCGCCCTGCATTCTCCAGGTCCCCGCCATGGTCACGGCAACATTCGAGCGCTCGCGCCATCCAGGCTTCGACCGGATGATCGCCCGATTCAAATGCGAGCATCATGATCGCGGATTTTCCGTCACCTGCGGCAGTATTATAGGCCTCCTGTGGATCAAGGATGCGGCAGTTCGCAGGATATAGACCTGCCTGCGCGATTCGGCGGAGCGCCTGTGCCGCGGTAAAGAAGTCCGGAAATTTAACGGCGCCGCCAGCACGAAATTGCGGCCTTGCCTGAAGCCGCATCCAAGCTTCGGTGATGATGCCCAAAATACCTTCCGACCCGATCAGCAGTCGGTCGGGGCTCGGGCCGGCTCCGGAGCCCGGAAGCCGTCGTGTCTGCAGGATGCCCTTGGGCGTGACCAGGCGCAGCGACTCCACGAGATCGTCGATGTGCGTGTAGAGCGTGGCGAAATGCCCACCAGAGCGCGTTGCGATCCAGCCGCCCAGCGTCGAGAATTCGAAGCTTTGCGGAAAGTGTCGGAGTGTGAGGTGATGCGGCTTGAGCTGCGCCTCGATGGCCGGTCCGAACGCGCCCGCCTCAATCCGTGCCGCGCGCGAGGTCGCGTCCACTTCGACAACGCGATGCATCTCGCGCAGATCGATCGTCACCGCCCCTTTGTGACCGTTGACGCGCGGCTCGACGCCACCGACCACGCTCGAGCCACCCCCGAACGGTGTTACGGATGCCTGTGCCGCCCCCGCCCAGTCGAGAACGGCTGCAATTTCGTGCTCATTGCGCGGATAGGCGACGACATCTGGCGCGGCGGAATAATCGCCGACAAGTCCGCGCACATACTCGGGATAGGATTTTCCGTGAGTGTGCGCCGCTCGATCGTAGAGCTCGGTCGATGTGACTTCGACCAGCGATGCCGGCGGCTTAATGCGCGGGGAAGGAAGCTTGATCTCTTCGAGCCGCGGCGGCGTGACCTGATCGACTTCATTGCCGTGGAACCGTTCTCGGATTCGCGACCAGACGAACGCCTCCTCTTCCGGCGTGATCCGTTCGCCTTCACGACCCCAACCGAAATGTTTGAGCCGCAGTTGTGTCATGGATTTCTCTCGCATTCACGGGTCTCAGAGTTAGTGCCTATCGCAGGTGGCGTTTTCACCTCCCGGAGTTCGGTTATCGAAGCGGGGACCGAGGCTAGTTGCGGATTGTTCATGTCATTGTCTCAAAGTTATCGCAGCGTCAGCGGTTTGATAGCGTCCGAAGTGGCGCTGATTCCGAGCTTGTACCGTCGTGGATGCTTGCCCGCAATTGGAACCTGTAGTGGGAGTATGATCACATTTGGCTCGGCTACAAGAATTTAAATTTCACCGGGATTAATGCTACAGTTTCGATAGCGTTGCATAAACTCTCGACAAAGTGCTTGTGGGCATCAACTATCACATCGATTTAGACGCATGAGCAATCCGCTCTCTCGCCTTGCCACACGCGTCGCGTACGGCGCCAGCCAGCTGCCGCGCGTCGCTTGGTATGTCGGGCACAGCCTTGCCTTACGCCGATTATCAAAGGCGGTGCGGCGACGAGATGGTGAGAAAGTCTCGCCGCGGAGCACCCTCACCAATGCACCTATGCCGGACCGCAGACGCCTCTATGCGGATATGGCCATCCTTTTTCAGCAGGACCTTGCCAATGTCGAGGCCGGCATTTACCCGCTTCCCGCCGATCATGACGGATCGATGTTGACACTGCTTCACCGCTCACGGCTTTTCTTCGAGGATCTCCCTGAAATCCATCGGCGCCGTGAGAACAATGCGTACAGTGAAGTTCTGAGTGAGGAGACGCACGGAAAGCGGCCTCGCTATTATCTTCAGAATTTTCATTTTCAGTCGGGCGGCTGGATGACAGACGATTCGGCGAAGCGATATGACACGCAGGTTGAGGTCCTCTTCAATGGGACAGCCAATGCCATGCGGCGCCAGGCTTTGCCGCAACTTCACGAAGTTTTCGCCGGACGGGATCAGCGCAAGTTGACGCTTCTCGATATTGGCTGTGGGACGGGGCGCTTTTTAGATTTTCTCAAACAAGCATGGCCGCGACTTCCGGCCATCGGGCTCGATATGTCTGAGCCATATATCAGACACGCCAAGCGTCATCTGAGACGTTGGTCGAGGATGAACTTCGCTGTTGGAAGCGCGGAGTCACTGCCCGTACCCAATGAAAGCCAGGACGCGGTGACAAGTGTTTTTTTGTTTCACGAATTGCCGCCGAAGGTTCGCCGCATCACATTTCGCGAGTGTGCCCGGGTGCTGAAGCCTGGCGGACGCCTTGTTCTTGTGGATTCGCTGCAGCGCGGTGATCGGCCTGATTATGAAGGGCTCTTAGAGCTTTTTCCGCAAAATTATCACGAGCCCTATTATGTGAGCTACAGCAACGAGAACTTTAGCGCACTCGCTACAACTTGCGGTTTGAAACACGTCCGAGATGTCAAGGCCTTCGTCTCCAAGGTGATGGTATTTGATAAGCCTTATTGAATCGCGTGACTGAGTGATATCCGCTTTGAGTNAAGAATAGCGGAGCGATTATCATTCCTCGATCAATCCTCTCGAAATACAAATATAAATGCATTAACCTTTTTATCGCCGTGGCAATAAGTCAGGNCACGTTCGAAAGCTTTAAATGAATTAACGAGAAAGCCTTCCAAGATGACATTGAAACTGCACTACCATCCGCTTTCTACCTACTCGAGACGGGTATTAATCGCGCTAATCGAAAAGAAAATCACCTATGAGCCTGTCATCGTGGACATGACAGCTCGCAAACATCGCGATTCTGCCTACCTTGCCCTTAATCCCTACGGACGAGTGCCGACTCTCGAGGAAGACGGTTTCGTACTCTATGAATCCACAGCAATCCTAAATTATCTTGAAATGATCCATCCGACCCCACCGCTGAGCCCTTCCGACACACGGCAACGTGCGCTCATGGATATGCACATGAAGCTNTGTGATCTGCAGATGTCGCGCCCCAGCGGGGCAATCATTTTTCCTAAGCGCTTTCTAGCAAAGGATCGGTGGGACGAGACCNCNATATCCGCAGCCAAGACCGAAATTGAAAGACACTTNGCTATTCTTGATCGTCATCTAAACAATAAAAACTANCTCGTTGGGGAGAGCTTTACGCTCGCTGACTTATGTTATCTCCCATTTGTTGAGTTCCTGCCCTTAATGGAGATCGCACCACCACCTAATGTTGCCTTATGGGCTGCAAGACTTCTTGCTCGACCAAGCGCTAAAGAGACGCGCCCGGCGCGTTGATGCATATCAGCTACTGGAACTTAATCGCACAACAAGAACATGAATCGTGCCTTTGTGGATAGCGCAGGATCGCAGCGGGGTGATGCCCGCGTGGCAATGCGCATACGCCTGAGCCTCAGCCGTGCCGACCGCTAGCCGCGATCGATTGGCATGTCTTGCCATCTAACTACCGGATTGACCGGCAGGATTTCGAATTGCTGTCTTCCTTTTTTGACCGTACGATCGATTCTACAGGAGACGTCCTATGAAATTGCTGGCCGCTATCGGTGCCGTTACTATTGTTGCCGCCGTTGCAGCATCAATTTATTTCTTTGGGGGCTTTTACAGTGTCGCCGCGACGGAACCACATTTTGAAGTTGTCGCCTGGGCGCTGGAGCGTGTCCGAGAAGCGTCGATTAAGCGACATTCGGCTGATGTGCCGCCGGTCTCACTTGAAGATCCTGCTATTGTGCAAACCGGTGCGCGTGCGTTTGCCGAGCGCGGCTGCGTGAATTGTCATGGGGCACCGGGTGCGACTTGGGCCAAATTCTCAGAGGGCCTACGTCCCGATCCTGCAGATCTCGTCGAAGTTGGAAAAGAACACGACCCCGGCCAACTCTTTTGGGTCATCAAGAATGGCCTCAAATTCACAGGCATGCCGGGCTTTGGGCTCATCGGGGCTAGTGACAAAGAAATCTGGGCAATCGTGGCCTTCGTGAAGAAATTGCCGAACGTTTCAGAGGAAGACTTCAAGCTCTGGAGCGCACCCCCGCGCTAAGGCTCCCATCAAATCACTTCGGGCTCTGAACCTGATCGACACGCGCCTGCTTATGGTGCGCGTAAACGTGAAACACCCCAGTTAGATTTGATCGCCCTGACTCGACTTCCTGTTTCACTCAATTCTGTGAGTTTTTTCTGCCCATGCTGGCCAGGCCGGCAATGGGCTCTGCTAGCTGCCCTGAAAGATGATCCCTAATTTCCTTTGGGCCTCGTTAAAGCGAGGAGTATAGGCATTTAGCGCGTCAAGCAGAGCGTTAATTTCTGATTGGATTTTCGGGTCGCTCGCCTGAACGGTGGTGCCGACAAGCTTGATTTTATCGCGATGCGCATCGAGATAATCCCCGACCTTTGCTGCTGTTGAGGCGATATTCTGCGCAATCGGAATCGCCTCGCGAAATCCTTGCGCGGGTGNGGTGACGACCTTATCGAAAGCTGCATTATAGACNGTCTTTAGGTCGTCCGGCTGCTTCAGGGCGGCGCGAGCAGCGTTCGCTGCGGNCAATTTCTGGTCTAGGGCCTTCAGCAATTTCCCCAAATCATCGCCTACTGATCTCAGATCGGCGCGCCGATCGATCAGTTCCTGAAACGTGCGCAGCGCGCCTTTTTGCGCGACTTGAGCCATGTGAGCACCAATCGATGTCAATTCCGGGTCTGAGGCGAAATTCAAGATGATCGCGTAATGATTGGTGTAGTTGCCGAATGTCTTTTCGTCGTCAGGTGATAGTTTCAGGACGTGAACTCCGGAGCGATCAATGATCGTGCTTTGCAGAAACCCGATGAACGCCTTGCGCTGGGTTGCTTCGCTCTCGAACCAACCGGCGCTGGCAATCGCGAAAACGAGCAGCGCAGTAGCGGTCAAAGCGCGGCGGGCAAAAATGGACATATCAAATACCTCCGATTAAAACCCGCACCGATATATCCGAAAACGAAATAAAAGGGATACTAAATCTACCGAATCCTTCAAGTGGAACATGCGGAAGCTTCAAACTCTCTAGTGGCGATCATCGAATGCTGATCGAGCAATATCGATTTGAGAATCGTTCATTGTGATTTGATTTTACGTATCGGCGAGGTTCTGTAGCATCGACTGAAGGCGGACAAGTCGCATCCGGGCGGAAACCGACGCGGATATGATTGATTACATTCCGAGATAGACCCGCCGTATACCGTCGTCTGCCGCAATTTCCTGAGCGCTACCCTCACGCACGAAACGGCCATGCTCGAGCACGTAAATGCGTTCGGCGACCGCCATCGTCGTGCGCGCATCTTGCTCGACGAGGAGAACTGCAGTGCCTGCCTCCTGGATCGCCCGAATCGCTTGGAAGATCTCGACCTTGAGGCGGTGAGCGATGCCGACAGATGGTTCGTCAAGTAGGAGCAGCGCTGGACCGCCCATCAGTGCTCGCGCAATCGCCAGCATTTGCTGCTGACCGCCTGAGAGCGTGCTGGCCTGTTGCCTGCTTCGCTCCTTAAGAATTGGAAACAGCGCGTAAACCTTATCGAGATCGCGCATGACTTGCGTCTGATCGTTGCGCAAGTAGGCACCGAGCATCAAGTTTTTTAACACGCTGAGTTCGGGAAAGAGGCGCCGACCTTCTGGGCAATGACAGATACCGCGGCCGACGACCTTGTGGGCGGGCAGCCCGTCGAGCGAACGGCCGTCAAAAACGACGTGCCCACCGGAAGGCGCCACCGAGCGAGAGATGGCTTTCAATAGTGTCGTCTTGCCAGCGCCGTTCGGGCCCAGCACGCCGACGAGCTGACCCCGCTCAACGGAGAGCGAGACGCGTTCCAGGGCCAATGCCTTGCCATAGTGAACGACTAGATCCGTGACCTCAAGCAGCGCCAACGCCATCTCCCGTTTTTGCCAGGCCCGGGTCGTCGAACTCTACCTTCCCAATATAGGCCTCGATCACACGTGGATTGCGCACGATTATAGCTGGCGAGCCGATTGCCACGACTTCACCGAAGTCCATGGCAATCACCTCATGCACAAGCTGCATGAATTCCTGCAGCTTGTGCTCGATGATGAGAATCGTCAGTCCTTCGCTGCGATGGAGCGCCTTAATCAAATCAGCGAGTGGTTCAATTTCCCCAGCGCCGAGACCGGCAAACGGCTCATCGAGAAGCAAGAGCTTGGGGCGGGTTGCCAGAGCGCGGGCGATTTCGAGTCGCCGCAGATCGCCATACGAAAGGACATCGACGAGCTGACTTGATTTTTCACCGAGACCAACTTGATCGAGAAGAAGTTGGGCACGCACGCTGGCCTTTCCCTCGCTGCGGACGCGCGGTGCGAGACAGGCAACCTCTACGTTTTCCAAGACGGTCATGCCGAGAAAGGGGCGGGCGAGCTGGAACGTGCGGGCAAGGCCACGATTGACAATTTTATGCGGAGAGAGGCCGGCGATTGCCTGGCCATCGAAGTTCACCGTGCCGGTGTCAAACGGCAGGAAGCCAGTCAGCAGGTTGAACATTGTCGTTTTGCCGGCTCCATTTGGACCCAGCACGCCTGTGATCGAACCAGCCTGCAGCGTAAAAGAGACGTCCTTGACGGCGTGCAGTCCGCCGAAGCTTTTGTTAAGCCCGTTGACTTCAAGGAGCGCCATCATGCGATGAAGCTCCGGATGCGCCGCCACAATGGTGCGATCAGCCCTTGCGGCATGAAGAACAGAATGAAGATCAGAACGAGGGTGTATACCCAAAGACGGTACTCGCTAAAGACGCGCAGGCTCTCGGTCAGGACGCTCAGCAATATGGCGCCGCCGACTGGTCCATATATTGAGCCGAGCCCTCCGACATAGACCATAATAATGATGTTGATCGACAGAACGATCGCGAAGAGATCTGGCCCAACCTGCAGCTGGTAATGAGCATACAGTGCGCCGCCGAGTCCGGCGACGGCCGCGCTGATCATCAGCGAGGCGATCTTATAAAAGTTCACGTTGATACCGGAAGCTTGGCAGCTCGCCTCGTCGCCGCGGATAGCGCGCAGTATCGTTCCCCACGTCGAGGTCGCAATGAGCTTGAGAATGATTGTCGCAGCAACTAAGAAAATCAGCACGAAATAATAATAAGCGAAGGGTGAGTCGAAAATCGGATCGATGCCGTTCAAGCCATCCTGGCCGCCAGTATAACTCGAGAAGATGATGACGAGATTTTGCATCACGACCGCGCCCGATAGCATAGCGAGCGCAAAGTACGGCCCTTTCAGACGTAGCGTCGGAAAACCGAGGATAAGGCTGAACAGGATTGCGACGACGGGTGCCGCCGGTACGCTCCACCACGGAGAAAGACCAAACTGCGTATTGAGGAAGCCGGCGGTGTAGGCGCCTGCACCGATGAAAAGTGAATGGCCGAAATTTTCTCGGCCGGTGAGCCCCGACATGAAATCCCAGCTCGCCGCCCACATCCCGAAGCATAACGACACAGTCAGGACGCCAATGGCGTAGCTGCTGCCGAACAGCAAAGGCGCAGTCGCTAGGGTCGCCGAACCGAGTAAGACTGCGAGCCAGTCGACTTTGAGAATTCCCATGGTCGGTTCAAAAGGCCGCACGTTTGCCGAAGAATCCCGCGGGACGCAGGATAAGGGTGATCAGCACTGCTGCAACCGAAACGATCTGTGACCACTCGATCGATATTTTGAACGCAATGATTGTCTCCGAGTAGCCGAGCAAAAGAGCACCTACGATGCTGCCGGGGATTGATCCAAGACCACCCACAACGACGATGGCGAAGGCCTTGACCAACGGTAGCAACCCCATGCCGGGGATCACCGTCTGGAATGGGGCCACTAAAACCCCCGCCGCTGCGGCGATGCCGGCCGACAAACCCATCACGACGGAGTAAATGCGGTCGGACGGGATGCCCATATACTGAGCTGCCTCGGCATCTTGCGAAATGGCGAGAATCGCCGAACCGAGCCGAGTATGCTGCATGAACAGCCATAGGCTGGTCAGGATCAGGATGGCGCCCACAAGCGCGAGCAACCGCTGCGAGCTGATATCGACCCCGGCGAAATGATAGGTCGCGTTGACCATGGACGGAACATTTCGGGCTTCCGAGCCGAAGACCAACAGCAGTATCTGCTCAACCATCAGAGCAACGGCGAGCGTAATCAGCAACACTGCTAGTGAGGAGCGTCGGAGCGGGCGCACAAGGACTCGTTCCATTGCTACGCCGAAAGCAGCCACGAACAGAACCGCCAACACGGACGCAAGCCACAGCGGTAGATGGGCGACGTTGGTGAAGGTGTACACGGCGTAGGCGCCTAGCGCGTAGAAGGAACCGTGAGCGAGGTTGAGGATCCGCGCCACGCCGAAGATGAGAGTGAACCCCACCGCCAGCATGGCGTAGATCGCGCTGATCACGGCTCCATAGACGAGGATCTGGACCAAAGCCGGCCGTCAGTTCTGCGTTAGCCAGGGCGGACTGATCATCTTACCGTTCGCCACGTCCTTGGGCCAGATAACTACTCGCTCGCCGTTGTTCTGCCACTGCACGAACAGCTCGTTAATGAAGCCCGGGCCGTCCTTAACCTCGTGCAGCGCATCGAATTGAACGCGGCCGCGCGGACCCACGTAGTCCGTCTTCTCAAGCTCCTTGATCACCGCGTCGGTATCAGTAGTGCCGGCACGTTTGACCGCCTCAGCATAAATGTAGACCGCTTCATAGGCACCGGACGCGGTGTAAACCGGAGCACGTTTGTAGAGGCTAACGAATTTGTCCCACCACGGTATGGTTTTTGGCGTGAGGGGCGCACGTAATACGAAGTTCGCCGAAACTTCGGCGATCGACTTGCCGCCGACTCGGTCAAAGAAATTGGCGTCCATGCTCTTCACGTCGATGCCGCCGATCGGCACCGGCACCTTGGCATCGTACCATTGCTTGACGAACACGTCGGAGGCGGCATGCGAAAGGATTACAATCAGATACTGTGATCCGCTGTCCTTTACCTTAGAGAAGATCGGCGAGAAGTCCGCCGTCTGCACATCGAAAAACTCGGCGACTGGCACCTCTAGGCCCGCGGCCTCCGCACCCTTCTTGATCGCCGGCACCATGTCTTGCACCCACTTGGCGTTCTCGCCCAGGATGGAAATTTTCTTGTAGCCGAGTTCACCATTGAGCTTGCCGCTTATAAAGTCGAGCAGCGCTTTTGCTTGCTTGGCCGAATTGATTGGATTCACCCGGAATATGTATTTGTAGTGCTCGTAATCGTCCTGAACCTTCTGCTGGATGGCGGGCGAAGCTGATCCGATGCCGAGAAAGATCGTCTTCGCGCGGGAAATATGCGGCAGCTCGCCCAACGTCACGCCGCTGTCGTAGCCGCCAATCAGCACATCCACGTGGTCCTCGCTGGTGAGCTTGTTGACAGCGGCAATTCCGACCTTAGGACCCTCGCTCGCCGCTTCACCCTCATCGGCTGTGATCATTTCGAATTTTCGCCCGAGCATCCCGCCTTGCTCATTGAGCTCATCGATCGCCATTTTGACACCGTCTATCCCGTCGCGCCCAACCTGAAGCTGGATCGCCGTGTTGACGCCGATGCGGATCGGCTTGGTCTGTTGCGCCATCGCGTCGTCGGCTGTGCCGACTGCGAACGTCAGCACCAAAGCCATCGTAGATAAGACCAATAAATTCCTCATCATTACCTCCCTCATGAATTTTTGTTGGCTCCGGGTTACAACCTTCGCCGGTCCCGGATCCGCTTGTAGGCATTTTTCAGCTTTCAGTGCACGAAATCTCAACTCTCCACGTCGACAGAACTACTACTACCGGTGACGGCGGTGTGCAGCTCATGCTGCACATCATTCGCGTGCATCATTGTGCCTATGACCGCGCAAATAACTCCATTTTATCGCCCCGTCGCTGCAGTCATAATCCAGGATCAGTACCCGTCTTGAAAAAAATTGTAGTGCACCTTTCGAGGTAGCGCTAGTCGAAGCCGTAGCAACCTTTGCTCTTTGGCAGACGGCGTCTCAGCGAGACAGCCCAGGGGCGGAGCCTGCGTAGCGCCATTATCCCTTAACGCAAATCAGCGGCCGTAGGCGCGCCACGCGTCGGGCCAAGCCCGCTTGTTCGGCTGCTGCCACAACTGCAGCTACATCCTTGTATGCGCCGGGCGCTTCTTCTGCGACGCCGCGCGTCGAAGGACTTTTGATCAGAATGCCTTGGGCTGCAAGCTCATCCATAATTTTCCGGCCACTCCATCGTTTCAATGCGGCATGGCGGGACATTGCTCGGCCAGCACCGTGGCATGCTGAAGAGAAGGCTTTTTTCTCTCCCGTCGTTTTGCCGACCAAGATGTACGAGCCCGTTCCCATGCTGCCGCCAATGAGCACCGGCTGGCCTACGGCGCGCAGAAACGCGGGCAGGCTTTCGTGACCGGGTCCTAAGGCTCGGGTCGCGCCTTTACGATGGACGAAAAGGTTACGACGCTTTCCAGCAACTTCGTGCATTTCAACCTTGCAAGTGTTGTGGGAGACATCGAACAGCAGGCACAGCTCGTGGTCAGGGAAAAAGTGATTGAAAATGCGCCGTGCGTAATGTCCTAGGATTTCGCGATTGGCGAGCGCGCAGTTGATCGCCGCACGCATCGCGCCTAGATAGCGCTGGCCGAGCTCTGAGTTGATCGGCGCACAGGCGAGCTCGCGGTCGGGAAGTTCGATGCCCGACGCTTTTGCTTCGATAACCATTTCTTTTAAAAATTCGGTCCCGATCTGGTGACCCAGCCCGCGTGAGCCGCAATGAATAGTGACAACGACCTCGTCCAGCCGCAGCCCAAATACCTTGGCAGCGTTTGAATCAAAGATTTCTGCCACGGCCTGAACCTCGAGATAATGGTTCCCCGAACCGAGTGTGCCCATCTCCCGTCGCTGCCGTTCCTTGGCGCGCTCGGACACGCACTCGGTTTTAGGGTCGGCCATCTGGCCGCCTTCCTCGATCCGTTCGAGATCGCGCGCTTCGCCCCAGCCACGCTCGATCGCCCAATGAGCGCCTCCCGTCAGCATGGCATCCATTTCGGTGGGATCGAGCGTGATCGCCCCCGTGCTTCCAACACCAGCCGGGATCTGGCGAAACAGCGAATCGGCGAGCGATTTCTGAACGTGCAGGATGTCAGGAACCTTGAGCCCAGTCAGCATAGTGCGTACGCCACAGGAGATATCAAAGCCCACGCCACCCGCAGATACGACGCCACCCTTGTCTGGATCGAAGGCTGCGACGCCGCCGATCGGGAATCCATAACCCCAGTGTGCATCCGGCATGGCGTAGGAGGCCCGGACGATTCCAGGTAGAGTCGCAACATTGGCCGCCTGTTCATATACCTTGTCGTCCATGTCGCGGATGAGAGCTTCATCAGCATAGATGATGGCGGGAACGCGCATCGCGCCATGAGGCTCGATGCGCCACGTCGTGTCATCGACACGGGTGAAACGACCAGGATCCATAACCAATCTCCGTTACACGTCCACAATACAGCCCGCGGACCAAATTCCATTGTTGTCCGCGGCAACTTTTAGCGCCGTATAGGTCGCCCCTTTCGGTTCGCAAGCTGGTGCGTGACGTTTGACGTCAACCGGTTCACCCCAAAGGATTCCCTCGAGTCGTGTGCCGTCGATCCGCACCGCGAAGCGTCCGAACAACATTTTTCGGAGTGCCATCTCATAAATGATGGCATTGAGCCATTCGACAAATAGAAGCTCGAGGTCTGGCGCTTTACAACTCACCTTGACAGAAGCCTTGGCGTTTATTTCGGCATCCGTCACAACCGCGGCCAACGCGCGCGCCGCTTGCTCAAACGCCTCTGCTGGCGTCGCACCAAAACCCCGGACGCCTACGTCTGCATCGTGTGGAAAGTGCTCCCATCCCGCCTTGTTGATGGCGGAAGGAGTGAAGGGGGTCATATTTGCAGCCTGTGGGTTTCAGCCGAGTTCTTTCCTCGAAGATGAGGGTGTCGAAGATGTCCGGAGGTATGGTTCTTACTTCTGTTTCGGTATTGCGTGTTTCACAGTTTCTTGTCGCTCGAAATCCGATAGGGCCGCGTTGATCTGGCTCAATTTGCGCGCGAACCGCAAAAGGACAGCCTAGCCGGATTGGGGTGCGAGGCCTTTGCGTTGTTGATAGAGACGCTGAAATTGAGCGACGAAGTCTATATAGATTTGTATCTGGACCGTTTGGTGGGGTCCGATCATGCGTCGTCAAGCGTTGGTATTTTTAAAATGACCAATAAACTCCGCAACTGGGTCGTTAGTTTTGCTTTGATGGCTACAATTGTCTTCGCGTCATACGAATGGATTGACGGGCCTATCGCTTTCTTTGTTCATGAGCACGTCAGCCAGAACAACATATTTTTTTGGCTGCAACAGATTGCTAAGATTTTTCCGCCACTGGCCGCTCTAACTTTAGTTGCATTAGGGTTGTTTGCTCTAAACAAGCGTCGCTTCTCAAGAGTTCAAGTCGTAATGCTTTTAAGCAGCCTTAGTTTATTTGTGGCCGACGCCATTACCGATCAACTGAAGTTTTTATTTGGGAGAACGTGGCCGGAAACTTGGGTGCGTGGTAATCCATCCCTAATTCACGACGGCGTATACGGGTTCAATCCGTTTCATGGAGGAATCGATTATGCATCGTTTCCTTCAGGGCATATGACTACGACTTGCGCAGTGATGTCGGTGCTTTGGATCTGTTATTCTCGGTTCCGGCCACTTTATGCCTTATGTGTTGCTGCGGTGGTTGTCGGTCTGATTGGAGCTGACTACCATTTTCTGAGCGACATTGTCGCAGGGGGATTCATTGGCGTGTCGACAGGCTGGATAGCGGTCACCCTTTGGCGAACGGTCAAGTTAAGCAGCGCTGCTTAACCATCAAACACCACAACGCCGCGTAGATTTTTGCCAGCCTCAAGGTCGGAATAACCGCGATTTATTTCGTCGAGACGGTAGGTTTGAGTGATCAGTTCGCGCAGCTTCAACGCACCTTTGCGATATAACGCAAGAAGCTCGGGGATCTGCAGTCGCGGGCTTACAAAACCATAAACGGCACCCATTATTGCCTTCTGGGTGACGAGAAGTTCGAGCGGCGGAATCCTGATCTCCGTCACGGTATCGGGCGTGAGCGCGGTGACCACTACGTTGCCGCCTTTTGCGGTGGCACGGAAGGCCGGCAGCAGTGTTGCCGGCGGATTGATGCAAACGAAGGAATGATTGACTCCGATCCCGTCGGTGAGCTCCAGCACTGCACGGGTGAGCTCTTCGCCTTGTGCATTGACACCGTGAGTAGCGCCAAACTCTCGTGCCCAATCGAGTTTTGCCGGCACGATATCGGCGGCAATGATCTTCGACGCGCCGCACAGATGTGCGCCCTGAATAACGTTCATTCCGTCCCCGCCGCAACCGACCACCAGTACGCTTTCGCGTGGCTTGACCCGCGCTCGGTAGCGCGCAGCTCCGACACCCGCCGGTACACCACACGCAACGAGGCTTGCGAGATCGAATGGGATGTCCCTATCGATCACGACGACCGAGGCCTGATCAACAACAGTGCGTTCGGCAAAGGCGCCGATCATGCAGAAGGCACCGACGGCAAAACCCTCGCGATCGTGCCGGCGGTATGTCCCGTCGAGCTGCGGCCCTTGGGTGATACGCGCACCTTCGGCGCAGAGATGGTGCAAGCCTAGACGACACCAACGACAATTTCCGCAGCCAGGGATAAATGTAAGTATCACGTGATCGCCAGGCTTTATTCCGTCGACGGCGGCGCCGATTTCTTCGACCACGCCGGCGGCCTCGTGGCCCAGCACCATCGGCTGCATTGCTACACGTCGCTCGCCGCGCATCACGTGATAGTCGGTGCGACATAGACCTACCGCGGCAACACGCACCAATACCTCGGTGGGATGCGGAGGATCGAGCGTAATCCGTTCGATCGATACCGGTGCACCGACATCGCGAAAAAGGGCAGCGAGGGAATCCATAAATTATGATGCAACAGCAGGGGCAAGGCGGGCAACGGCCAACGAGAGCGACATCCTAACTTTCTTTATATTGCAATCCGGTTGGGCATTACACTTTATCTAGCTGCCCGCCGCTCGATCTTGGGGTCTTTGAAGCAACTCGGGCGCAGCGAGGACCCTCTGCAGTTATCAAGTTCAGAATGGGCCAGATGCGGAAGTAGCCGCATGTCTGCATTGAATCTGGTTGACCCCGACGAGCAGAGATTAATTTGAACTGTCAAAATGTCAGTTCGACTAGTTGTTGGGGAGCGGAATGAATTCTGTTTCGCCAGGCACCAGCTTAAATCGTCCCGTCTTCCATTCTTCCTTCGCTTGTTCGATTCGCTCTCTCCGCGATGAGACGAAATTCCACCAGATATAACGTGGTCCTTCTAATGCCGTACCGCCGAGAAACATCAAACGTGCACGGCGCGTTGCCCGCACCGTGATTCGGTCGCCAGGACGGAAGATCAAAAGCCGTGGGCCTTCGAATATCTCGCCCGCGATGTCGACCTCGCCTTCAACCACATAGATCGCCCGCTCCTCCTGGTCAGGATCNAACGGTGCGCTCGCGCCGACCTCNAGCATGACTTCGGCATATAGCCAGTCCGAAAGCATTCCCACNGGTGACTTTCTGCCAAAAGCAGATCCNGCAATCACCCGCGCCCATATCCCAATATCTTCGAAAATGGGAAGACTTGCAGCGTCGAAATGTTGAAAGGATGGATCGGTTTCTTCATGCGCTTCCGGTAGGGCAATCCAACTCTGAATCCCGAACATGGCTTCCGTACCCTGCCGCGCGTTCCGTGGAGTGCGCTCAGAATGCGCAATACCTCGCCCAGCTGTCATGAGATTCATGGCACCGGGAGTGATTTCTAAGGCATTGCCTTCACTATCGCGATGCATGATGCGGCCATCAAATAGATAAGTAACGGTCGCAAGTCCGATATGCGGGTGAGGGCGCACGTCCAAGCCTTGTCCCGCGATGAACTGCANGGGCCCCATCTGATCGAAAAAGATGAAAGGACCGACCATTTGGCGGTTGGCATGCGGCAACGCCCGGCGCACTGAAAATCCGTCACCTAAATCGCGCACGCGCGGAACGATAACGATGTCAAGGGCATCGCAGGACNTTTTGTCGCCAAGTGCGGGATCGTTTGAGGGTATCCAGCTCATTTCGATATCCCCGTTAGGGTGCGTTTAAAGTTACTTGATAAACGTTCCATTGTGCAGCTCGGCGACGGCCTGTCGCAACTCCGCCTGTGTGTTCATCACGATCGGTCCGTACCAGGCGACCGGTTCCTCAAGCGGCTTACCGGACACCAACAGGAACCGAATGCCTTGCTCACCGGCTTGGACTGTCACCTCATCGCCACTGTCGAACAACACCAGCGAACGATTGCCAGTCTGCTCGCGGATCAAGGCCTCATTGCCGTTCAATTCTTTCTCGGTGAGGACGCCGAAAGGCTGCGAGGCAGAGCGAAATGTCCCCGACCCTTCGAATACGTAAGCGAAGGCGTGTCGATCCGTCTCAACTGGTAGGGTCTTGCGCTGACCTGGCGGTACTGAAATGTCAAGATAACGTGGATCTGCTGCAACCCCTTCTACGGGACCATGTTTACCCCAGAAGTCACCGCAAACAATTCGAACATGGGTTCCGTCGTCATCTACCACTTCCGGAACCGCGGTTGCTGAAATGTCCTGGTAGCGTGGCGTCGTCATTTTGAGGGACGAAGGTAGGTTNGCCCAAAGCTGAAAGCCATGCATGCGCCCCTGCGGATCGCCTTGCGGCATTTCCTGATGAAGAATTCCGCTACCGGCAGTCATCCACTGAACGTCGCCAGCACCAAGCGTCCCTCGATTTCCTAGGCTGTCGCTATGGTCCACCGTTCCCGCTAATACATAAGTGATGGTCTCGATGCCGCGATGCGGATGCCAAGGGAAGCCGGCGCGGTAATCATCGGGGCGATCGTTGCGAAAATCATCCAACAACAAAAATGGGTCGAATTCGCTTGTGTCACCAAAACCGAAGGCGCGGCGCAGCTTCACGCCTGCACCTTCTATGGTGGGCTTAGATTCGACAATGCGTTTCACTGGGCGAATGGACATTACAACCTGACCTTTCCGCTATCGTATTTGCCTATTTGGTGATGACGGGTTTCTTCGTATGGATTTTGTTCTCGCTTCACGCAGTCGCCTTGAGCGGAGACAATCGGTTCGCCAATGATGCGAATTGATCGATGAAACCTTGCAGAAACCGGCGCACATTATCATCGGTGATTGTGTCATTCGCTTCAATTAAACCGGGCTTGAAGGAAATATAGGACTCTCCGCCCATTACCAAGACACCCAGAATGCCGAGAATTTGCCGCAAGTGTTGTTGAGCGACAGCGGTACCGATCGTACCTGGCGACGCTTNGTGAGTGCTTGGGCCAATTTGCGATTGATCGAGTGGCGGCGATTGCTGCCGATGATGACGGCGATCTTGAGCTTTGCCATTGGGGTTTGACCTTGGTAACATTTTGATACTGAGGCTAAGTAGATGACCATACGGCGACGGCAAGAAGGCACATCGTTGATACCAAGTAACTTGCACGTGCCCGAGGATTGTCGCGCGGTAAGTGAGGTCTTGGCGCGTGTTGGCGATAAATGGACAGTATTGGTCGTCGGTGTCCTGGGAGAGGGTCCGAAACGATTCAACGAGCTACGTCGCGCTCTCGGCAGCATCTCGCAACGGATGCTGACCTTGACGCTCAGGGGCTTGGAACGGGACGGGCTCGTGACGCGAACCGTCTTCCCAACCGTTCCTCCACGCGTTGACTATGAACTGACCAAGCTCGGACGTTCATTGCTTGAACCGGTGAGTCGCCTAGGCTTGTGGGCGCGTCAAAATCGAGCAGCGATTCAGTCGGCAAGACGTCAGTTCGATGCTGTAGAGCGCGGAGACTAATCCTTCAACAGCATCTCGTTGACTAAAATCAAAATTCTCTGCTGTTTAAAAAAATGGAAATAGACAAACGATTCGGGAAGATGACTATGAAAAAAAAGCCCGACGGGTAGGCCGGGCTTTCTCTGGCAATTATAAATTGAATGGTTTACTTCGTACAGTCCTTCATAAATGTTCTACGGGCGGAACCAGTCAGTTTCTGGGCTTTTGCCTGCTTCTTGCAATCCGCCTGCTTCGCGGCGGCCTGTTGCATCCCTGGACTGCTCGGGTCTTCCGAGCTTTTCATTTTCTTTTGCGCGGTCTGATCCATTTTTGTCTTCTCACCNGTCGCCATTTGCGCGAATGCGCTCTCACCAGCGAGGGCGGCAGCAATTATCAAGACGGACAACGATATTGCGAAACGCGACATTTTTTTCTCCTTGGAATTTGTTTCCCTTCCGACTAAGGCGATCATCAGCAGTGTCTATCCTGCCGGGAGGGTGACATATCTGCAAGGCATGATTCAACGATCAAAGCGATCAGCAAACTGTCGGCCCTGGAATTGTAGTGATCTACAATTTTTCATCGGACGACTTGATTTCGACCAGCTTGGCACGGAGCGTGCCAAGAAACTCGATGCTATCCCTACCAGGTTCAAGCTTCCGGTTGAGACAGTCGATGATTTGATCGCGGCCGGTGGGGACGCCCTGCTCGCTGACCCTATTTACCGGAAATTTCTGAATAAAATCTGGCAGCACCAAGCGAATATCAACTGATTGCAGAGCATCCTGTGCCGTTGAACGATCGACTGTCAGGATGATCACAAACCATTTTGAGGGTGCGCTTCTGCGCAGCTTGCCATTGCTCACAAATAAAGGTCAAATCAAATCGATAAGTCGCTAGGAATAGCGAATAGAAAAAATTGCTAGGGAGATTCACTGATCATGATCAAAGTATCGCGTCGCAAATTCCTTAAATCTACTTCTGCGATCGCCACAGGCGTTGCGGCGTTCGGGATTTTGACGAGGCCCGGTGACGCGGCCGAGTTCTCTTGGCGCTACGCAAATAACAATGTGCCGACCCATCCGATGAACCTTCGTACGATGGATGTTCTTGGAAAAATCAAGGAACAATCGAGTGGGCGTCTTGAAATTCAGTTGTTTCCCAACAATCAGCTCGGCGGCGATACCGATATGCTTTCGCAAATCCGAACCGGCGCAATCCAACTTTTCAATTTATCGGGGCTTATTCTCGCGACTCTTGTGCCGCTCGCTTCTATCAATGGGATTGGCTTCGCATTCAAAAATTACGACCAAGTCTGGCCAGCGATGGATGGTGCGTTGGGCGCATATGTTCGCGGGGCGATTGAGAAGGTCGGTCTTCATCCACTCGATAAAATGTGGGATAATGGCTATCGGCAGATTACCAGCAGCTCACATCCGATCGTAACCCCCGATGACCTGAAAGGGTTCAAGATCCGGGTTCCGGTCAGCCCGCTCTGGACGTCAATGTTCAAGGCATTTGGAGCATCACCTGCAAGCATCAACTTCAACGAAGTTTATTCAGCTCTACAGACAAAGGTTGTTGAGGGTCAGGAAAATCCGCTGTCGCTCATCAATCTGGGCAAGTTTTATGAAGTGCAAAAATATGTCTCTGTCACCAATCATATGTGGGACGGCTTTTGGACGCTCGTGAACGGTTCTGCCTGGGCTTCATTGCCTAAAGATCTGCAGGATATCTTAGCCACCAATCTGAATGAAGCAGTTATCAGGGAGCGCGAGGATGTCCGCAATCTGAACGATACTCTGCGTGGTGAGTTGATCCAAAAAGGGATGGTGTTTAACGACACCGATGCCGAACAATTTCGCGCAGTCCTCCGTAGCGCTGGCTTCTATTCTGAATGGACAGGGAAGTACGGCGATGAAGCGTGGGCTATTCTCGAGAAGCAAGTCGGCTCGCTGAGCTAGAATCTTGCCGGGGCGCGAGAGTAATTCTTTTGCGTCAGGATGGCGCGCAGCCGGGGAGGGAATGACTTCCCCGGCGCGTTACGTTGCGCGCTTCGACCGTTTTCTGGGATTGGCGACCGAAATACCGGCGGCCTTGCTGGTCGCCATCGAAATGCTCGTGCTCCTCGCGGGAGTGATCTCACGTTATATTTTCAATCGACCGCTGACTTGGTCCGATGAACTCGCTTCGATCCTGTTCCTTTGGTTGGCGATGTTGGGGGCGGTAATTGCCCTCCGGCGTTATGAGCACATGCGCCTCGGCTTTCTCGTTTCGCTCGCACCGCCGCGGTGGCGGCGCTGGCTCGATGTATTCGCAGCGATGATCTCAGCGGTATTCATGCTTTCGATCATTGGGCCTGCGAAACAGTACATGGAATTTCAATGGTTGATTCTGACGCCCGCTCTCGAAATTCACGATACATATCGAGTCGCAGCAATTGGTGCTGGCGTCGCGTTGATGGTTCTGATTGCACTTTTGCAGCTGTTTAAACAAAACACTTTGAAAGAGACCACCCTTACGGCGATACTGATTCTGGCAATCGGGGCGTGTTTTTTTCTTGCGCGCCCCCTGCTAGCTGCCTTGGGAAATTATAATTTAGCAATTTTCTTCGTGGTGATGGTTGCCTTTTGTGTCGCGGTCGGCGTGCCGATCGCATTTAGCTTCGGTATTGCGACCGTGTCTTATCTCGTATTTACATCGCGGATTCCACTAACAGTGGTCATGAGTCGAATCGATGAAGGCATGTCGAGCCTCATTCTTCTCTCCGTTCCTCTTTTCGTATTTCTCGGCCTGTTGATCGAAATGGCCGGACTCTCGCGTGTCTTAGTAAATTTCATTGCCTCTCTCCTAGGGCACGTACGTGGCGGTCTCTCTTATGTACTCCTTGGCGCGATGTATCTTGTATCAGGAATATCGGGCTCAAAAGCGGCTGACATGGCTGCTGTTGCGCCAGTCCTTTTTCCTGAGATGAAGAAGCGAGGCGCAAAGCCAGGCGAACTTGTAGCGCTTCTATCGGCGTCTGGCGCGATGTCAGAAACGATTCCGCCTAGTCTCGTACTCATTACGATCGGTTCGGTTGCGAGTGTTTCAATTGCTGGTCTCTTTACGGGGGGGCTAATGCCGGCCTTGGTGGCTGCGATCGCACTTATGCTCGTGTGCCATTTTCGATCGCGTGGAGAGAGCCTTGAAGGTGTTGAACGCGCAACAGCATGGATGATCTTGCGGAGCTTGGTGGTTGCGCTCCCTGCGATTGTGTTGCCGTTTCTAATCCGCGCTGCCGTCGTCGAAGGTGTAGCAACAGCCACCGAGGTTTCCACCGTCGGCGTGGTCTATACATTTGTTGTGGGCATTGTCGTCTATCGGCAGATGGATTGGCGACGTCTCTATCCGATGCTTGTCGAGACAGCTTCCCTTTCTGGGGCCATTCTATTCATCATTGGTACAGCGACCGCGATGGCGTGGGCACTTACTCAATCTGGGTTCTCTCACCAACTTGTTTCTGCGATTACAGCCGTTCCAGGCGGTCAACTTGGATTTCTTGGTGTTTCAATCATTCTTTTTCTCATACTTGGCAGCCTGCTCGAAGGAATCCCGGCAATCGTCTTATTTGGGCCCCTTCTTTTTCCTGCGGCGCGCGCGTTGGGAATCCACGATGTTCACTATGCCATGGTCGTGATCCTTGCGATGGGCATCGGCTTATTTGCGCCGCCATTCGGTGTCGGATTTTATGCGGCATGTGCCATTGGCAAGGTATCGCCTGATATAGCGATGGGCCGCGTATGGCCTTATCTCGCGGCAGTGTTGGCAGCTCTGATTGTCGTTGCTCTTGTTCCTTGGCTTTCTGTTGGCTTTCTTTAGAAGTATTTAAATCGGTTACTGTCTTCCAAGCATCTCATCCGGCTCAGACATCCCGAAGCCTAGTCATGAAGGCCGGGGGAACGTTCGACCTCTATTGTCACATGAGAAAGGCCCGGCAGACCCGACAGCCGTTTTTTGTAGTAGCTGGGGGGATTCGGATGGTCCGACACCAAAGAAATAATAGCAGCAAGATGCCCCGGACCTATGCGCCACAAATGGAGGTCCGAAATTCGGTCGCCTGCTTGCTCAAGTCGCGCGGCAACTCTCCGGGATAAATTAGGATCGGGAGTGACGTCGAGCAGAACCGCGCCGGCAGATCGGACGAGGCTCCAAGACCAACTGAGAATAACAATCGTAGCGATGAGACCTATCACTGGATCCATCCAGAGCCATCCAAATTGGCGTCCTGCAAAAAGACCGAGGATAACCAGTACAGAAACGGCCGCATCGGCCAAAACGTGTACAAAAGCTGCGCGCAAGTTGTGATCGAGATGGAAGTGAACACTTTGACTGTCTTCTTGCGCATGATCGTGGTTAGACCCGTGCTCATGATGAGCATCGTGAGCGTGACCATGGTGATGATCGTGGTCATCACGTAATAGGAAAGCACTGAGAAGATTGATGCCCAATCCAAGTACCGCAATCGGGATCGCTTGTTGGAACGCAATTGGCACAGGATTAAAGAAACGATCCAGGCTTTCATAGCCGATAAACAGCGCGATCATCGCAAGTGCTATCGCGCTGGTAAATGCAGCGAGGTCACCGAACTTGCCCGTGCTGAATGCCAATCGTTCATCTCCCGCGTACCGCCGCGAGTAAGTATAGGCCAGGGCCGTTATGAGAAGTGCTCCGGCATGCGTGGACATGTGGAGCCCATCAGCGATGAGCGCAACCGATCCGAACATTAGGCCGCCAACAATCTCGGCAATCATCATTGCCGTGCAGATCGCAATGACAGTCCAAGTTTTCCGCTCATTGCGCTCATGTGATTCACCAAGGAATATGTGCGAATGGCGAAAGCTATCAATTGAATGAGAGTGCATGCGATGATCCTTCTGCAAGATGTAGCTCAAGCGATCAGGCGACTACGCCATTCGATCTCAGCTGCTTGATTTCCTCTCTCCCGTAACCTGCTGTGTACAAGATTTCATCCGTATGTTCACCAATCGCCGGTGCACGATGCGGGGGTACTTTCTTCATTCCATCTATCCAGAGAGGACTGTTTATCGTCAACATTTCGTCGCCATCAAATGGAACTAATACCTCGGTATCACGCATCTGTTTATCGTTTGGCATATCATCCAAGGTAGCGACGACGCCAAAGACAAGTCCTGCCGAATCCAAAATAATTCGCCATTCGGCAAGATCCTTCCGTGCGAAAGCTTCGTCAAATATCGCAATGAGTTCCTCAGAATGAGAATATCTATCCTGCTTTGTCGCAAAGCGAACGTCATCAATTAAATTCTCGCGGTCGATACATCTCGCGAGTAAAGGCCATTGTTTCTCCTCGCTTAGCAAAGATAGAATCAACCACCGTCCATCGCGGCAGCGGTAGCTGTTGGCGAGCGCATTCAATCCTTTATCGCGTGGCGGGCGGTCTCGTATTTCAGCTCCGCATAATTTGGCCTGAACAAAGCAACCGTTGGACCAAATTCCATTTGCCAATAATGAAGAACCAACTTGCGCACCGGAACCAGTACGTTCGCGGCGATAAAGACCAACCGCGATAGCCCCAAACAATGACATCGCTGAAGGATGATCACCCATACCGGGAAGAGAACGTGCCGGAGGTCCACTCATATCCGGGCGCACCAAATCCATAAGGCCCGAGCGTCCCCACCAAGCGTTGCTATCGAATCCAGGCTTATTCGCCTCCTCGCCAACTTCTCCATATCCCGTAAACGAAGCGTAGATGAGACGTGCATTGAGCGGCGAGAGGTGTTCATAGGTCACACCAAGACGTTGGCGCACGTCGGGAGGAAAATTTGTGATGAACACGTCGGCCTTTGATACGAGGCGGTATATAACTTTTTGCCCTTCAACTTTGGAGAGATCGAGTGCCAAACTTTTCTTGTTTCTCGATTCGAGTATCCAAGCATAATTATGTCTGCTCACGGGATAACCGGGCATCGAAGGCAACGATCGGTATGGATCCCCCGTACCGGGCGGCTCTATTTTTATGACTTCCGCTCCAAAATCTGAAAGGACGGTTGCTGCAGCCGGAGCTGCAATGAAGCTCGCGCAGTCGATGACCTTCAATCCCTCGAAGATTCTCGGCTCCATCTCCTGACCCTTACAATTGCCCGAAGCTTTTTATCGACCTTATTTCTAGCCGTAACTGTAACTCGTTCAAATTTTTAATACATCATGGAATGGCCGCCAAGATTCGGTTCTTCGCATTCTCAATCTTTATTGTTGGTATATATAATCATCTGACGAATTTTGTTCATGAACAGAAAGGTTACTATTGCATTGGTGCAATCCTGGCCTAGCTGGGGTAACCGTGACCGCATGTTGCCAGTGTCGGTGTTCCCTAATTCAATCAAGAGTACAGGTTTAATATCCAATTTCGATCCCGAGTGGCCTGTTCATTTTTTATTTCTTGAGTTTCGGTCGCCGTGAGTTTTTTTTCAAAGTGAGTTGTTTAAGCGCTGCCTCTTCTGCAGCAAGAAGCCTCATAATTTTTCGACGTTGCATCTCGCCGATCGCGACATCAAGAAGCTTTCGATAATGGTCAATATTTTGCCGGCAAATAAAAACTTCCATTTCATCTGCCCTCCAACACCGCATAAATTGACACGTCAAATATTCGACTAACGTGATCTTGATCAGCGCGGGCGCAACTGCCGCTTGAATGCGTCCCAATTTGGTAATTGAAATAACGTCCCGGTCGCTTTGCGACAACGAGTCAATATTGAATGTTGCGCTTCCTAAAATCGGATGTCTAGAGTAGTGAAAGTGAGCGCTCTCTTGTAAAGGTGAAATAAAATAGATGTTTTGCACACTTCCCTTGTGGGGAGAGGCGCTGTGAAAGCTTCATGTTTTTTTGAGGTCTTTATTTCTTTGGTCAAGGTGCTAATGACGTGAAGCCGAAATTCTTGACTCTGTGCCTTGGCGACCTGTTCGATTAAACTCTTCACACTAATCAACCAAGCGTTGATACTGGTTCAGCTCCATTGATGGCCTTATCGGCAGAAGTCATTTTTCAGGTGTCATATGACGCTTTCTGTTGATCTGTTCTGGTCTTTTCGCAGCCCGTACAGCTATTTGGCGCTGCCGAAGACAGCCCAGCTCGTGGCCGATTATGACCTTACTATTAACGCCCGACCAGTCTATCCACTTGCCGTTCGCGACCCTGGATTCTTTAAGCGCACGAATCCACTCTTTGCCCGCTACGTCTTCCTTGATAGCCAGCGTGTTGCGCAGCGCGAAGGAATCCCCTTCCGATTTCCCCGACCGGATCCCATTGTACAAAATATGACAACGCTTGAAGTGGCTGCCGAACAGCCACTC
>Ga0031654_10000023_pt1 | contig 30098 bp, 71 predicted proteins | sample FrelakmetCRP12CR_FD_55268 | JGI IMG/M metagenome (GOLD analysis project Ga0031654, IMG submission 55268) | Freshwater lake sediment microbial communities from the University of Notre Dame, USA, for methane emissions studies - CRP12 CR | ecosystem: Environmental > Aquatic > Freshwater > Lake >...
CAGAGACTGCTGCTCATTATGGTGGGACTTTCCAGCCATATCATCTTGTACCAACCTTTGACCGACCAGCATATGTCATAAAAATAAAACGACCACCGACGGATAAACTCGACTTAAAGATGGCTCCTCAGGAAATCGGAGTAAGAGGGGCAATACCGGTGTCGGATATAATAGAGGTCTATGAAATTAGGCCGTATTCAATTAGTCCTGGAGAGGTTGAGATTAGAAGGGTGTGGGGTCGAGGAGCTCCAGCAACATTTACAGAAGGAAGCAGGTTCAGTCCAAGTGTGTATGTGGCATACAAAAAGATAGCTCAGGGCGAATGGTAATTGTAATATAGTGCAATCGCAATAACTATAACCGATGCCTACATCTCTGCCCCAGAACACTTTGCTCCAGGTGTCGAATATTCTATTCGCACCAGCGAATATGAATAAGATGCAGAAGATAATGGGCAATCCTGTTAGGAATTTAGTTCAGCTTCATTTAAGTGCTATAGAGAGCCTTTTCGCTGCATTCATTGCTGCTGAAGGTAAACCTGAAAATTTCCCTAGTGCATTGGCTATGTTCTTGGTCGAGCGAGCTGAGGACCCGATGGTCATATTCAATACACTTCTTGGGATGGGTCAGCAACCGCAGAGGTGAATACGATGACCGACCCTATACCAATGAAAGAGGCAATACAGAAAGGGTATCATCCATGCTTAGACCTCGATTTATTGTGTGAAATATATGGATGCAATGCGATGGAAGATTTATCAGTTTTATTAGGTCAAGGTCAGAATTTAATTTATTATGATAAATGGCATTGGAACATTGCTTATGAGAGTGCACCCTGTCGAGGAGATACTGGATGGTATGGTAATCCGTTCTATGATATGTTCAGTAGTGAAGGCGGTTATCAGTGGATGTCTCAGCAGAGCGGTCGGTTTCGGAAACGACTGGCTGAACGAGAGGATAGTGATTGGACACCTGAAGAGCTTATCAGGATAATGAATGCATTCACTGAAATTATGGAATGGAGAAATATGCCTGACCATGCGAAGATACTCTCTAAAATGTCTAAGCTCGTCTTCGAGGGGGCAGATACACCTCAACAGGGTCAACAATTCCAAGATTTCTTAGTCGATAGAAAGAAGGTGCTCGTACTCCAGGGTAAATGGTAGTGAGCATTATGAAAAAAGAAGAGGGACCAGGGGTTAGATATGGTGAATATGATACCGAAGAGAAGGCTAATGCAGATATTCCTAATTTAGAGAAAACTTCTGTTGAGATGGGATACAAAATAACAACTCATGTCGAAAAAGAGATGCAAAGTTTTGAGGATAAAGTTCCATATAAACCTATATATAGATGGGTATTATATTATGATGTGATAGAAATTCCAAAGAAGGTAAAGCATATGTCAGAGGAACCGAGTGGCGAGAAGCCAGAGCGTTTTAGGCTTGTGGGTAAGAGGCTTCCAAAGGAGATGCAGGAAGCTATACGAGAGCTGGGCAATGAAATGCCTATCGATTTCGTAGAAGTCGAGGAAGGAACCGAAGGAGAACCTGAGTTGACCATAGAGACTAGGTGTGGTTCGAGTAAGGTCGTAGGACCTGTTGATAAGGCCCGGCTCGTCGGTGAGATGTCGATGGTGAGCTGTGAAGCAAAGAAGCCACCTGAGGAACAGAAAGAGGCGGAGAATAAGTGAGCACTACTAAGGTCCCGAAATATCGGGAGCTTCGTATCACGAACACACCAGAAGGTGTCGTTGTCGATTTCTTCCCAGATATGCTTGTAGTTCCTATTATCGAGAAAGAACCCACTGAAAGCAATCCAGATATTAAGCTCGACCTCGGAAAGATTGGAGGCAATCTTGCTCCTCTCAAAGCTTATTATCCGCCTGGAACTACTACTGAAGAAATCATGAATAAGGTGGATATCTTATTCGAGAAGGTCTCTTGGTGTCCGAACTGTGAAAGGAAAAAGAGAATGGTCCTTGCCAAGCTCAAAAAGATGATGGAAGAGAAGGGCCAGGGCGGTGTCTTCGAGAAGATGATGGCTAAGGCCCAACAGAAGACAGAGGAGAAACCCCAGGTCGTTGAAAGAGCTCCTGAGAAACAATGGAAGATGGAGCAAGAGAGTATACCGGTGAAGAAACCACTTGAGCAACGATTGCAGGAAAATCTTACTGGCGCTATCGACAATACTTATGTTGCAATTAGAGGGTTCTTCGTTCCGCCGGTTCGACCTATAAGGCCCGACGATTGGTTGAAGGTCGTTGAAGGCAAATCTCAGAAACGCTAAACTTAAATATGTCCTAAGTTATTATGTAATCTGAAAGAGGTGTCACAATGCCCGCTGAAGCACCGAAAGATTTCATAGGCCAGATACTCACGAAGGCTCTGGGCGACAGGAGTCCCTCCGACTTCGTGCCCATGATTGTTCCGCCCGAGATAAAGTCTCCTGCGGAGCTCATGGCCAGTGAGCCGAAGAAGGACAGCATTCCAGGTGTCATCGAGAAGTTCATTCCGCTGAATGCCCCGAAAGCCGTGGGCGACATTGGAGAGGACATCTACGATTTCGCCAGGAGCTTGACCCCGCAGAACATTTTCGGGAAAGGCAACATCGACTTGCCAGAGCCGAAGTCTCCGCAGGAGATAATCCTCAAGCCCCATGCCTTCTCCGCCAAGGAGTTCAAGATGAGCGCTCCGCCAGGGTTGCCTCCGCTCCCATTCCCTCCGGGACTGAAGCCACCGCACGAGCTCATCCCAGCTCCGCCGGGCTTCTCGAAGTAGAGCCAATCTTCGTGAGCATCGTCCCATATACGAAGGGGTGAGTAGAATGACAGATATCAAGTCACCAGCAGACTTTGCATTGGATATTCGAAAGACGCTCGATGCCGTTCCGAGCCCTGCTGATTTGGTTAAAAAACTGGGTCTACCCACCCCTATGGACATTGAAGAACATCAACACAAGGAACGGGTTGCGCTCATGGAGAAGGGCGTAACGGCTGCAACTGGAAAGATGGCTTCACCCGTTGAGGCTCTGATGGCTCTTGCACCCAAACCACCAGAAGACCTTTTCAACCTCTCATTCCTCCGTCTTTAGGAGGGATGAGTAATGCCCGATTTTAGCTTTCATATTTGGGATGTAGCGATTCGCCTTACTGAAGAAGCATTTTTTCATCCAACTCCACTTTATCAGGTTTTAGACCAGGTTTTTGGAATAAGCAAGATAGACCCATTTGTTCAGCTTGGTGTCTATGACCAAGCAAAAAAGATAACAAATGCGGTGACATATCCAGTAGTATATTCCACTCAGATGACCGCACCATCATTTGTTCCTCCACCGCCGACGAGCAAGTCATTGACGCTCGGTGGACAGCTTCCATCGAGACAAATGAATGTGAAGGGCAGAGCACAAATCTTCGGATAGAAGGTGTGTGCAATGGATTTTTTTATGAAGAATTTGAGATTACAATGGAAGGATGTTTTAGATTTTGCTAAGGCATGCGATATGAAATCAGTCTTACAAGAATTCAAATTTATAGTCGAGAATGAAGCGAGGTCTTGTGATTTTGAGTTTATTGAGACCGCACAAAATAGTGAACGGTTGAGAAGAGAATGTCATGATATAATGACCGTCGATGAACAGGGCATGAAAGTCTTGGCTCGCATCCTTGAAGAACAATGTACATGTAAGAAGTGATAACATTTAAATATCACGTTACCTATAACTATGAGTGGAAGGTGTATGAAATGCCCGACCCGCTTGCTGAGCTGACACAAATGATACAGTCGAATGCCGTCAAGATGACCGATGTTCTAAAGGTCCCTTTCACGGTCCCTCTGACCGTCGGAAGCGCCCTCATTGAGGGTGGGACTGCAATGGTCAAGGGTGGTGCAGTGCCTACGCCCCAGGCTCTGCTCCAACAGACCTCTGCTCTGCTCGCCAAGACATCACCTTTCGCTATCCTAGGGAAGGGAAACGAGATAGTCGGTGAGGAAAGGGCGACCCAGACCGGTGGCAGGAACACAAGAACGACCATATTCTGAAGGAGCTGATGAACATGTCTCCCCAAGAACAAATGCCAGCTCCTCCTAGCCCGGCACTGTTCCCAGCGTCGTTGGTTCAGGGTTTTGCTCTGATGCTCAGCCAGGGACAGATGGGAGCCCAGGCTCTTGTAAACCAGCAAGCTCAATCGGTCCAGACCTTCTCGAAGTTCATTCAGCAGTCGCAGGTGAACTTCCTGAACAGCATCAACACGGTTCTTCTAGGCCCAGTGGCTCAGGCTGCTCGACCACCGATGATACCGGTCCAAGCGTTCATGCAGGGCGGAGAGGGCATAACCCCGTCAGGTTTCTTCAACGACCAGCAATCGCCTCAGGCCGTTCAGCAGAAGACCCAGCACCAGGTCCCGTACTATCCGTTGACCGAGGGGCAGGTAGATTTCAGGAAGGGCGGGTTCACAAATTCTCCTCAGCAGATGGTGCAGTTCCCACTTGAGCAGCAACCGCAACAGCAAGAGCAACAACAGGCTCCTCCTCCTCCAGGAATGAGAATAAGGACCGACTTCTTCTAAGCTCGGTCTATTTTTCTTTCTTTAATAAATAGTTTTTATTGAATTATGCATTATTCCCAGCATATCGACGAAAGGCATAGGTGAAAATCTACATTTTTCGCAGTGCTGATTATCGCCTTTATCTGGTTGTTCATGTTTACATCTAGGACATTGAACTATTATCATAATTTTTCCTTCAATTCCCGAAGAACGGAGTTTTATTATCTTTATCTTTCTTTTTAGGTGGGGTCTTCTTCTTCTTTTCTGGCTCTTCAATAGCTACGCTCTGTTTAGGACGGTCTTTACCAGTGCTTTCTTTGACATCTATCCCGAAAATCAAGGTTTTAGGTTTCTTATCTTTTGTCATAGTGTTCACCTACACACAGTGTTCTGAATGCCCACATAGGGCGCAATGGTCGCAACCTTCTGACATATAGACAGGACCACCGCATTCCTTGCAGACCTTTCCGGTCATCTCTTTTGAGGGTGGTGTTGTTTCAATTGGTTTAGGGGTATCTGGGACGGTAGTGATAGTAGTAGTAATAGTAGTAGGAATAGGTTTGTCTTCATGGTGAGTTACAGGACCGGCAATAACGATAGGTTGTTGGTCAGGAGCATATTCTTTTTTTGCTGCCATGAATTCTTTGAGCTCTATATATTCCTTAAAGACCCTAGCTAGGGAATCAATGCAGGATTGAGACATTTTGCCCTGGTTCTGGGCACGGTTCAAAGGGCTGAGGCATTGAGCACCTATGAGGGCTTTCTTGTACTCTTCGAGCGAAATCCCAGCACGGAGACCATGAGATATTGAAATTGCAAGGGCTCCTATCGTGGTCGCTATGCATGACCCAGATTTGCCGACAGTGATGAATACCTCGAAGGGTTTACCATCGAGCTCGTTGATTGTGACGTACATCTTGCCACAACCACACTGGGTCTTTATCGAACGTCCGCACAGACTATCTGGTCTTTTTTTAATGGTCAGCGTCGGTGTCATTCAGATTCCTCTTCTTTAGATTTACCGCCGAAGAGCGGAGCTTTCTTTGTAGATGCAATAAATTCATTGTTCATTATTGTTGTCCATTCAGAGAGTGCATTGTTATATTCGATATAGGTCATACCTTTAGTTCTTCCTCGGTGTTTTTTTGAGACTGCTACACGAAAATTTTCAATAACATTTTTACTTACTTCGATAGTGATAGTGCAGCGGTCTTCGTTATAGAGTTTTTGAGATTTCATCGTTCCATATATCAGATTGGGTATATAAAAAAGTATTGGTGATAAAGGTATTAGTATTTACTACCAATTAAAAGAAGATATACTTAAATAGCGTTAGAGATAATATCGCATCTAAATGGTGCGGAAGGTGAAAAAACCATGTGGTATATGAGTCTGATAAACGCCCGCCCCGACGACGCTATCTCTCAGGCGAGGGATGACACCGTTTCGAGGGCCAAGGACATCTGGGGCCTCGACTACGCCGACAGCAGCAACGGTCTCTACCCATCTGGCAACCAGATTGGTCGGAGCACATTCCGGCCTGATGTTGCAGCCAATGGAACCATCGTCTTCCCGCAGGGTGCGGGGGGCCAGTGGCGCACCGTCATACCGACAACCCCAAGCGACAACACGACCGTTCCTCTGCCCATTGCGACAGATGCGACGGGCTGGGCTGAGTGGCTGGACTTCATCGTTGATGAGGACCTGTTCATCATCATCGAGGGTGTCTTCTCCACCGCCACCGTCCCGACCATCCGGGAACAGCAGCTCGAACTCTCCGGTGTCAAGCTCCCAGTATGGCAGATTGAGGAGATATACAACAACGGCCAAGACCTCGTGAAGGGATACTCTGAGGTTCCCGCTGTGCTGTCTCCGAAGTCGAACTTCCACAACTGGGTCCGGTCGAGCGTCATCTCCGGCGACCTCGACGAGGGCTTCGGATACCTTGGTGAAATCATCGCCAAACGGTCGTACATGATTAGACAACTTTATTAGGGAAACCTAATAAAGGAGCTCAGAGTGGTGTTCTCGAAGGGGAACATCACTTTTCTTCTTTTATTTTTATTGCTTATTACATCACCATAATTTTAAATATTACTACAGTTATACCTATTAGCGATGACATCAACTAAGGTATGTTCAGCTTGTAAAGTCGAGAAGCCCGTCGAGGATTTTGGCTCGGATAAGATGAAAAAAGATGGTCTAAGGTCGTATTGTCGAGAGTGCGACCGCAGGTTAGCCAGAGAGCGAGGGCAGAAGGCAAAGGATAAGCCAAAGGTCTTCGTGGCTGAGAAATTATGTCTGGATTGTAATGTCATCAAGCCGAGGACGGAATTTCATAATTGTAGGCGTTCTTCTGATGGTCTTCATCATTATTGTAAAGAGTGTATGCAGAAGAGAAATAAGGAAATGCGGGTCAATTTAAAGGAAAGGGAGCCAACGGTAGAGCATAAGGTCTGTGTGACTTGCGAGGTCGATAAACCCGCATCTGATTTTTATAAAGCTCCTAAGAGGGGAGATGGTTTAACTTGGGAGTGTAAGGAGTGTACAAAGAATAGGACAGAGGTATGGGAGAAAAATAATCCAGAAAAAAAGAAAGAGAACGACCGTCGGAAGGCACAGCAATGGCAGAAGGATGGACGTATGGCCGAAGCTGATAAACGATGGCATAAGAAGTATCCTAATTATCAGCAGGAATATAATGATAAAAATAGAGATAAGGTTAGGATGTATAGTCGGGAGTATGCTCGTCTAAGGCGCAGGGACCCGGTTCAGAGAGAAAAAATGTATGAGGCTAGAAATAAATGGACCAAAAAGAACCCTGAGATGAATAGGTTGAGGGTTCATCGCAGGGATATGAAAAAGAGGGCATTGCCGTTCAATTGCACAAAGGACGATATAGTGCAGGCGTTCATGGCCTTTGATAACAGGTGTGCTTACTGCGGGGTAGAGGGGCCGTTGACGATAGAGCATGTGATTCCAGTGAGCAGGGAGGACGTGGATAATCCAGGGACCGTGCAAGGGAATCTAATGCCATTGTGCAAGTCGTGTAATAGCTCGAAGAAAGACAAGACGATGGACGAGTACTTTGTGGAGGAGGGGGGTGTGAGGGCGGAGGTGGTGGAGTTCGCAAGGGGGAGGGGGATGAGCTTGTATGACCTGCTGGTGAGCTTGAAGTTCAAGATGGACCTGCTGAGGAGGTAGAAAGGGTAATAAACAGTGAAGGTCATTAATGAGCAGAGGGAAGGACATGCCAGAGAACTCGGATTGCGCCATTACGGGGTTCAAGTTCTTCAGCGATATGGACTTGATACAACATTATATAAAGAACCAGAGATGGATGGATGCAGAGAAGCAGACCGAGAAGATGATAGAGCGTATCGGTGAGCTCAGGGAATGTGGCATATTGACAGATGGGATGATAGAAGATGCAAAGTTCATGCAGAGAATGGTCGAAACAAAGGACCATGCAGATGCCATAGATGCCTTTGATGAGTTCAAGGACCATGTGTATTCTCAATTACTGAGCAGCTGATGACTATGGCCTCAGAAAAGCGGTGTGCCATCCTGGGTTTCAGTTTTTCGGGCAATATGATGATGCTGGCCGATTACATAAAGATGGAGAACTGGGTCGAGGCGGAGAAGAGGAACGAGATATTGCTCAGGCAGGCTGAGGAGCTCAAGGAATGCAGTATATTGAACATCCCTATACTTGATAGGCTCACCGATATGAAGAGGGAGATTAGGCATCAGAATTCGAGGATGGCCTTGGTGGTCCACAATGCTCTTATTGAAGAGGCCCTCGCTGAATTGTTCGATTAGGGATTTTTTGTTACAAAACATAGTTGTGTAACGCCACATTTATATTTATAGAGAAGTTACCTCCATCTCGGTGATGGTATGGCAATAAAAAATGAAGCCGAGATGAGTAGAGAGATGAGAGAAGATATTAACGAGCTTGTAAGAGAACTTTTAGTGATGTTTCCGAGAAAGAGGGAAGCAATATTGAAAGCAATCGATGTTGAGGATGAATATCATCCTATGCCATCAAGGTGGTTGATAGGATATATCAACGGAAATCCTCCTCAGAATGCATTGGCTTTTTTTAATAAGCTTTCTGAAAGTGATAAAGAATATGTTCGGCAAAGCTATAGGTCGAGAGGTATAGAAATTCCCCTGGAAATGGAATAGTAATAGAAAATAGAAGGGGTGCGTGGGGTTGCACCCCTCCCTAAGGGGGGAATGAGGATTGATAATTGTCTTTTAGTCTTATCTCTTTTTCGGTTAGTGCACACCAAAATACTTATTACACCTTAGTTGCATATGTGTAACAACGGGTGTTGCAATGATGAAACGGATTATGGTGCAGTTGCCTGTCGATATGCATAAGAAACTTGTAGCTGAGGTTAAGGCAGGTAAGTGGAGCAGCATGTCTGATGGGCTGAGATATTATGCTCGACGGGGAATGGAGGAATGAGGATGAGTTATTTTCGTTCTGGAATGTATGCCAGGGATAAACAAATTAGGGAAATGCAGCACGATAATACGGTTCGTGAGGAAGAAGTAGAAGAAGAAATAGACCGATTAAAGAATGAGAATAAGAAACTTAAAAAAGAGAATAAGAAATTGAAAGAGGAACTCAAGGTTTTGAAGGACTAAACCGATGATAGAGGTAGTCTGTTCTGAAGGAGGGATGAAGATGGATGGGATATCGGTAATGTGGTTGAACCAGATAATCGGGCAGTTCAAGGGAACGAAGGTCTACGAGAACCTGACCCCGAGGCAGAAGGAAGAGATAGATGATATGACCAAGAAAGTGAATGACTTTCTAGGCGAATCGAAGCCTCTCTATTGAGGAGGGATGAATATGATAGTCGATACCAAGGTCAGAAAGTGCGATAGCTTAGTAAGCACTGTATATTTTGAGATTGCTTGCAAGGATGCGAAGTACTATGGTATGGATACAGGGGGAAAGACCATAGACCTGTGTCCAGAGTGCTTCAAGATATATTGTCTTATGTTGGCGCTCAGGTCTATAGCTCCGCCATTCATAGTGTGTGAATTCTGTGGTCGAGTAGAACAGGTTAATCCTCGGCAATATAACGGTTTATATGAAGCGATGGATGATAGATATGGGAGCACACCGAGGACTGCGAAATTGGCATGTACAGATTGCTATGATATTTATTTGAAGACTGGACCTGGGACTCATTTTGGTCCAGGCCTAGTCCCTGAGTTTCACATAGAGATGCTAAAGAAGAAGGTAATATGGGTCGGGTCGAAAGTTTAAGGAGGAATAGGCTATGGATGAGGGCGATAAGTTATTGATGGATAATCTGAACACCAAGCCGGATTTCTGTGCTGATTGTGGTACAGCACTGAGAGGTACAGACGAGATATGCCCTCATTGTGGTCTGTGGTTAGAAGCTCACGATGATACGATAATTCATGATGCCGAAGAAGCGAGGAAGAGAGCAGAGGCATATTCCAAGATGAGGTGATTACAATGGGATTCAAAATATCTGAAAAAGTCACAATGATAAATACCGTAAACGGCAAAATAGAATATAAGGACCAGGTAGTCAAAAGGGATACTGTCTGCAAGAAATGTGGAACAGATACTCGAAGTCATACTTACACCGATGGAACCTTCATGTGCCATAGATGCTGGTTAATAGAGGAAGAAAAGAATAAAAAAAGTGAGCCACGAGGTGATGCAGATGGTCAAGATGCTGGTCAGGGAAATGGATAAGGTCGTGATTTCGAAGGATGCCAAGGATTACAAGGATGGTCCTGGCCTGACCGAGAGCATGAAGCTTAGTCTGGGAAAGAAAGCGATGGTCATGAAGGTCATGGATAGAGGAAGGACNGCATTACTNGATATAGANAATGGATGGCATGCATGGGACGTGCGGTGGCTCAAGAAGGTGAAGGCTGTCGATAAAAAATGTCCTGGATGGAAGAAATGTCCGACTCCTGATATCAGTTGTGGAGCTTGCAATAGGACGGATAAGAAGGTGAAGAAATAAATGGAGGCATGAAGACAATGGATAGATACGCAGATTTATTAATACAAGTTTTGGAGCTAGACGATGAAGACCTCGAAGCCATGAAGAACGCCATCGAGGATGAATTGGAAGAAAGGGGAAAGTAGATGGCGGTTTAAGAAGGTGGAGAAGTGAACGATAGAAATAAATGCCCAAAGTGTGAACAGATTTTGGGTTCTACCGAGGAGATGTATCGCTTATATGGTGAGCGTGACCGCCTTAAGTCTGATTTAGAAGCAGAGCGAAAATTAAGTGCTGATAGGCTTGTTGCTTTTGACCTTGCTAATACCGAATTGAAGAAAAAGGAAAATGAATTAAATATAATGGCTAAGGCGCTCGGAACAATTTATGCTGATGTTCTCTATAATACCGTGAAGGATATCATTAAACCTAAAGATGAGAAGGTGGAGAAATGAAGAAAGTTAAGGTGTTCAAGGTGAGGATGGTCGTATCTAAGGTGGACGATGAGACAGTGATAGGCCGTCTTGCTCAGGTGTTCAGCGATTTCGAGTTCATAGATAATAATACAGATGATATGCCATGTAAGAATGTTCCAGAGCGACCTGGGATATATGAAGCTACGATGGAATTTCATTTTATCGACGAAGAGGAATGGCATTTTGAGTTACACGATGTAGTAGATATAAGCAATCTAAAGGAGAGAGATGAGCAAGGAGAGAATAGTCGATATATACTGGATAAAGATGAAAATATCTATGTGTGGAGCGATTTCCATAGCCGATGGTTTTTCAATCCGGTAAAGATGGAAAAACAAATGGCTGAGAAGGATAGGGATATTAAATATGAATTTGAAAAACATTGTCAATATAAAGATGAAGTTCATAAAATGCATAATGAACGACGGGAATTCGAGAAGAAAATCAGAGACCTCGAATTACATTTGAAGGTTAAGGATATTCATATAGATATAATATCCGAGATACACACTTGCAGCTGCTATGATAGTAAGATTTGTTCCAATGAACAATGTGTTTTTAGAAGCTCATGCATATTACTTAAGGAGTGGGAGGCAGAGCAAAAAAAGAAGAATAATGGTCAGGCCGTCGGTACGGAGAGGGACGCCTCGGATGGTTCGACTCCATCCTTGACCGTTTCTACGCCTCTTTCAAGAAAATGCGGTGGTTGTGGAAAAATCATCGAATATCCTTACCTTTTATGTGAGGAATGCAGAGAAAAAACTCATGAAAGACAGCCTTGGGATAAGGATGGGATGGGGTGAGAGGACATGGGAATAATGATATTGCCACCGGATGTCGAAACAGAATTTTTCAAGAAAAAGAAGAAGGAAGAGGAAAGGGCGAGGAGGAAGCGGAGGCCTGGAGATAGGTTTCCTAGTTGGGGATGAGAAAATGGCTATTAAAATCAAGCGATATGTCGTGGGGTTTTATTACAATTGGGATGCTAGAAGGCTCTTGCTAATCCAGAAAAAGAGACCTGAGTGGCAGTGTGGAAAATATAATGGCGTAGGTGGTCACATTGAGAATGGGGAGAAACCTATTGAGGCTATGCGTCGGGAATTTAGAGAGGAGACAGGATTGGATTTGCCTGAATCTCGGTGGCATAACTTCGCTATTGTTGAAGGGGAGGATTGGGAGGTTCATTTCTACGAAGCTAATCGTGACCCGAAAGAGGATATGCCGAAGACTATGACAGATGAGTACGTAGAATTCTTCGATGTGGACCATTTGCCCGAGGCAGTAATTCCTAATCTGCGTTGGTTAATTCCAATGTCGATGCCAGCATATAGACAGCCTCAGGATTGGCCGTTTATAATTAAAGAAAGAGGTGGGAAGAATGCCTAAGATAGTAATGTTGGGGTCGTGCCGACATGAACCGTACAAGGTTCTGATAATGCCGAACAAATTAGACCCAGAACTATATGCCAAGGACCATGAGAAGGCCTATGAGCATGCCTGTGAGAAATTCTATCCTGCAATCGATGAGGCCGATGTCGTGATTGTCTGGAATCCCGATTATACTGTGGGAGAACACACTCAGAGGGATATCGATTATGCTCGGTCAAAGGGCAAACGGGTTGTATTTACCCATCCGACTGATACTGACAGTGACCTACATAATGGTCATTGAATTTGGGAAGTGAGGAACATGAGCAAGAAAATATTCGGGACCTGGTATAATTTACCAGAAGAGTTGAAGAAGAAGCTCGAATTAATATCACCAGGATTCTTCGATTTAAGGGATAACGGTTCATGGGCATCGGCTAAGGATGCAGGATATGAAGAGAGCACTGCTATGGTTGTCATGCGTAGTGTTTTCTTATCTTATGATTTAACGATGCCTCGTATAAAGAAGCTCATGGATTGGGGTGTTCGGGTCGCTATTTTTCCGAGAGGAGTAAGGACAGTGGATGTGGTGTTCTATTCATGAGCGGAAGGTGAGCATTATGACTGAGCATGAGCTTAAGACATGGCCTAAGCAATTCGATGCAATAGCAGACGGCAGTAAGAGTTTTGAGCTTAGAAAGGATGATAGAGGGTTTGTTGTCGGTGATATGTTGTATTTGCGTGATTATTATTCAGATACCGGAAGATATTCTGGGCGGTGGATACGTGCTAGGGTTACTTACATCACTAAGAATTTCCCAGGACTTCAGGAAGGATATGTCATCATGGGAATAATCGTCATAAAAGAGGGTTAATCATGCCTTATATTGAAAGCGTTGATGAATTAGTCGAATGGATAGCGGATAAAATGGGTATCTATGGGATAGGTCCAGGCGATGTGCCGGAAGGTCATCCCGATGATTGCCCATGCCGTATTTGTTTCACTATTGAAATGAAGGAGCGCATATACAAAGCAGTAGAGAGCCATCCACAATGTACATGTTATGAAGGCAATGAGGATGGCAAAGAAACCACTTCGAAAAGACGATGTGTTGTTCATGGAGAATAGATATCATGGAACAAAGAAGGGGTCAAGTACCAGGTCGATGCGGGACTTGTGCAGAGTTCAAGGATAATGGGAGCAATTGTCCAAAGCTTGAATACATCAAAGGAGAATCAGTTCTCAGTAGGGTGAGATTTGCCAATGATTATGGAGAAGGATATTGTAAGAATTATAAGAAGGCGGTGTGAACATGGGTAAGCAGATAGAGACCAGGATGCAAGGAATGGTCAAAGCTGTCGATGAACCGCAATGTCCTGATTGTGGTAATAAAGAACGAACAAAGATGAATTTTTACGATGATGGTATTCTTGACCCTGACCTTACTAGTGATTTAAGAAAAACTGAATGTTATCTCAAGGCTCGCTGTGAGGTCTGTGGAAAGGCGTTCTACATGGTCTATCGAGCGACCTTGATAGGAGTAAAGCCCTATTGAAGGTGGTAATAATGGGGAGCAAGTTCGAGCAACAGATAAAGAAGCAGCTCAGAGAAATAAAGAAAAAGAAGAAGAAACCTGAAGACCCTAATGTTCAACATCAATTGGATGCAATTCAGTAAACATTGGAGATGGAAAGATGAAAACAATGATTGATGTAAGGCAAGATGGCATACACATCAAGGATGTGTTGATGGTGTCCCTTAGCGATGAGCAACCTGTGACTGCAATCAAGATAGACCCGAGCAGTTCTCACAAATTGATAGCGGATAGAAACATATTGAATGGCAACTACAAGAAATCCATACTGCTTAGGCTTTACCTTTGGTGGAATTATAGAAGTCTCATAAAATAAAATTCCTAAATGGAGGGTTCTAAGAGATGATGGGGTGGTGGTGTAACTTACATAAAGAGTGGGTCAGTGAGAAAAAATATAGACGGAGATGTCGAAAGGCAACAAGATATCATCAACCATGTCCACATATTAGGGTCAAGGAGAAGGAGGGATAGGGAATGGGAAAGAACATGCGTAATATACGCCATAGGATTGAGAGGTTGGAAGCGAAGATAAAGAAGAAAATGTGGGCTATTGCTGGTCTGAAAGCAATGATGAAGGAAAGGGCTGGGACATAAGAATGACTACATGGGTAACACCAGAGGGCGAGAAAATAGAGGTGGGGTTACCCATCGATTTTTTTGAGCTGAGCTGGGGCAATGTGATGAGGGAATTAGGGAGGATGTAAGCATGGATTATTGGATGGTGCAATATCCAATAAAGGGTGGCTGGGCTGATAGATATGATACTTTGGCATATACGAGAGCCCGTTCAATTCATCTCTGGGAAGAGGAAATGAAAATATCGTTCAGAAAAGAACGACGGAAAGGGAAGGTCCGGTGCATCAAGGTCAAGTTGATTCCAGCTGTGAGCGGGGTCAATAAAAAGTTCATTAAACAAATAGATGTGACCATTGAGCGGAGGATGTGGGCTGCCGATGATGAATATTATGTCATCCCAGAGATACAGGTCTTCAGTTCTGATGTAAGATTTACAGAGAAGGTCCGGGTGACGATAGAGAGGATTGGGTGATGATATGAGTGACCAAGATAGATGTCCCAAGTGCGGAAGGAATTTTTGCATCTGTAAAGTTTGCTATTATTGCGGACAAGAACTTCCACCTGAAAGGGGGAGGGGATGGCATGGAAATATCTGTCCAGATTGTTTCGACCGACGAAAAAAGGCGGGATTAACGCCTTATTAGGAGGGATAATAGATATGACCATTAATTATATGAAGGAAAAAATTCGTATATCAAAAAGGTATGCCTGGGATAAATTATCAAAAAAAGAACTCGATATTCTCGAAAAATATAAATGGTTAAGGGAATTGATTCGAGAAAATCCTATTTGGCAAGAGAGTCAATGTTTTGATGATTACTATATGAATAAACTTGTTCTCGATATAGTCAAGAAAATAGATAAACATTTGTAATGAGGATATGGAGATGAAAATATGATATGCCCAAAATGTAAAGGCAAGGTCGAGATGGAAAGCAAGGGGGCTTTATTCAATATGGTATGGAATCAATGTCCCAAATGCAAGAATATTGAGATAGATATCATACCGAAAAAATAATGGAGGGATAATAGATATGTGCAGACATAATTGGTACACCCCAAAAGGAATTGACAAAAACGGTAATGAGGCCGAATCATATCTTGTCATAGCGCAATTTCCAGACCCGGCTACTCATGAATCTAAAACATTCCATCTCGGATTTGATATTTGTGAAGCATGTGGGGCGATAAGACTTCATGACAGGACTGGAAAACAAAGACCTAAGAAGAAAAAGAAGTGAATGTTCAAACAGAGGAGGTAGTTGCAATGTGCTTTCCAGAATGGGAGAAGGTAGGCGAGGGAAAATGGGAATGCAGTGATTGTGAGCTCGGGCCATGCAGAGCGCCTCCTGAAGCATTAAAATTCCTTGAAGGCCCTAAAATTGAAGAACTCAATCTTGCTGGGAAAACTAAATTATTGGTTTATATTAGAATGGGATGTGATGAAGTGAGCACTATATCGGCAAAGGTAGTGAAAGCTAAGCGTGACCGCATATGTGATAACTGTCGGCAGATGATAAGCAAAGGTGAAAAATATATGCGATTATACGGTTCTTTCGATGGTGACCCTCCATATACTTTATCTCAGCATGTGAAGTGTTTGGTTAAATGTAGACCCGATAAGAAGATGCTTGAAGCACTGCAAAAGGCAGGGGTCGGGTTTGTTTGTACATTTGATAAACAGGGTTATATAGAAGAAATTACAGAAGTGGGTGATGAGGGAGGGAAATCACGACCTTAGTAATAATATATCTTCACGAAACAACATTGGATATAGACCCTCAGCGCAGGCCAGTTCATCTTTTTACTTTTGAATGCCCTGTTTGTGGTAGGCAGACTTTTCTTTATGGGACGAAGGGAGAGTGGTTCAGCGTTGAGGTCACAGATATTGAAGATGGGAAACGAGTAACTCATCCATTTAATATTTGGCATCTCGATATTGATGAAGTGAATAAAAGGGTCTCAATAAGTCCTAGTATAGGATTACATGATTGGACGGGTCATAATATGCCCACTCCAGGGCATACAGCTCAATGTCATTTGATATTGACGAATGAACCTTTTGAATGGGACGATTCGAGGTAGGATAAGTGAGCACTATGGGTGAGAAGGAAGCTGCTGATGAGGCGTTCTATGAAAGGAATATGTTGGCTTTACTTTATGCCGATGGATGGTATTGGCATGATGAATGGAAGGTTCTTGTCATTAATAGTCCAGCTGGGCAATTGACATTTCATGTTCCACCTGATTTTGATACCTTCAATCTTCCTCAGATAATACCATGTTGGGATGGTCATACCACTGAAGAAAAGTTTAATAGGATTAAGAGATATTTATATTTCGATGAACAAAAGAGAAGAAAAAAGGTTTCTCCGAGCGGTTTATAAGGATATCGAAGAGAACCCTGAGCTGGTCTTAGCGTTATCAAAGATATAGATTTGTTTTTTCTCCTTCATGTTTTTCTCTTTCTTTTTCATCGATTACTTTCATACCACATACACGACAGTACGGTCCTATTTCTCCGTCGGGTAACATTGGGAAGTACCATTCACAGGAATGGATTTTTTTCTTACATCCCAGGCATCTCGGTGCAAATAATCCGAATATCCTTTCGAGTTTGGAAGTGTCTCCTTTTCCATATACTATGACGGTTTCAATGAGCCATAGTACTCGGCGGTATCTCTTCGGATGCAATTGCATTTTTTCCCGCATTCGGGAAGAATCCCAATGGTTCATCATCTGCCAGGTATCATTTGCTCGAAGGAACTCAGGTTCTATTTCGAAGTTGTTCTTTGAGAAACGCTGGCGGACCTTTGAGCGTATTTTTCCCCAGCTTCGCCTCTTCCAGAATCTGTGCTTTCTTCTTTCTCCCGACATGGAGATACCTCGACGCATTTCTTTCGGTCGGCCTTTTACCTACTTGTAATCGCAGGTAAAAAAGCGCCGTTAATTACTAGTTGGATGCTCATGCGTCAAGTCAACCACACTCCATGCGGTCTTGAAAAAGAAATGATTTAGGGCCTAATATACTTTTTCAATAAAAGATTTAAATAATTAAAGAGGCATGTCTATAATGGGGTGTCATAGTGCGAAAGCTCCCGAAGCAATACCTTGGAGCGTTTACTACTGCTCAGAGGAATGGTATACCACCATCAAATCTTCAAGTCGCTGACCTCATTTTAAATACAACGCTGCAAGAATACGAATATTGGGATGGCACACATTGGGTTCCCATCGGTGGATTCGTCGGTGGGTTCCTCGAATACACTATGGATATGAGCTATGGAACTGGTAAGACCGGAGTCACTTTCCTTCATCTTCCTGAAGGATTTTGTTATCCTATCGGGTTTAATCTCATTGACCGAGTTTATATCAATGGAGTTGAGATAAGGAAGGGTATAGATTGGGAAGAATGCCCTTGGCCTATACCGGATGCTCCTAATCCTTGGAAGAAGATGGCTATCAATTTTAATTTCGTCAATAGTAGGGCCAGGATAGCTTGGGGAATTCGTCTTCTTCATGGGGCTGTGAATGAGGATGATGATTATCGGATGGTCTGGCGGGTCCGTGTTGTTCCATATGCACCGACAATGAGACCGATTGCGGTGACTTCAGGTGGGGAAGAATTATGGGACGGTGAAAAATATCATGACAGTCACAATCCGCCTCCGCCTATTGGTAATCGACCTAAGACAACCGCTATTGCCGTTGATGGACGGAGCGATTATTCGTGGTTGCTCTGGAGAAAACCTAGACGGAGTAGTGTTTTTGGGTATTATCAAAAAGTTGTAGGCAGTGGCATAAGTAAACATCATCAGGGTCGAGGTTTTAGACCTTATCGGCTCTTTGCAAATGGTCAATATTTTATGCCTGAAACCCAGCCTATTTCTAATTATGAATGGAAGGGGCGGTATGGATATAAAGTGAGTTATTTCGATACTGTTAACGGTGCGATAGGCATCTTGTCTGCTGAAACGGCCAGGAGAGTTGGAAAAGGACAAATCCCTGGTGGACGCCCTGAACAGCCGAACACCTATCTCATCGACTGAGGCACAAGGGACGAGAAACTTCCTTTGCGGGGAGTGCAGTGCTTGCCTTGCGGTGAGCGCAATAACCTCTTTGCGGGGGTCTCGATATTCCTTGTGCCTTAGAGGAATAAAGAGGGATGAATATGACACGAAAATTACCGAAACAATTCTTGGGAGCGATGACACAAGCTCAGATAGATGCACTTAAGAATTGTTCTTCTGGTGATTTTGTTTTCAATCTTGATACTCTTAATAGCCAGGTCTGGGATGGCTCGCAATGGAAGGATGTGGGGGTCGGAGCTGGCGGTTCGACAGTCGTCGGTGCATATGAAGGAAATGGTGCTCAGGGAGGCCAAGTGGTTCATGTTGGTGGTCCTCTTCAATACCTCAGGATAATGCGCTCAAGAGATATTGCCACACCTGGATATTTGAATTATGTCGAGAAATACGATGTGTGGTATGACCCGAAAGCAAAAAAGCAGTATTGGATTGAGTATCGTACTGTTGAAGCAAAGGGTGTAAAACTTTATGTTTACGAATCTTACATCGACAACGGGTTATTTTTTTATGATGATGGTTTTGAAGTTCTTGGATTCGGTCCTCTTTTGAATGCGGGAGATACAAAATATACTTATTTCGCTGTTATCAGTGATGGAAGGGATAATAAAAATGAGTATCATATTCCTGAGGTTGCTAAATAAGGAAACATTAAATATATGCAACTTCATGTAGTATTCGTAACGATTAAATAGACTGAGGTGGCAATATGACCGGTGTTCGCCCCTACGACCGAAGAGCAGGTTTCCTATATACTGATGATTTCGTCAAGATAGTCGATTACGATGGGAACGAGGCTATCTTCATAGTTCAACGACATGAATCTATTGCCCAGCACACTGTTAAGTTCACTAGCAGGGTTGCTAATGGAGGCATTCCACCTGGGAATAAAATATTTGCTGATTTCCAGTTCCTTCAACCTGCTCGTGAGAACCGGCTCTTCGAGATAAGACCTGTTCTCTTTGCTGTAAGGCAGCAAGATTTCGGAGCTCCTGGAGTAGGTGATGGTCGTCTTATTCTTCCACCATCTCCTTCTGATGTAGTTCCCGTTCTTCCTATTATAGACCCGAACAGGATACCAGCCGGAGTAGAACTTGTATGGAGGGACCCAGCAGGTATGGCTAGGGGTGGAACTGACATATCATTCGATGTTAATCAAAGCATTACAGCTCCATCGCCTCCGACTATTGTGAACACTCCTCAAGTGGGTGGTGTGAATGGTGGCTATGTGGAAGCTATCATGGTCCCGCTCATTGATGATTTCAGTGACCTTATCAAGATGAATGCTATTTATGGGCACACCATAGAATACGGCATTGCCAATAGGACCGATGAATTCTGGAACCCTGGAATGACAATAGGTGGGAATACTGATAATAAGCAGTACTTCGTCGGTGTTGTCGGAAGAAAGCATATTCTTGGCCCGGTAGATGATGAGATAAAGCGGAAGATTAACAATGAGGAAATCGTCTACAAGACCATAACCGTCGGTGGCATACCCATTGTCACTACGAGGGCGTGATAACCATGACTCTAAAAATATTTGGAAAATATTCCTATTCTCGTGGACGCTCGATGCTTAATACCGGTGAGATAATCAAGCTCATCGACTATGAAGGCAATTTCAATGTCTTCAAGTTGGGCAGGAAAGAAGCGATGGGAAATATGATGGTCCAGCTAACTAAGGATGGACCATCAGGAGCTGTAGTTCCTGGAGCTGCATCTGAGTTCACTGAGTATCGCTTCGTCGAGCCAGCTCAAGAGAACCGGCTTTTCCAATTTAGGCCTGAGCTATTCGCTGTGAGGAGACTCGATGGGAGAATACTCTATGCTGCTATACCAGATGTTCCAGTTACCCCTGTCAATGTAGCGCCTCCGGCTTCTGATACTATACCAATGGGGGTATCGCTTCAGGTAAAGCATCCTGGCGGAACATGGCGGTGGGGCACTGATATCAAGCGTGATGTTCAGGTCACTACACCCGGCGGTGTAGTCATAGTTACACCAGGCGTTGGTGGAGTAGATGGAGGATACCTTGAAGCACCATTGGCTCCTCTTATTGATGACCCAAGTGGGCTCTGGGACCTCTTCACACTATTCGGTCACACCTTCGAATTCAGGATTATCAACCGGACAGATTTCTTCTGGCCTCCTGGGTTCAACATAGGTGGCAATACCGATGATAAGGATTATTTCGTCAGCCTCAATGGAGCGAGATATTTGCTCATTGATGTGCCTGAGGCTATAAAGGAAAAGGTCCTGAATATGGAAATCGATTACGACCCCGTTGTAATCGGTGGCATACCCACGGTGACCACGAAGGCCTGATGAAAAGAGGGAGCTCTACATGGCTAAGGAAGAGAAAGATGATGAGCTACCGCCCGAGGATGGTCTACCTCGGTGGCCTAGGATATTCCAAAAGAAATTGGCTAATGTTAATGAGTTCACAAAGATATGCACTCTTCCATCGGATACTCATCATTGGAAGATGTCTCTCATAGGAGTAAATGGAAGTCCGCCTCCAGATGGATTTGTCCAAATAGCATATGAACAAACTCCTGAAGGCGATGCATGGTTTCCATTATTTACAGGAACCGAAGCATCCTGGAGACACAATCTTCCAAAACATATCTACGGTAAACCGTTCCATGTTTCAGACCCATCATATAACATAGTTATCGTCGAAGCATGGTGCACTAAGATGCCTTCTGGATATAAAGATAAAGAAAAGTCCAAGCTAGGCAAATTAGGCGATAGACAACGATAGGGGGAAGATAGATGGATTTCACTGAATCAGAGTTAAAAAAGAAGACGGTCGAGCAGCTAAAAGGGATAGCTAAGGAGCGTGAAATCGACCTTTCAGATATCGTCTTTAAGGTTGATATTATTGCTGCTATCCTTGAAGACCAGAAGGCTGCTGGGGAGGAGGAAGAAGAGGAAGAAGAGGAAGAGGAGGAGGAAGAGGAAGAGCCCGAAGAGGAGACCGAGCCTGAACCTCCTAAGGTTGAAATTCCTAAGCCGACTCCTAAGGTTGAAGCCCCTGAGGTTCCTCTTAAGGCCGAGAAAGAAGAACCTAAGAAGCGTCATGCTTATTGGGTGTAGTGGTTCTCTTCACTTCGGGGATTGATATGGTTCCTTCTAAAACAGTGAAAACTATAGACAAAATTCTTTTCTGCGTAGATAAAATAGAGAACAGTGTAGATAATTTAGAAGATATGAATAGCAATGGAGATTTTCCCGAGACCGTCGATAGCGAGGAGGTGGAGAAGTGGCAAAGGAACTCGTTGAACGGGAACTCGGAGAAATCAGAGGATGCTTAAAGGCTATAGATGACGGTCTTCAAAATATCAGGAATGAGAACCTCGATATCTTTACTAGGTTGAGAAATGTTGAGAGCAAACAAGCTGTGTTAGAAGAGAAAATAAAGACGATAGAAGCAAATTTTAATGAGAGCCAAGAAGAAGCAGAACGAGAGAAGGATAGAGAGGTTTCAAGGACGAATAATAAGATAGCGTTAGCTGCCATAGTGCTCACTATAATTGAGCTTGTTATTGGTGCGGTCATTACATTTATTAAGTAATGGAGGCATATCTGATTTGATGGAAAATAAAGCAGATATCGGTGTGTTGGTCCCGCATTTTCTAATGATGCGAGATTCTCGGGTCATACCTATAGCTGATAAACTGTGGGAAAAATCTGGAAAAAACAAAGATATGTTCATAGATAATACTTTTGATTTCATCACGACAAATGTTTATTATATTACGGATAAAGAGGCCTTTGGTCAAGAGGAATTTATGCAGATGCCTGGTCAGCTTCTTTTAGAGACTGGTGCAGGTGATTGTGGGAATTCTGCTCAAGCGATGGTATCACTTTTATTCTTTAAAGGAGTTCCTTCACGGATGACTTTTGGATATGCATTGGGTCAATCACATCGTTGGGTCGAGGCACAGAAATCCGACGGTGTTTGGCGAGTTTATGATACAACTAATGGTCATGTGTTCACTGCTGCGGAGAGAGAGAAATTTGGATACGATGCTCTGTTCTGGGTAACACCTTATTCATTCGCTTTGGCGAAGATTCCTATATTGCCTCCATTATTCCTACCGTGAGGGAGATTATGCCCGATAAAAAGATTTTAAAGGAATATAAAAAAGTAGATAGCGTGACCTATGGGGAGCGACGGGGAGGAAAGTGGCACTATAGGGCTAGAATATATGGACCTGAAGGAAAGGAATATCCAGATAGTGAGAATCAGAAATTTAAAGAAGGAATCTTTCATTTTTCAGAGGGTAGTGATAGAGCTGATGAGGAAAAATTTTATGTATCAATACATGGAAAAGGAATGGATGTTGACGGAAATTTAGCATGTATTGAATATATAGATAAGGAAGAACCTGGAACAGTTAATCTCGAATGTGGTTTAAGGGGTAATCTACCAGGTTTAGAGCGTTCTTTATTCGTTGAGGAACCTATAAGAGAACGATTAGGAAAAAGAATTGCAGATGCGGTAGAAGACGATGTTAAAAGACGGTTAGATGAAATACCAGATAGTGTCTTTCATAGGTCATCGATTTCAGGACTTATAGATTTATTAAAAAATGGTTTTTATGAGCGAGATAGATTGAGTACATCTTTCGAACATGCTCAGGCATGTGATTTATTTATACCTGTTGACCATCAAGCTGTTTCTCTGCATTTTAAGATGCCAGATAAAGTCTGTCCTATTAAAGTGAATTATCATACGGAGAAAATTGAAGGATTGAGTAGAGAAGAAATATTTGCTCATCAGGGCGATATAATGGCTCTTACTGCTATAATTGAGCAACGAGAATTAATGAAGAGATTTCCAGGGTGTAAATGCACAGATATTACTTTGATATCGAGTTATGGATATCAATCAAAGGAGATGGAAAAAGAGAAAGAAATTCTATTGACTTCTTGTAAAAAAGCGAAGATAAATCCTGAAGATGTTATTGAGATAATAACTGAGACTGATTGTAGTAAGACAAGCATTGATGAAGTTAAAAATGCTCTAAAGGAAGCTGGATTATCTGAGTTTTTAGATATCGTAAAGTAAGACCATAGTTTTATTTATCACCTCGAATATATCAATTGTAGAGGATGAATATGCCCGACCAACCATTAAAACCGCTGCTAGATATTGGAGATGCTCTTCTATCGATAGCTCCTCATAATGTTCTAGCGACATTATTCACAGGAGGGGCTAAGCCGAAAATAATTCATAGTCTTGATGAGAGAGGTTCAATGAATTATCTTGGAGAGATGGGCCTCTAGTCTAACAAAATATTCTTATATAAGATAACCCATACATACATCTAACGAGGGGAATAAGTCATGCCCGCAATACAAGACCCGCTCGCTTCGCTAATGACGCAGATGGCAGCTGGAATAGGACCAATGGATAAGAATTTCCAGTCGATGGCACAGATGCCCGTAAAGCTTCTGTCCGACGGTCTGGAGTTCGTCAATACATTGGCTCCACACAATGTCTTGGCAGCCTTCGCAAAGGGCTCTGGGACCTTCAGTGCCGTCATGCCGACATCTCAGCTCCAGAAGATGAATATCTTCGGCTGAGCGTTAGCAAAGCGAACAATATCTGAGAATGGAGGCGAAACCATGCCGTTACATCCTATGCTATATGGTAGTGGGAATACCAATGAGGCAACCGCAGAGAGGACTGGAGCTTCTCAACCACAGCCTATGCCTTCTCCACTATCTGTCATGAATGATATTTTGATGGCCCCTTTCACTGTTTTATCGATGATGTTCCCGAAGAAAGAAGAGAAAGTGCAGACTCGATATACAAGAGCTTTCCTTCCACAGGGCGGGGTCAAGCCTACGATGACGAGCCAGGAAATGGCAAAGAAGAACATCTTCGGAGAAGGTGGAGGATACTAATCACAGTCATACCTTAATTAAGGTGACAACCTGAGGTGAAAGACATGGCCCCATTACCAAGAACAGTACCGTTCATGCAAGTGCTGAGGACGACCTATTTGCGAGGGAGAGGACCACAGAGGACACGGAGGGTCATACTCATAACTTTCAATGATGCCATAACGGTCTCTGATGTATATGAGACCGGTACAGGTTTCAAGCAAGGTAATGAGACAGGGACGCCAGCAACCGCTCAGCCTATGAATCTATCGCAAGTTATACCCGAGACTATCAGGGATGCGATTGTTCGGATAGTTCCACCGACCATACTCCTTTCGGGTTCGTTCGGTGCACCGCTTGCAAATCTGTTCGCTGTGAGTAGTCAGACACAGGTAGATGTAGTCAGCTTCAATCCATCGACTGGTATCCTCATAATAAAGGTTGTCGGAGCTCAAGTATCGACGACAGGGCCAGTTAAGGAACCTGCAACTCCAATAGGCGGTGTGAAGGTTGCAGGCACACTTGTATTCGAAATCGAATACACTTCGAACAGGTAGGCTTCAGGAATTGATAAATATCACGATGAATGAAATTGGAAGAACAAAAGAGGTGTAAGATATGGCCGACAACCAACCGCAACAGCCAACGCCTGAGAACCCGCTGGTCAGCATGGCGAATATGCTGAACATGATGGCTCCCCACAACGTACTGCGCCAGTTCACAGCCGGGGGGCAAATGCCTGCACTGCCGTTCATGCCTGCCCAACAGCAGCAGGCTCAACAGCAACAGCCAGCACCTGCACCAGCACCTGAACAGAGGACAATGCCACAGGGCATACTGGAACGCCAGGCAATAAGGACCGGACAGAGTGCAGCGGACCTTCAGGCACGGATGGATACTAGGAAGAAGAAGAGCGAAATCGCCGGGTTCAGTGTCGAAGGGCGCACTATCATCTTCTGAGCTGGAGGCGCTTATCATGGCGGAGCCAGCTCAAGATGTAGTGTCCACTTTGCTTCGACCTCTGACTAGCTTTAGCCAGATGTTGACCCAAGCAGCACCACAGCTTGAGCAGATAGCTCCGCATAATGTATTAGCGAAACTACAGCAGGTCTTGATGGTAAAACAGGCTCCTACACCTCCTCCAGCAGAGATTCAGCCTTCTACCCCTATCCCTACACGCCAGAAGACCAATGTAGGGCTCTATAAGCAGAGCCAGACGGTCGGGAAGAGAGCTCGGGTAGGTCAGCTCGATGAAGCAGGATATATGACCGGTCTAGGAAATATCGCTCAATTGCCGAGTAGACCAGCACCTTCTCCAACGCTTTCAGCACAGGCTTACAGGGTCCCTACGGCTGTGGGATTGAATAATATAGCTGCTACTAATGAAAGGGGTTTCAAGGTCGAAGAGCAATCCCCTGTTGTAGAGAATAAGGACCGTTTCACTCTCTATGCTCCGAAGAAGGTCAAAACACCTCTTTTCTGAGCTTTCTCAACATTTATTTACTTGTTGGTCTATATTGTTCATACTGAGGATTATTCATGAATGGTAGCCCTTGCAAGAAGCCTATGAATAAAGATATAAAACAGATGGCTCAGGAGCTTGAAGATGAAGAGGCTCAAAAGGTTCTAAATGATGATAATATTAAAAGAATACTGAAGAAAAAAGGAGTTACACTCTGATGAATATCAGTAAGCTTTGGGAAAGAATTCCGTTCCCGTCTGGTGGAACCAATCAAGATATGGTTTGCTGGATAATCAATACTCAGGAACAGACGATACTTAGGCTTCAGGCGTTACTTTTAATTACCACTATGACATTCCTATCAATAGTAGTTTCAGGCAAGGTATGGCTCGGATGGTTTTAAGGGGTGAGATAAATGCAAGACATGATAGGGATAATGGGCTGGGTAATAGCATTGATTTCATTAGGAGCTTTAATCCTTCTTGTGATACAGAAGAAGATATCCAAGACGGACTTAGTAGCTCTTCTGAATGCGTTCTTGGCGACAGAGACCGTGAAGAACCTTGAGGACAAGGCATGGAAAGAAATTTTCAATGCTGCCAAGGATAAGTTGAAAGGAACACCGGTTTGGTCTATTTTCAAGACATGGTATAATGAGGATGATAGTTCGACAAAAGAGACCGCTTCTGATGAAAAAGAGGTCGAGGATAAGGTGAATAAGACCGATAAGAAGGAAGAGGTCAAAGACGATAAAGAGAAGGATGAGGAACCGGAGGAGCCGGTGGTCAAAGAAGAGGAACCCATCAAGAAGTCTGATGATAAAGAAGACCCGGATGAGGTTCGAAAGAAGAAGGTCAAAGACCTCATGGATAAGAAGAGGGCAGAGATGAAGGCCAAGACTGAAAACAAAGAAGAGAGCAAGTGAGGTGAAAACTATGGCACAAGCAAGGATAAAGATGACACTCCCATGTGGAACACGCTTTGAAGGGCAAGAGACAGATGCTATGAAGGCTCAAGCGGAGCACAAAAAGTGCTCACCTGGGAAGTGCGTCGTAGAAAAGAAGCAATAGATTGCAGCTTCTTTTATTAATTTTTCCGAATTGTAGATGAATTCGGAAAATATATAAGTGCAGGTCTCTATATAGACCATGAGAAATATGCCTCAGAGGTCTGTTAGGATATTAACTGAATCTGAGACCAAAGCTATGTTGTCTCAGTGCCAGGATAATCGAGAGAAAGCTATCGTTGAATTTCTCAGGGTCACTGGCTGTCGAGCTCATGAAATGCTCAATGTTTTGATAGATGATGTGGACCTAGATAATAAGCGGGTATATTTTAGAAAGACAAAGGCCAGGGTTCGATGGAAGACCGTCATAGAGAATGGAGTGAAGAAGAGAATTCATGATGGCAGCGATATTGTTCCAAGATATTCATTCCTTGACGAAGAAGCGGTATCATCTTTGAGGATTTATATAAACGAGCGTAAACAGAAAATGGGCAAGACAGAAGGGATTGTTCTTTTCGATATAGACCAGAATAGCACTAAGGATGGTCGTGCAGTTAGATATATGATAAAGCGTCTTGCTCAAGCTGCGAAGATACATGATTGGCAGGATATACATCCTCATTCTTTCCGTCATACTACGGCCACAAAGATGATAGCGAAGAATTATCCCACACCATTTATAAAAAAGACGATGGGTTGGTCTGAACGCTCAAGGACTTTTGAAACTACATATGAACATGCTGATTGGGATATGATGCAAAATTCTTTTAATAAGACCGTAGCTGAGGGAGATAATTGGCAGGAACAAATAGAGGAAAAGAAGCCGGAGAAAGAAAAAACCGAGAAAAAAGAGGGGGAATCGGATGACAGTGGGAAATAAAAATACATGGTGGAAAAAGTATAATTGGGAACTATCTCCATCGAGTAAAATTAATCTTGAGGTCGATGGTCATACAAAGTTCATAGGCTCGACACCAGAGCCATCTGTACTAGCTATTCTTCCTTTATATTTCCAACAGTCGGTCACTGCATTTTTGACTGAAAAAGAGTTGAAATCTCTATTGGATGATATGTCAGAAGAAGTGGAATTTGAGGTAAATAAAGTGTTTAAGATAAAGGTAAGAAAATTGAAATATGTAAGTATTATAAGGGACAGTAAACCTAAAACAAATGAGCAGGATAATGGCGAAGAAAAACATATATGATGGAGGAACGAACATGGCAGGAAATTTTGGTGAAGCGCCGGTAGCAATTGGAGAGCACATAAAGCTGCAACTTCTAGGGACGGGTTCAAAAGGAGATTTCTATGGACGACATAAAGGGTTTGTCGTTTTCGTCCGGGATGTGAACACTACGACACCTCAGGATACAATCATGGTCGAAATCACTGAGGTAAAGGAGAGATGTGCCTTTGCGAAGAAGGTATAACGAAACACTTTTCTACTTATAGTGGCATATATAGTTTGCCTATGCCCGATAGGTTGGTGAGCTTACTTGCCCGATGCTCCGATGAATGCTGACGCCTTCAAAGAGTTTATCAAGACACTACCTCATTTTGAACAGTTAAAGCTCACTGCTATACATGGCACTTATCCTGAGAAGGCCGAAGATGATGCAAAGCGATTGTTGGAAAAAATAAAGCCGAAAGAGAAAAAGCCCAATGTTCTTTTAGATGAAAATATTGCATTTTCAAATTATCCTTGGGATGATGCATTTCCACTTAAGGTAGTTCAGCGTCTTAAAGATAAAGGAATAGAGGCTACTTTCGTCGGAGATAAGCGACAATTTGAGGTGCTTGATAGAAAAATGTGGGCTCGTTCTCCGCCAGAGAAAGCTCTATTTCAAGCGATGGATAAATGTCACAATGAGATAGAACTTACAGGTAGATACCGTGATATCGATTTGAAAAATGAAGCTCAAAGAAATCGGGCATTCAAATCATGTATTGTCGAGCGTAGTGCTGTTATCGGAGGAAGTCGCATTACTGGGTTTTACCAGGTTCCTCCGAGAGAAACATCAGATGCTGAGATAGGGAAATGGTCAGATGATAATGGTATTCTGGTGCTTTCTTTTGATGCAGACCCAGGACTCGAAGGCAAGGAACTTGGTGACCGGATAAGGCTTGAGCAGTCTCAAATAGAATGCGTTGCTAAAGATAAGCAACGGCCAGGAATGAGGATGTGCGATACTCAGGATGAAGAAGCTGACCGGTTGACTAATCTTATAATCAGAAGGATGAGCAGGGTCAGAGAACTATTGAAGGGGAACTTTTGATGGAAAAGGCGTTTATTATAGACATAGATGGCACGGCCATTGATGTGAGTGCAAGGGCAGCTGAGGCTCTCAAAGAGGCAGGGACTACGAATAGAGAGTTCTGGGATATAATGTTCGACCCTGAGATGCTTAAGCTTGATACCCCTATTCCTGGCGTTAAGGAGTGCCTTCAGGAGCTTGCAAAAAAAGGTAAAATATTTTATGTTTCAGGACGAAGAACCACGGTTCAAAAAGTGACAGAGGACCAGATTAAGGATTTCGGTTATCCTGAAGGGACTGTGATATTGAGAAAGAAAGGGGTCAAGACCAAGAATTTCAAGATAGAAACCATCAAGCGATTAAAGGGTTCTTATGATGTGGTCTGTGGTGTAGGAGATAGTCCTGAAGATATAGAAGCTTATACCGAAACTGATATACCGGAGAAAGTCCTTGTTATATCCAATATTCCTTGGGTTGATTGCCCATGTCGAAAAGGTGATTAAATGGCTCTCGGAGAATTCGAGGCATGGAATATAATCATAGGTGCATTAATTGCTCCGGCCACGACAATAGTAGCAGCTGGTATAACAGCGTCAGGTTTCATTTTATCGAGTGCAATTATAGGAAATATAGTGCAGGATGCGTTAGTAAGACAACCGGATTTGAAAAAGCAGTTGGTTGAAAAGATTCCAGCTCCATCTCCAAAGTTCTTCTAAGGAAGTGGGGCAAGGTTTATCTATAGCAAATCTTATATAGTTACTTAGAAGGGGTCATTATGCCCGCTCAAACTCCCCTCAAGCCACTCCTGGATATTGGAGATGC